>Ga0007824_1000777_pt1 | contig 8485 bp, 24 predicted proteins | sample CryBogCBE05Oct08_FD_71225 | JGI IMG/M metagenome (GOLD analysis project Ga0007824, IMG submission 71225) | Freshwater microbial communities from Crystal Bog, Wisconsin, USA - CBE05Oct08 | ecosystem: Environmental > Aquatic > Freshwater > Lake | place: Crystal Bog, Wisconsin, USA | collected... | reverse complement strand
CACCGTTGAGTTGGCCGATGGCACCAAGAAGCGCATCTCGCTGGAAATCAAGACCATGGGCGGGGTCAAGTTCAAGCAGCAGATCGGCTTCAAGGATCGCCCTGCTCGCATCGTGGAACCGAAGGGGCCAGCCATCTCCGCCATCGGGCAGGCAGGCTGGAACGCTCTCGGCAACGACTGTGAAGAAGTAGTCGTTATGTCTTTCGCTCTGGAGGCCATCTCAGTAGGAAAGGCTATTGAGGCTGGGCTGCACGACCACGACCGAGTGTGCGCCGAGTGGTTCATCCCTCGTGAAGTCTGGGAGCCGCTTGCCGACAAGGAACTTGCTCGACAGACCGAGATCCTGCGGGGAGTGGAGGAAGGCTTCCTGCCAGACCGCATCGCCCTTGATGACCACGGCAACGAGGAAGCCCGAGACACCGAGCGCCACCCTCTCTGCCTGAACTACTGCGACTTCCGTGACCAGTGCCTTGACGATGGCCCTGGACAAGTCGGAGTTCCCGTTTCCCTAACCAAGAAGGAGCAATAACCATGGCACACTTCAACCTTGACGAGTACGTCACCGTTGCGGAGCGCATCACCCAGTTCTGGGGCCAGCACCCAACCGGGCGCATCTACACCAAGTTGGAGTTCACCGACTCCAAGACCTTCGTGGTCTGGGCGGCGGTCTACAAGGACGCTTCCGACCCCGAGCCGTGGGCTACCGGCCTCGCTGAGGAGCACTTCGGACAGTCCGGCCCGAACCAGACCAGCCCCCTAGAGAACTGTGAGTCCTCCGCCATTGGTCGAGCACTCGCCAACGCTGGCTACGCCACCTCATCTGCCCTCCGTCCTAGCCGTGAGGAAATGGACAAGGTGCAGCGGTTCTCTGGAGAGGCACCAGCGGCCCCTCAGCGCCCCTCTGAGCCACGCCAGCAGCCGGCAGCACCATCCGGCGAGACCATTGACAAGAAGCGCAACGGAGTCATCTGGTACTTCTTCAACAAGGATGGAAAGGCTGCTGATGCCTTTGTGTTCAAGATGTTTGGCGTAAAGCGCACTAATGACCTGACTATTGAACAATTCAACGCCCTCATGCAGGAACTCAACCCCAACAAGGTGCAGGGTCGCACGATCCTTGACTACGACCAAGAGAAGCAAGGCGTGGGTGTTGTGGCCGATGTGTTCGGAGGCACCAGTGACCCAGCCTTTGAGCCATTCTGAGTTCACCCCACCAGACCTCCGAGGTACCTACCCGGTGCATCTGGACTACGTTCAACTCCTGAAACTGGAACAGTTGCTCCACGACATCGCGAAGTTTTGCGACACGGACATCTGCAACAAGATCCACGAAAGGGTGCTGAACGCTCTGATGATTACGAACAACCGTGAGGCGAGATGGACGCAAGAGTCATAGACCTTCGTGGCTGTGAAGCCTTCCGTAAGGCAACTGGAGTGGCATACAAATGCTGCTCCGGTTGCCACGGAGAGGCTCTCAGCGCCCAAGACCTGTTCGTGCGGCTCTACCGCATGACCGAGTATCGAGTCTGCTGCCATGCCCCGTGACCGCACACAAGCTTGGGCCTGCCCAGTTTGCGGCCACGAAGTAGTGGCGATAGCATCAGCCGTGGCGCACAAGTGCCCGAAGAAGCAGGGAGCCAACGGCCTCAGTGGAGCGTTGGTCAACTACCGACTGAATGAAAGCGAGCAACAATGAGCAAGATCAAGGAAACGCTGCTGGAGAACCCAGACCTCATTGGGTTTGACGAGACCAAGGCTAGGAACTTCGCCCTGCTGAGTGTTCTAGACGATCTGGCGCACAACCTGGTCATCTTGACCGACCTGATTGAGGAGGTTGTCTTTGGAAGCGTGGAGAAGTCAAGCGAAGTGTAGGCGCAGAGGCCCGCTGGACTCCATCATGGAGAACGGCGAGTCTCGGTGTATGACCGACCGAGAGTGGGGCGACTTCGTGGCAGCGGTGTTCTTCCCGCGTCGAGGGGAGAGCATCCTGCCCGGTCAAGCTATCTGCAACGAGTGTCCGGTGAAGGCGGAGTGCCTTGCCTACGGCACAGACATCAACAACGAGATCCACGGGAAGCCCCTCCACGGCATCTGGGGAGGCGAAGCGAGTAACACCCGTGGTAAGAGTTATTACGAGGAGAAGTATGGAAAGCCACGCTGAAGATCACAAGACCGGCCTCTGCCGATACTGTGATGACCTCTGGCCTTGCGCCGGATGGAAGCAAGGTGCATCAGAGCGAGCACGAGACCGAGCAGGGAGGCAGGATTGGACACCAACCACGAGGAACGCCGGGTTTACGCCACGGTCGAAGAAATCATCGGTGCGATGATCGCCTGGAAGCCGGTTCCATTTCAGGCCATTGTGCCCTCAGATGACGTAGCAGCTATCTACCAAGCAGCAGCAGAAGCAGGGTGCAGGAAGGTTGGCATTACCCAGCACCTTGTTGGCGAGTCAGAACTGGTGGTGGAGTGGTGAGACTGGTTAGAGAACACTCCGACATTATGTGCTTCGGCATTGAGATGGAACTGGGCAAGCACCTGTCTTGGAGCCGCTTCATTGCCCTGCGGTTTGGTCACTACATCATCGGGATTGAGTGGGGTTAGCGATGAACCAGCAAGAGCGAGATGCCCTGCGATACAAGCATCGGTGCCTTGAGAGCAAGGTTGGCCCGTGGTGTCGTTCCTGTATGCACGGTTGGCCCTGTGACACAATCAAGGTGCTTGATGCGTTGGAGGAAGTCACGCCTACAGACGCGACTTCGTCCGAAGTTCACGACGACAGCGAAGTATCCGCTACTCGTGAAGTATGTGACCATAATGAACAACTCCTTGGTTAGGTCTATGCCCGCATCCAACCCGCTCCGGGCTCGCTCCGGGCGTGAACCTAACTGCCCTAAGTGCGGAGAGAAACTATGAACCAGCAAGAGCGAGATGCCCTGCGAGAGCATTGGGAAAGTTTCCGGCAACACCGGACTCACTTCCTTGATTGCTACAAGTGGCACCCAGAGTGCGCTGTCATCTGTGTGCTAGATGCTTGGGATGCTGCGAAAACCCCACCTGAGGGGGCAAACGCAGTATGCGACCACGCCGACTGGACCAGCAATGTCTATTCTGAAGACATTTACGCTGACATGGGCTATCGCTATTGCCCTAAGTGCGGAGAGAAACTATGAACAACATCATCAGAAACAAGCCCTACTACAAGGGTGTCACAAACGACCTGAAGTCACCAACACAGGCCAACAAACTCACCTACACGCCGGGAACGATTGTCGAAGCCGATGACCTCAACCTTGACCCTGACAAGGGCTGCGGTGCAGGTATCAACTTCTGCTCAACCCTTGCCGGTGCATTGAAGTGGGCTAGGTGTGGAACTGTGGTCACAGTGACGGTGCCGGACGGTGAACCCATCGTGGACACTGGCGACAAGTTGCGAGCCAAGCGAGTTCTCGTTGGCGAAGTGGTGAGCCTCAGGAACGCATACCTCGTTGGCGCAAACCTCACGAACGTAGACCTCAGGGACGCAGACCTCAGGGACGCAGACCTCAGTGGCGCAAACCTCAGGGACGCATACCTCACGAACGCAAACCTCACGGACGCAGACCTCTGGGACGCAAACCTCACGGGCGCATACCTCAGGGACGCAGACCTCAGGGACACCCGTGGCAGCGACCGCACCATTCTTCCTAAGCACTACAAGGTTGTAGATGGCTATGTCGTGATGGAGGCAGAGTGATGAAACGCAGCCCACTGAACCGCACCAAAGGACTGAAGCCGCAGAGCAAGAAGCGAGCCGCAGACGATAGGACTCGTGCAGTCCTCCGCCAAGCCTTCCTCCAACTGAAGCAATACTGCGAGATGTGTGGAGCACCGGCAACCGATGTAGATGAGATCATCGGTCGAGGCGTGAGGCCAGGAGCACAGATGAACCCAGAACTGTTCCAAGCTCTCTGCCGACCCTGCCACACCATCAAGACCACGAACCCCGACTGGGCTTACCGCCACGGCTGGTCAGCACACGACTGGGATCTGTGTAGAATTGCCGACATCAAAAGTAAGCGGGTCTACTGCCCGCTCCAATGCAAGGAGAACCACATTGACTGACTGGAATGCTGTAGCACCAGAGAGCAAGTGCAAGATCATCGGAGAGCCTGGGCCATTCGTGTTCAAGGGCATCAACTCCAAGGGAGAACTGCTGCTCCAAGGCGGCGTAGTCGGCAGGTGGCGCAATCGAGTAGTCAGCCCGAACCGGGTGGTGCTGCGATGAAACGCCCGATCCGTCTGCTCGTGAGCCGTGAACACGCCGAGCAAATCCTCCGGTGGTACGACGACTTGCCAGCAGCGACCAACACCAACGAGGACGCAGCCCTCGCCGCCAGCATTGAGCGAGCCATTGAACAGCACGACGAGGAGATGGAGCGCCGAGAGGCCTACGCCAAGCGTGAGAAGGCGAAGTCGTGACCGACCTCACCGCTGTCTCCCTGTTCGCTGGGGTCGGAGGGTTTGACCTTGCCCTAGAGCGAAGTGGCGTGAAGGTTGTCGCAGCAGTTGAGATTGACAAGAACGCAAGGGCTGTCCTTGCCAAGCAGTTTCCCAAGACCGAGTTGTTCAACGATGTAGCGGAGGTAAGTGCCGATGACCTACTACGAGCAGGCTTTGTTCCCGAGCGAGGGATCATCTGTGGAGGGTTCCCCTGCCAAGATCTCTCTGTTGCTGGCAAACGTGCTGGTCTGGCCGGTGGGCGTTCCGGTTTATTCTGGGAAGTTGTCCGCCTCACTCGTGAACTCCAACCAAAGTGGATCATCCTTGAAAACGTCCCTGGTCTCCTGTCGTCTAACGGAGGACGAGACATGGGAACCGTCCTCGGGGCGTTGGGCGAGCTCGGGTATGGGTTCGCCTACCGAGTGCTGGACGCTCAGTTCTTCGGAGTCCCCCAGCGTCGCCGTCGAGTGTTCATTGTTGGATGTCTTGGAAACAACGGGACCGCACCTTCAGAAGTACTTGCTGTCCGCGAAGGCTTGCGCGGGCATCTTGAGGCGGGCGACAAGAAGGGGAAAGCAACTCCCCGAGGCGCTGCAAGCCGCCCTAGAACAGGTGGCGAACTGACCGGGGGGGGGCAGACCCTCTACGGCCAGACAGGGTTCGCCAAGTACACCGAGGGAATGACCAAGACGTTGAGCGCCACGGACTACAAGCGAGCCGAGGACAACGTGATCGTGTCGTGATTGGCACACTCAGCCCCGGCGCACACCCCGGAGGCTTCAATGGACAGGATGCTTACAATGGGCAACTCGTGGTATGTGAAAGCCAAGAGAGCACAGACAGCCGACGATGACGAGACATGGAACTGGGGGGGGGGGTAGTGCCTACACTCAATGCATTTGACCAAGGGGACACCCGAGCCACAGTAGTAATCGTCTTTAGCCACACACAAGGGCTTGACGCTCAACCGAGCGAGACAGTATCTCCGACACTTCGACTGAACGGTGCAGGCATGGCAGTAGCGGTGTATCCGATTGACGATGGGAGAGAAGTGGAGAAGAAACAGAACGGCACAGGCATTGGTGATGACGGAGCACCGTCGTACACGCTTGACCGCCAGCAACACGCTTCAGTTGCCGTAGCAGTAGACACCTACAACGGAGCTATTGACGATGTTGCTCAGACCGTACGAGGCGGCGGCAAAGGCGGACTCTCAACAGACAAGTATGGAGCGATGATGCAGACAAGCCAAGTTCGACGCTTGACCCCTATGGAGTGCGAGCGACTTCAAGGCTTCCCTGACGGGTGGACTGAGGGACAAAGCGACTCAGCTCGATACCGGCAGATGGGCAACGCCGTGGCAGTCCCCTGCGTGGAATGGATTGTGCAGCGACTCGTGGAGGTGGATCGTGACCAACCCGCAGAAGGCTAAGGGATCGCAGTACGAGCGTGACGTGGTGGCCTACCTGCAAGCCAACGGGTTCCCCAACGCCCAACGGCTCTACGGTGCAGGTCGCCAGGATGACCGAGGGGACATCACCATCGGGGGGCCGAGCGCCGGACTGTTCGTGCTGGAAGCCAAGAACCACAAGACCCACGACTTCTCGGGTTGGCTGCAAGAGGCAGAGGTCGAGCGCCAGAACGCCGGAGCAGAGTTCGGCTTCGTGGTAGCAAAACGCCGAGGCAAAGGGGCATCCGAGTCCTACGCCTTGATGACGTTACAGCAGTTGTGTAAGATCATGCAGTACCTAACAACCCCTAAGGAGGGTTCCCAATGACAGCAAACCCAGTAACCAGCGCAGCCGATAAAGTTGCGGCACTCGTGGAGAAGCACCGAGCATGGGCAACGGAAACTTACGGCGACAGCGGTGATGTCTACGCGTCCCTGACCGGCATGTTGACCGGCGAACTGACCTACCAGCTCGCTGCTCTCTACATCCTGCAAGAGCGCCACGCTCAACTGGAGCAGGACTACATCGAGATGCGGCAGAAGTTGTACGACCTCCAAGACAAGTACGCCGACGAGTCCGCCGCCGACCGCCAAGAGCACCACAGCGAACTCGACGCCATGCACAAGCGTTGGCTCGACGCTCTGGAAGCAGACTTCAGGAACCGGAGCAAGAAGTGAGCGCCTTTCTCCTGACGCTGTGGTGCATCGTGTTCCTCCTGATCGCTGCGGCGGCAAGGAGGGACTGATGGGCTACTACTCCGAACGAACCTGCCCTGAGTGCTACTCCATCCCCTGCACCGACGAGTGTGGCGTGGAGTGCGAGTGCAACGAGGGCTACCACGAGGACTGCGACGCTGACGAGTGCGAGTGCAGCCTTCACGGTGATTTGGGGCCTGACCCCGGAGACATTATTGAGGCTCGTGAGTGGGCCGCCGAACACGCTTGGGAGAACATTCCATGAAGAAGATCATCCTCGCAGCAGCCATCCTCGCCACCACAGCAACCGGCGCAGGAGCCAGCACCACCAAGGTCGTGAGCGATGGCGAACACTACGACTGCGATGAGTGCGAGTGCCGACTGCACGAGGCGGACTGATGAGCCACTTCCTACACATTCTCTGGCTGTTCCACGGCCCACTACGCCACTGGAGGCACAAATGAACACCATCCTCACCTACCAGCAGATCGAAAGCAAGATCCGGGAGACCGTCAAGGCTATTGAAGCCATCGTTGACGAGATTGCTGAAGCAGCCCAGGAGACCAGCCGAGCAGAAGCGGCCTTCCAATACAAGTTCGCTTGCGAGCGTATCTCTTTTAGAGATACCTGCGAGAGGGACGGGAAGAAAACCACCGCTGACCAAGTGACCGACTGGGCAACCATGGAGACCAAGGTTGAGCTGGAGGAGCACCTGCTCGCCAAGAACAACCTGACCGTCCTCCGCTCCAGCCTGTCGGCCAAAGAGGAGACACTTTCAGCACTCCGCACCCTCGCAGCAAGCCATAGAGCAGCCGGGGGCTGAGAGGCACTAGCGTCAAGGTCATGGACGGAATGACCGAAGATGAAGTGACCACCCTTATCAAGGAGCGCCAGAACAAACTGGAGGCTTTTCTCGCTTCTGGCGGCTTCCACACCTTGCTCTGGGACGAGGACACAGACACCTACGAGGTGGCGGAAGATACACAGATCCTTGAATGGGTAGTGGTCATGCGCCATCACGACCTAGAGGATGATCGAGACTCCTACAGCATTATGAACGCCCCTGGCATGTCCCCACACGGCAAGTTAGGGCTGCTGCACATGGCCTTAGACCAAATCTGACCTTCGCTTAGCAAGACTGAACCCCCCGCACAAGGCGAGGGGCTGAGCCGGGGTAGCGGAGTCAGGGTAGCGGAGTTATGAGTCGGGGTAGCGGAGCCATGTGGCTACCGTCTGGTGCGTCACCTCGATTCCGTAGCGACGTTCCAGCTCTGCCACGATAGCCCGTAGCGATAGCCCGGCGGCGTTCCACTCTGCCAGCAACGCGGGAAGGTGGCGGCCATGTTCCGCCGCCACCACCCGCACCGCCAACCGATAGAACGGCGACCCGTTCAACGTGTCCACCATAGGACCGCAACCGCTAGCGCCATAATCGACGCCAGCGGCCACGGGTTCGCAACTACTAGCGGCCATGTCATCACCGGCCACCAGCGGCCAGCCACACAAGCGAACCGTCGAACCCCGCGGGGATCGCTACGACGATGAAGATCCCGCCACCGATATCGGAGCTAGTCTCAACCCACGTAGCCACTAGCGCGCCCACGATAACGGCGGCGCACCATCCCGCCCGCCTAGCGGCTAAGCGTTCCCGGCGGGTATTGCGGCGGCTCATCATGCTACGCCTACCGCGTCGAACCCGTCATCGTTGCGAGTGTTAGAACGGAAGATTACGCCAGGCGGCGGCGTAAGTTTCACCACGTAGTAGCGAGGATCACCGCCTAGTTCGACGTTCCACGTGTCGCCAGTGATGGCGCTAAGCTCCGCCACTAGTTCGCTAATGCGGGCGTAGGTCGCCGC
>Ga0007824_1000770_pt1 | contig 8536 bp, 7 predicted proteins | sample CryBogCBE05Oct08_FD_71225 | JGI IMG/M metagenome (GOLD analysis project Ga0007824, IMG submission 71225) | Freshwater microbial communities from Crystal Bog, Wisconsin, USA - CBE05Oct08 | ecosystem: Environmental > Aquatic > Freshwater > Lake | place: Crystal Bog, Wisconsin, USA | collected... | reverse complement strand
GTTTTACAACACCTACCACAGCTAACCCCTCTGTTTTGGTAACTTCTGCTGCGGTTGTGTTTAGTATGACTGGATCAGGAACTGTTGCAGGTGCGTTCATTAACGTGGGCGGTTCATCTACAATTGATAACACAACAGGTATTTTATTCAGCGCAGGAGATTTTTCTGCGGGTTCTAAGACAGTATCGTCAGGCGACACAATAAATGTATCGTACTCGTTGTCAGCATCGGGTTAATAAATGGCTCTAGTTCTGGCGGATCGTGTCCAGGAGACATCCACTACAAGTGGTACGGGTACGCTCACCCTAAATGGCGCGGTCAATGGATACCAATCTTTTGCCAACGGCGTTGGCAACGGGAACACCTGTTACTATACGATTTACGACACAGTCGCTTATACATGGGAAGTTGGGATTGGTACTTATACTACGTCAGGCAGTACGTTAACGCGTACGACTGTTCTTTCTAATTCATCACAGACTACTTCGCTGATTAACTTTGCGGGTAACTTGATGAACGTGTGGGTGGACTATCCCGCAGAAAAAGCCATATATCAAGATGCAAGCGGAAATACCTATGTACCCAGTCTGGGAGGAACTACACCATCTACAGGTACGTTTACTACTATTACAGGACAGACTGCTAACTTAACTGGTACTGGGCAAAATTTAATTGCGTATTCACAATTTCAATCTGGTTGGGCTATATCAAATGGCACTATTTCATTAAATTCTGCAACTGACCCATTAGGCACAACGACTGCCGCCACATTAACAATGTCTGGCGCATCTAATTTAAGTTTTTATTCTTCAACTGCGGCACTTACAAATGGCACTTATTACACTTATTCTATTTATGCCAAGGCAGGAACATCTAATACACTTCAAATAACTCTTCAGTCTTCTTCATCAAATGTATATGGTGTAAGTGTTAATTTATCAACCCAAGTAATAACATTAGTTACAGGTACTGGAACATCGACTATAACTTCTGTTGGGAATGGTTGGTATCGTATAGCTTTAACAGGATTAGTAAATGCAAACGGAACTGGTTATTTTCAAACATATATTGTCGGCAATGCTAGTACTATGTACTTGTGGGGTGCACAAGTAAATACAGGTTTAACTGCAAACACATATATTTCAACTACTGGAACAACTGTTTATGGTTATCCTAACTTAAGTCTTAATAGCAATATAGCTGTTTCAATGGACTCCTCTGGAAACCTAATCCTACAACCCGCAGGAACAGGAGCATTACAAGCACAACAGACTACATCTAGTGCTACAGGTGGTAATGCTAGGGGTGCTAATGCGGTGGATTGGCAGACGGCATCAAGAGATTTGGCAACAAGGGTAGCAAGCGGTACTTTAGCAGTTATTGGTGGTGGTCAATACAATACTGCAAGTGGCTCAGGATCTGTAGTTGGTGGCGGTCAAGGTAATTCTGGAACAAATAGTGGTTCGGTAGTCCTTGGAGGATATCAAAATAGCAATTCTGGAAATCAAGCATCACTTGTTGGAGGCTATAACAATACTGCTTCTGGTTCTTGGGGTGCTGTTTTAGGTGGTTATTTAAATACTGCCGCAGGATTTTTAAATTTTATTGGTGGTGGTTTTACTAATTCTGGAACATCTGGAAGTGCAGTAACAACACAAGCGACTTCTACAATAACTTCTGGTTCTACTGCGGTTACATTAAGTAGTTCAAACGCATCCATTAAGGTTGGACAGGTAGTTACAGGAACTCCTGTAGCATCTTTTCCAGCAACCTATGTTGCCGCTATATCAGGAACATCACTTACTTTATCCCAAAACGCTACATCCTCAACAAACGCAACCCTATCTTTCTATACACCTCATGGAGTAGTAGTAGGAGGAGGAAATAACCAAGCAACAGGCTCATATAGTTTTATTGGTGGTGGTGGTGATGCGGGTACTAGTGCAAACAGAAATATAGCTAGTGGTGACTGGTCTGTAGTTGTAGGTGGGCAATCAAATACTGCTTCTGGTTCTTATTCTGGAGTGGTAAGTGGAACTACAAATAATGTATCGGGTGCTAGATCTTTTATTGGTGGAGGTCAAGCTCAAACTATTACAAGTGGAAATTCAGTAATATCTGGTGGATATGCAAGTATAGCAAGTGGTAGCTTTTCTTTCATTTCTGGAGGTGCTTATGGAACAACAAGAGGTATTGTTGGTTATCATGTTTCTCCTGCTTGTCAAAATCCTTTAGGTTCTGTTGCAGGGTACACTCAATCTGGTTTATTAAATATAGCGACATCTACAACTACAACAGGTGCAGTAGCTTTAACTTCTGATACAAACGCTGCAAGTTCAACAAACCAAGTAGTATTACCAAACGGCATATCTGGCACAGTTTCTGTATATACATTTAGAGTATTAATATCAGCGCACAACTCAGCAAACACAACTGATATTGCGGGATGGCAAATACTTGGTGTTATATCTAGGGGCAACGGAGTAGGAACAACTGCATTAGTTGGAACACCAACAGTAACATTACTAGGAGCTACATCTGGTGCTATATCAGCAGGATGGGGAACATTATCAAACGTAGCGGCAGTAGCAGATACGACTAACGGAGCATTGCAGATACAAGTTACTGGTGTAGCATCTACTACGATCAGGTGGTCAGCCCGTGTTGAAACTAACGAATTGGCTTATTAATCATGGCAATCAACGAAAACGCAGTCACAGACACACTAACACCTACTACAGGGACTTTAACTGTTGCGGGAACAGAGTCGGTTCAAAACATAAATATTACGGGTACTGGTGAGAATTTATTTTTATATTCAAATACATTTAATAATAGTTATTGGAAACTTGCAACTGGTTTGGCAACTCCAACAAACACCATTACAGATCCATTTGGTGGCTCAACTGCTTGGGCAATTCCTTATGTTTCAATATATCAATCTTTTCTTTCAACAATATTTTTAGTTTCTGGAGTAACTTATACAATAAGCTATTGGCTTCAAGCCACAAGTGGAACAAGAACTTTTGTTCTTTTAGGCGCTTCTTCATCAACAAATTATGGAAATATTACCGCAACAACCACATGGACTAGATATTCAACAACATTTACTATGGTGTCTACTGAGCCACTTTATATTTTACAAGATAGAAACGCTAGTGGATTTCAAACTTTAAATATTTATGGGGCACAACTAGAAATTGGTTCAGTAGCAAACACCTACATTCCTACAACAACAACTGCAATATACGGAACACCTACATTAAACTTTAGCGGTGTATCTTCTATTGGTTTACAAAATGATGGTTCTTTATATGTTTCTCCAGCGGGTACAGGAGCATTACAAGCACAACAAACAACCTCATCTATTACTGGTGGAAATGCAAGAGGAGCTAATGCAGTAGATTGGCAGACAACTAGAACTGCGGCAACTCAAGTTGCTTCAACTAGTGGTTCTGTTATTGGCGGTGGAGCAAATAATGGAACGGGCGGTGCAGGTGCAAATAGTGTTATTGGTGGAGGAGTAAACAACAATACAACAGGTGCATATCAAGGCGTGGTTGGGGGCGGTGGATATAATGTATTATCAAATTATTATTCAGTAATTGCTGGTGGTTATGCAAATAATGTGGGTGGACAAAATTCAGTAATATCTGGTGGTTTATCAAATTCTGCTCAGGGTTATCACAACATTATTGTTGGTGGTTATGCAAATTCTGGAACATCTGCATCGGCAGTAACAACCCAAGCAACAACAACAGTTACATCAGGTTCAACTGCGGTAACCTTATCTGCATCAAACGCATCAATTAAAGTTGGTCAAATAGTTACTGGTACTGGAATTGTAGGTTCTGGAACAGGTGTATGGACTTACGTTGCCGCAATATCTGGAACAACTTTAACCCTGTCTCAAAATGCCAATGCATCAGGTTCTCCTACTCTCTCCTTTTACACTCCACACGGCATTGTCGTAGGCGGGGGCAATAACCAGGCTACTGGATCCTATTCGTTTATAGGTGGAGGCGGGGATGCAGGAACTAGTGCAAATAGAAACGTAGCCTCTGGGGATTGGAGTTTTGTTGGTGGTGGATGGGGAAATCAAGCTACTGCTGTTGGCGCTGTTGTTGTTGGTGGAGGTCAAAACAACGGATTAGTTTATGGAAATTCAGCATCAAATACTTCTGCATTTGTAGGCGCAGGAGTTGGTAATCAAGCAAGCGGCTCAAGAAGTTCTGTAGTCGGTGGTTACTATAATTTAGCAAATGCTGATTATGCTGCAATTCTTGGTGGAATTTTTGGAAGCGCAAGAAGTATTATTGGAAATCAAGTTGCTGCCGCTTGTAATAACCCAATGGGTACCGCTGCATCAGGAACACAACAATTTGGATTTTTAATATTAGGTCGTCAAACCACAGATGCAACCGCCACAGTTCTTACAAGTAATACATCTGCCGCATCATCTACAAACCAAGTAATACTACCAAACAATTCAGCATATTACGTTAGAGGTTCTATTATTGCAGGTGTTACTGGCGCAGGAAATACGGCATCTTGGACATTTCAAGGAGCAATTAAACGTGGTTCAGGAGTCGGAACTACTGCTATCGTAGGGGCGGGAATAACTGCAACATCTGTAGCGGCAGATGCGGGAGCGTCAACTTGGACAGTGGCTATTACTGCGGACACAACAAATGGCGGTTTAGCAATTACAGTTACAGGACAAGCAGCAACTACAATACGTTGGGTTTGTCAGGTAGAAACCACGGAAATGACTTATTAACACGGAGAAAATCATGGCATTAAAACTTAACCTTTCATCAACTCAATTTGGCGCAGCAGCACCAGAGGCTTACGCTAGAGTTACAAACTTCTTTGGAAACAAAGACAATATCCAAGTACAGGTATCTGTGCATTTCTCAAAGGATGCTAGAGACTCAAATCTAAGCCCAGTGAGAGAAGATGCACACTACATTGGTCTTGCAGACTTAGCGGGTAAAGGCGAACTCATGCCTGCAATATATGAAGTCTTAAAGACAATGGCTCCATACCAAGGCGCAACAGACGTTTAAGTGTGTTTGGGCTAAATGCATTTGCCCAGTCCCCGTTCAATGCGCTGGGCGTACCGCCACAAATACTGAGTTTATCGGTAAGCGAAAACACGACCCTGTCGGACGCGGAAGCAGCAAATGCAGCATTTTATAACCCAATATCAGAATCATTCACACTAGCAGATACCGAATCCACAACCGCTGATTTCTACAACCCACTATCAGAAACATTTACACTAACAGACACCGAATCCGCCTTCCAAGGGTTTTTCCTTAGTGCGTCTGAGTCTTTTACTTTATCTGATGTTGAATTTGCTACTGCTGATTTTTATAACCCGCTATCCGAGACCTTTGCGTTGTCTGAGGCGGAGAACTCACAGTTTAATTTCTATGAGAACGTAACTGAAACCCAGTCTTTTAGTGATGCAGAATCTGCAACTTGGTATGCCCTAGCACAAACAGATGAGGCGTTTACATTTACAGACGCAGAATCCGCCACACAAAACTTCCCAACATCTACATCGGAGGCTTTTACTCTAGCGGATACGGAGTCCACAAACGCCAACTTTGCCTCAAGCACAACCGAAGCCTTTACACTAACCGACGCAGAATCAGCCACACAAAACTTCCCAACCACCACGGCAGAAGCGTTTAGCTTAACGGACGCTGAAACCACAACCCAAGGATATGCGGTTGAAACAGATGAGGCTTTTGCTTTTGAGTATCTGGCGGTATGGGTAAATAACTCAAATCAGGTTGTTCAGTGGGTTAACAATTCTGGAGATGTGGTTGGATGGATTTATTCAGAATTCTCTGCCACGGCTAACTATGTACCGACAACGGCAGAAACATTTACGCTAACCGATGTAGAGACTGGAAATGCCGGATACCCGACTAGCATATCTGATGCTATTACATTTACAGACGTAGAGACTGGATTTAGGGGGCAGTTTGGAACTACTGCGGAATCTTTTAGCCTGTCAGATACTGAAACTTCCAACGCTAATTTTGCCGGAAATGTTGCCGACACCATAGTAACAACGGATGCGGTTACGGCAGTAGCGGTTTATAATCCAACGATAAACGAAGTTATTGTGTTTTTTGACTCGCTTTCTGTAACGTATTGGATTAAAATAAATGACAGCCAAGTTGCTACTTGGGGTACTATTAATGATACACAAACCGCAAACTGGTCAACAATTGATAATAGTCAAAACACAACATGGACAGGCGTCGGCAACACAAGCTCACCGAATTGGACAGGCATTGTAGACACAAACAACCCTAACTGGACTGGAGTTAATAACAACCAATGAGCGTACCTTACATATTTGGAAATGATGTTGGCAATATCCAGTTAGGACAGTTGGATACTAATTTTGCTACGCCTGTTACTTTAGGTTCAACTCCTGTGGCGCTTGGTGGTACAGTTACAACAGTTACGGGTTTAAACACAACGGGGAATGCCGCCAACGTTACCGGCGTAGTAGCAATTGCAAATGGCGGAACAAATTCAACAACTGCTGCAAATGCCTTAACCGCTCTGGGGGCGCAACCACTTTTTACGGCGCAAACGGCTAATACGGTCTATTCTGGTCCATCTACTGGTAGTCCAGCCACTCCAACTTTTAGGGCGCTTACGGCAACTGACATACCAACGCTTAATCAAAACACAACAGGTACTGCAGCAGGTCTAGCAGGCAATCAAACGGCAAATACAATTTATGCAGGACCCTCAACAGGGGCAGCTACAACAGCAACTTTTAGGGCGTTGGTTGCGGCAGATATTCCATCTACTTATAGTGAGTTTGCATCTGGCACGGCATTGCTATTTCAACAATCTACAGCCCCTACAAATTGGACTAAAGTTACAACATACAACAACTACGCACTTAGGGTTGTATCAGGAACAGCAAGTTCTGGGGGGTCGGTTGCGTTTACAACGGCTTTTGCAAGTCAAACTCCGAGCGGTACAGTTGGTACAAGCATCAGCGCAGTCTCCGGCACGGTCAGCACAAGCGTAACAGGTGTTGCAGGCACAGTCTCAACAACGACAGGAAACACAACAGCTGGTGGTTCAGTTGGAATAAGTGGTAGCGTAGACGGCACGGCAATTTCTGTAGCACAGATGCCTGCGCATAATCACGGAGTTTCTGACCCAAGTCATAGTCACGGAGTTTCTGACCCAAGTCATAGTCATGGAGTTTCTGATCCAGGGCACGTTCACGGAGCTTCTCAAGGCTACTTATTTGGACGTGCTGGAGTTACAAACAACTCAATAGCAGTTGGTGGAGACGCTACCAATTACGGAAATAGTTTTCTTTCTGCTTCTGGAACAGGTATTAGTATTTATGGTGCGTACACAGGCGTAGGTGTTAATGGCGCATACACAGGAATATCAACTCAAAATAACGGTTCTAGCAACGCTCATAGCCACACAGTTGGCGGAGTCTCCGGTTCATTTTCTGGCACTGCGCATAATCATTCAGCAAGTAGTTCTTTTTCTTTTACATCTGGAACAGCATCATCATCTTTTGCTTTTACAAGTGGAACCGCATCTTCAAGTTTTACAGGATCCGCACTCAATCTTGCAGTTCAATACGTAGACATTATTATTTGTACAAAGAATTAAAATGAATATCCAAGTCTATGATAATTTGTTTCAAGAAAAAATAATGGATAATGCCATTAAAACTGTTGAAGCTTGTAAAGATTTTTATCCATTGCATCCCACAGACGTGGGATTTAAATTAAACTGGACTTTTTACAATCCAAAAAATAATATTAAAGAATTCACAAGCCAACCCATGCTTGATCTTTGGAATGAGGTAAAAAAAGTACTTCCTGAAGAAGCAAAGTTAAGCAGAGCTTATGTCAATGCTCAACCTTTTGGGATTGAAGATTACATACATCAAGACGATACAGACTTGCAAAAAGGTTTAACGGTTATTGTTTATTTAACTCCTGCTTGGTTGCCAGAATGGTTTGGACAAACTGTATTTTTTAAAACTACAGATAGATTAAGTTTTAGATCTGAAAATGACATTATTAAATCAGTACTTCCAAAATACAACCGAGTTTTAGTTTTTGATAAAGATATCCCACATTGCGTATCACCCCTATCTAAAAAATTTATGGGTATTAGATTTACTTGCATGTTTAAAATAGAACTATGAAAATTGAAGCAAAAACAAATTGCCCATTAGACGGATTTAAACCTTGCAGAAAACTTGAATGTGCTTGGTTTATGAAAGTGTCTGGTACAAACCCAAATACAGGAGAACCTGTCGATGAGTGGGGGTGTGCAATTCCTTGGATGCCCATTCTTATGATTGAGAACTCCCAACAACAAAGACAAACCGGCGCGGCAGTAGAATCTTTTAGAAATGAAATGGTTAGAGCTACTGAAATGAGTCAACAAGTATTACTTGCTACATCGGGCAAAACAACGTTTTTAGAAAATAAAGGATAAAACATGGCAGCAGATT
>Ga0007824_1000767_pt1 | contig 8549 bp, 9 predicted proteins | sample CryBogCBE05Oct08_FD_71225 | JGI IMG/M metagenome (GOLD analysis project Ga0007824, IMG submission 71225) | Freshwater microbial communities from Crystal Bog, Wisconsin, USA - CBE05Oct08 | ecosystem: Environmental > Aquatic > Freshwater > Lake | place: Crystal Bog, Wisconsin, USA | collected... | reverse complement strand
CCTTACCTGATAGCTGCCCTTCGATGGCGCGCCGCTCGTCCTCCGGCAAATCGCCGACCTCCAATAGGCCGTCCACGAACAGTCGAAGTCCTGCGTGTGTCGGCAGGCGGCCGGCGGAGGTGTGCGGCGCGGCCAGGAGGCCGAGCTCGGTCAGGTCCTGCATGGTATTGCGGATCGAGGCGGGAGACAGGGCGACGCCGCCCCGCGATACAGTGCGGGAACCGACAGGCTCTCCGGTCTCAAGGTACGTCTCGACGACCCGGCGAAAGATGTCCCGGGCGCGCTCATCTAGGGCGCCCAGTCGGGGAGATTCGAAGATGGGGGGGGCGGTGAACTGGGTCATGAACGGGCTCTCCCGCCATGGACGCGGGCGTTCTGCATAGGATAAGGCCATGGGGCCTGGGTGCAAGGACCCCGTTGGCGGGACCTAACCCCGCAACCCCTGGCGCTAAGCGGAGCGAACATGACGTCTACTCAACGCCCTTCCGGCCGTGCGCCGGACCAGCTTCGCGCCGTGACCCTCGAGACCGGCGTCAATCGTTATGCGGAAGGGTCCTGTCTGGTGACGTTTGGCCACACCAAAGTGCTGGTGACCGCCAGCCTTGAGGAGGGCGTGCCGGGGTTTCTACGCGGCAAGGGCCAAGGTTGGGTCACCGCCGAGTACGGCATGCTGCCCCGCGCGACCCATACCCGCGGACGGCGTGAAGCGGCCCAAGGCAAACAATCCGGGCGCACCCAGGAAATCCAGCGCCTCGTCGGCCGATCGTTGCGCGCGGTGGTGGACCTCAAGGCGCTCGGTGAGCGTCAGATCAGCGTCGACTGTGATGTAATCCAGGCCGACGGCGGCACGCGCACCGCCTCCATCACCGGCGCGTGGGTCGCGCTCCGCCAATGCTGCAGCTACCTGATGGCGGAGGGGGTGATTAAGGCCGATCCGATCCTGGACCAAGTAGCGGCCATATCCTGCGGCGTGTTCGAAGGTCTGCCAGTGCTCGACCTCGACTACGAGGAAGACTCCAACGCGGAAGCGGACGCCAATTTCGTGCTGACCGGCGCCGGCGACATTGTGGAAATCCAGGCGACCGGCGAAAAGCGCGGCTTCAGCCGGGATGAGTTCGAGGCCCTGTTCGCCTTGGCGCGGGGCGGGATTGCGGATTTGGTCACGATGCAAAAGGTTGCGATCTGATCTTTTCAGGGTTCGGCTTGCAACGTTGACTTCCAGGCCTTCGCCGCTATAAGTCCCTCCCTCTCGCTCGCGGGCCATCTCGCGGGCGTTTCCGTTTTTGCGCGGTGTCCAGCGGTGTTATGCCGAACAGGGGCCGCTAGGCGCTAGAAGGCTTAACCCATGTACGCGGTGATCAAGACCGGCGGCAAACAGTACCGGGTCCAACCGGGCGATGTCCTGGTGGTGGAGAAGCTCGACGGCGATGTCGGCGCTTCCGTGAAGTTCGACCAGGTGCTGCTGCACGGTGAAGGCGGCGAGGTGACCCTCGGTGCGCCGGTGATTGAAGGTGCGGCGGTGCACGCCACGTTGATCGAAACCCGCAAGGGCGAGAAGGTGAAGATCTTCAAGAAGATCCGTCGCCAGGGCTATCGCCGGACGCGGGGCCATCGCCAAACCGAAACGGTGTTGCGCGTCACCGGTTTGGAAATCGGCGGTAAGACGACGACCTGGGACGGCACGGTTGATCTGACCCCCAAGGCGCTTTTGGACGCCCGCGCGCGCGGTCTGAAGAACGAAATCGCGCGTTTGGAAGGCCTACATGGCGCACACGCTGCGCTTGCCGCTGGGGTCGTTGACGAGCAGGAAGCGGCCAACGAAGCGCCTGCACCCGCGCCGAAGAAGGCCCGCGCCGCCGCTGCTCCGGTTGAGGCTGAGGTCGCGCCGGTAGCTGAAGTGACCGCCGCGACTCTTGAAGCCGAAGGCGTTGTCGATGAACAGGCCGCCGCTGATGAAGCCCCGGCTCCCAAGAAGTCCCGCGCGAAGAAGGCCCAAGCGGCCTCTGACGCCGGCGAAGACGCGTAAGGAGAGCACCCTATGGCTCACAAAAAGTCCGGTGGTTCGTCCCGCAACGGTCGTGATTCCGACGGCCGGCGCCTGGGCGTCAAGAAGTACGGCGGCGAGCAAGTGATCGCCGGCAACATTATCGTGCGCCAGCGCGGCACCAAGTTCTGGCCGGGCGACAACTGCGGCATGGGTCGCGACCATACCCTATTCGCCACTGCGGACGGCGCCGTCGCCTTCACCACTAAGCGCGACAACCGCACCTACGTCTCGATCAAGCCGGTCGAAGCGCACGTACAAGAGGCCGCCGAATAGCGATCCGCCAGAAACCGGATCGCTGGCCAAGGGCCCCGATCCGGATCGCGAGTTAAGCGCGGGGAGTCCGGGTCACTGGGCTCCCCGCTTTTGTTTTCCCCGCGCCGCGGACGCTTTGGTCCGAGGGGGGAAAATGTTTCCGAACGATGCACCGCCGACGCGGATTGAGACGGATCGGCTGGTCTTGCGGCCGCCCGGCCCCGATGATGCAGACGCGATCTATCAAGGTATCAACGATTTCGAGGTGGTGAGCATGCTCGCCCGCGCGCCCTGGCCGTATCTGCTGGAGCATGCGGCGTCGTTCGTGACGTCGGCGGCCGGGTTGGATCAGACGGCCGGGCGCGAATTTTCGATTGTCCATCGCGTTCATGGACTGATCGGCGGATGCGGCTTTCATTCCAGTCCCGGCGAACGCTTTGTTCAGATGGGCTATTGGGTCGCGCGGGCGCATTGGGGTCAAGGCTATGCGACAGAGGCTGCCGAGGCCGCCTTGCTCTGGGCGCGGGACGGTTGGGGCCGGCGGGCTGTCGGCGCGGGCCATTTCGTCGAGAACCCTGCATCCGGGCGGGTGCTCGTGAAGGTCGGGATGCTCTACACCGGTGTGGTCGCCCCGCTCCGATGCGAAGCGCGAGGGGCCGAATTTCCCGCCCGAAAGCTGGTCTGGCTGGCCTGAGTGTGGGCGAGGGCGCTCAGGCCGCTTGGGGCTTCTTCTCGTTCGCCACAGCCGCGTCGGCTTTCGCGCGGGCGCGGAGACTGTCGACCAACCGCTTGATGCGACGAAGCTCCCGCTTCAGTCCCGCCATGGTGACCAGACGCCAGGCCAGACGGGGGCTGGCGGCTTCGATTTCAGCCCAGAACGCGCCGAAATACGGGTGCCGACCGAGGGCCGTACGGAACACCTCCGGGGAGATGCGGAGTTTCTTCGCCCAGACCTCGGCGTGGGCATCCGCTTCCCGCGCGTGCCATTGACGTCGAAGGGCTGAGCGCCACTGCGCCCGCCGAAGCGTGGACATGGCCACCTCTAGAGCATCATCACAGGGGTGGTCGGGATCAGTGCGGAGCCGTATCTCATCCGCAAGACCGCCGGACGCTCGCCCATCGGTTCGGGCCGACGTCACTACCTGCACCTCTAGGGAATGGCGGATCTTGCCATCGATACGCCGGAGCATTTCGAATAAAGCGCGGTCTTCACCCACGGGTCGAGGCGGGAGACCACCGATAGCGCGATACGCGGCAGCGGTCACCGCAGCGCTGGCGCCACAGTTCTGATTATGCCGTGGCCAAGGGTCATGGGCCTCGGGATCGACACGGGCGTCGAGTTCGGCCGCCAGTTGTTGGTATTCCCATTCAAGTGAGCCGCGTTCCAGGATCGCGGGCGGCAGTTGCATAAGCTCCATGGGATCGGCCATCACATAGCCGGCGACGGCGTCGTGTCCGGCCGCGATCTCCTTGATGTTGGCGGCGATCCACTCCTCATGAGCCAAGGTGTCGGCGTCAGTGGTCAGGATCAGGCCGTCCGGCTGCACCCAGGCTGCGGCGGCGTCCATAGCCAGGCGGCGCGCCCAGCCCGCGTTAGCGTAACCGTCGACCAGCGTCACACTCCGAAGCTCAACCGCAAACGGGAGCAGGTGAGCGATTTCGCGGACACGGTCTGCGGTGCCGTCAGTACAGTTATTCAAGAGCAACACCACGCCGATGTCGGCGAAGTTCACACCCTCCTGAAGCGCAAGGGCCTCGAGGCAAAGCGCTATTCGCTCCGCCTCGTTTTTGACCGGGATCGCGACGACATACCGGGGCGAGTCGATCGCGCTGCCCTTGCCGAGGCGCTCCACAACAGCGTTGAAACTTTCTGACGTCGGCACGGTCATCGTAAGCGCCCTCCTCCAGCCCAGAGTGGGGATGGGGGATTGACGGAACCCAACCGGGGGGCCGCGGCGGTATATCCGCCCATCTCACCGTTGGGAGCGGTCGACGCCATAAAAGTGCAAAGCAGGGAACGAGAGGCCATGAAGCTCTGATGGGGAAGCGCGCGGGGCTCGCGCGGCCAAGCGGCCCGTCTCAGCGCGGCCGTAACACTTAGTAGCCGAGCGTGATGGCTCCGGCTAGAGCCTTAGCGCCGCAGGGGCGTGACTCTACAGCAGATGCCAGTCAGCCGCGCCGAGAGCCATCGATATCAGCCGAAGCGACCGGTGATATAATCGGCCGTGCGGCTGGCACGGGGGTTGTCGAATAGGCGCTCGGTTTTGGCGAACTCGATGAGGCGGCCGAGATACATAAAGGCGGCGTTGTCGGAAATTCGAGCGGCCTGCTGCAGGTTGTGGGTTACGATAACGATCGTGATGTCCGCCTTGAGCTCGACGATCGTTTCTTCCAGCTTGGCCGTGGAGATAGGATCGAGGGCCGACGCGGGTTCGTCGAGCAGCAGAACCGCCGGGCGAACGGCAATGCCGCGCGCCACGCAGAGACGCTGCTGCTGACCGCCGGACAGCCCGAGGCCGGAGCTTTGCAGCTTGTCCTTCACCTCGGTCCACAGCGCGGCGCGGCGCAGGCTTTCCTCGACGCGGTTATTTAGATCGGCCTTGGACAGTTTTTCATAGAGACGCACGCCGAACGCCACGTTGTCGTAGATCGACATTGGGAACGGCGTCGGTTGTTGGAACACCATGCCCACCTTGGCGCGCAGTTGACCAAGGTCTTGGCCGCGATCCAGGATGTTTTGGTTGTCGAGCAGGATCTGGCCCTCGGCGCGTTGGCCGGGGTACAGGGCGTAGATGCGGTTCAACGCACGGAGCAGCGTGGACTTGCCGCAACCCGACGGGCCAATCAAAGCCGTAACGGCATTTCGCTTAAAGCCGATATTGATGCCATAGAGCGACTGGTTCTTCCCATAGAAGAAGTCCAGGCCCTTGGTTTCCAGCTTGGCGTCTGGAACCTCTTCGGTGAAGCTCTCGTAGGTTTCTGGCGTTGTCGGGGCGTTCATGACCGTTTCTGCTCCGCGGAGAGTACGCGTACGAGGATGTTGATGCCGAGCACAGCGGCGGCAATGAGCAACGAACCAACCCACGCCAGCCGCCGCCAGTCGTCATAAGCCGACAGGGCGAAGTTGAAGATGACGACGGGGATGTTCGCGGTCGGCGCGTTCAAGCCGAAGGCATCTTCGATTTTGAAATTCAACCCGTTGAACTGGTTGTTGAGCGCGGTGAAGAGAAGCGGCGCCGTTTCGCCGGAGATCCGCGCAAAGGCCAGCAAAACCCCGGTGATCATGCCGCCCTGCGCCGCTTTCCAAAGGATAGCGCGGATCGTCACCCACAACGGCGCGCCGAGGGCGACACCTGATTCGCGAAGTTGACGGGACTGCAGCCGAAGGACGTCTTCCGTCGTGCGGGTCACGACCGGCACCGCCAGAAGCGACAGCGCTACGCCGCCGGCGATGCCGGAAAAGTGGCCGAGCGACACGACCGACAGCACCGGAATGCCCTTGGCCACCAGGACGGTGTAGATGAACAGACCGACGAGGATCGAGGGGGCGGACAACAATACGTCGTTTACGAACCGCACGATGCTGCCGTAGGTTTTCGTATAATTATTCCGGTCGGCGTATTCCGCGAGCCAGGTACCGGCGGCGATCCCGACGAATATGGCGATCACCATGCCCTCGAGGCACATGGCGATCGAGCCCAAGATGGCGTTGCGTAAGCCACCCGTTGAGCCGGGCGCCGGCGTGTCTTGCGTGAAAACCGCGAGGTTGATGCCGCCGAAGCCGTTGGCCAGCAGCGAGGCCAAGATGGCGGCCAGAGCCGAGAGAGCGAGCACCGCGCCGCCCACGCAGAACACGACGAAGCCGATGTTGGCGACCTTGCGGAGGCCGAGCGAGCCGCCGAAGGTAGAAATCAAGCCCGCCGCAATGATCACGGCGATCAGGGCGATAAAGGCTATGCCCAATAGTGCGATCATCCCGCCCTCCTAGGCTTGCCGTTGCGCCCCGAGCAGCGCCCGGGCGATCGCCAGCACGGCGAAGGTGATCAGGAACAGCACGAAGCCGAGCGCGATCAGCGCGGCCGTGTGCATTTCACCCGTCGCCTCGGCAAATTCGTTGGCGATGGTTGAGGCGATGGTCGAGCCGCCGGAGAATAGCCCTTTGGGCAGCCCGTGGGAGTTGCCGATGATAAAGGTCACGGCCATCGTCTCGCCCAGCGCGCGGCCGAGCCCGAGCATGACAGCACCAATGGCGCTGCGTCGCACATAGGGGATGGTGACCGATGTGACGACCTCTAGCGGGGTGCAGCCGACCCCGTAGGCGCTTTCGCGGACCTTAGTCGGAACGGTCAAGAAGAGCTCGCGCAGGGTCGCCGCCATGAACGGGAGTATCATCACGGCCAAGATGATTGAAGCCGCCAAAATGCCCGAGCCGTTCGGCACCAAATCGCCGATAACTGTATTGGACCAGAAGTCGGCGAATCCCTTGCCGAGGAACGTCGGCGGTGTCCATACGGATAGAGGCGTCTCAACCAGTTGGGCGAACAGGGGTGCGAAGACGAACAGGCCCCACATTCCGTAGACGATGGAGGGAACACCCGCAAGCAACTCGACGGCGACGCCGATCGGGCGGCGGAGTTGCTGGGGGCAGAATTCAGTGAGGAAGACCGCCACGCCGATGGCGATGGGCAGAGACAGCAACAGCGAAACAAAGGCCGTGATCAGCGTGCCGATAATCGGTCCGGCGCCGCCGAAGACTTCGGTGACCGGGTTCCATCGCGTGGACGTAAAAAAGCTCAACCCGAATTTAGCGAACGCGGGCCAACCACCGATCACCAGCGACACCATTAGGCCGCTGAGAGTGACGAGCAGCAGCGTCGCTGCAGCGCCGCAGATGAAGCCGAAGATCGGGTCGAACGATGCGCCGCGCGATTTGAGCGGTTTGCGGTCGGGTTGCGGGGCCATTTGGTCGGCGGATAGGGCGGTCATTGGGAGATCATCCATGCGGCGTGCGCCGCCAGCTGTGGGTTCAGGTCGAAGACGAACCCGCGGGAGCGATCCGGCCGGTACATGACGCCGTCATGCACCGGCCTTCGATACGCCGCTTGCTTAGTGGACTTCTTGCCACTTCTTCCGCACGGCGGCCTTCACGGCCTCCGGAAGCGGAATGTAGTCCAGTTGTTCGGCCAAGCCGTTGCCGTTCTTGTAAGCCCAGTCGAAGAACTTCAGCACTTGCTGGCCCTTGGCCGGGTCAGCTTGTTGCTTGTAGACCAGGATGAACGTCGCCGCAGTGATCGGCCAGGACTTGGCGCCCGGCTTGTCAAGGATCAGCAGGTAGAAGCTGCCGCCCGGGGTGTGGGCCCAGTCCGCCTTGGCGGCGGCGGCGGCGAAGTTTTCCGCGATCGGCTCAAGGAACGCGCCGTCGTGAGCTTGCAGCTGGGTGTAGGCCAGCTTGTTTTGCTTGGCGAAGGCGTATTCGACGTAGCCGATAGCACCCGGCGTTTGGCGCACGAAGGCCGAAACACCGTCGTTGCCCTTGCCGCCTTGGCCCGTCGGCCAATCCACGCCCTCGCTGGCGCCGACCCGGCCGGCCCAAGCGACGCTCTTGATCGTCAAATAGGAGGTGAACACGAAGGTCGTACCCGACCCGTCCGAACGGTGCACCACGGTGATCGGCAGGTTCGGCAGCTTCAGGCCCGGGTTCAGGCCTTCGATCGCAGGGTCGTTCCAGCGCTTGATGTCGCCAAGATAAATCGACGCCAAAACGCCGCCGGTGAGGCGCACTTGACCCGCGGAGATGCCCGGGAGGTTAACCACAGGCACCACGCCGCCCATGACGGTCGGGAATTGGACCAAGCCCGACTGGTTCAGCTCATCGGGCTTCAGCGGCTTGTCGGTGGCGCCGAAATCAACGGTCTTGGCCTTGATTTGCTTGATGCCGCCGCCCGAGCCGATGGCTTGGTAGTTTACGACGACGCCGGTCTCCTTCTTGTAGGCTTCCGCCCACTTGTTGTAGACCGGGGCGGGGAAGGTCGCGCCCGCGCCGGAAATGTCAGCGGCGTGGGCCGTGGCCCCCACCATAAGGGTCGCCAGAGCGGCGGCCGCGATTGTCTTGAACATCTTAATCTCCCGAGGGCCTGCGCGGCGTTCCGTCGCATGTGCCCGATTGATTAGCGCGCTCTGGTCACAGTTCGATGACGACGAACCCATTCGCCGTGAAAGGAACCTGCAGGAAAGAGCGCCCGCCCCCTGC
>Ga0007824_1000735_pt1 | contig 8792 bp, 3 predicted proteins | sample CryBogCBE05Oct08_FD_71225 | JGI IMG/M metagenome (GOLD analysis project Ga0007824, IMG submission 71225) | Freshwater microbial communities from Crystal Bog, Wisconsin, USA - CBE05Oct08 | ecosystem: Environmental > Aquatic > Freshwater > Lake | place: Crystal Bog, Wisconsin, USA | collected... | reverse complement strand
TGTTGCTGGCGCTGGTATTGGCCGCCGGAACCACTTTGAGTGTGGCCTGCAACTGTGGCAAGGCTTTTTTACCAAACAAGGGTTGGAACTGCACACTGTTTAGTATCAGTGTGTCAGAAATCATCTTGTAGTCTTGCAGTCCAGCATAGGCTGTGGTCAGCTGGTCAATGGTAGGAACCGCTGGTTCTTGAACTGTGCCTGTGGTGTCTTGAATATAGTTTGTGTAGGCCGTGTAGTATGAGTTGGTCACTAGATACACGTCAATGATATTGGTTGTGCCTGGGTCGATGCGTGTGTTTAAAGGAGCATTGTGACGGTACTGAAAATACAAATTTTGACGTCCTGTCTGCGCAATGTAATCTGTAGTAACCGACAAGGATCTTGTACCGGTTGTGGCATCTATGTTCAGCACATAAAATACCGCATCGGTGTAGGCATAAAAAATTTGTCCAGCTGTGTATTCGGTCATGACCAATTGTATGGCGCTTTCCGTGGCATACTGACTGTTGACTATGCCCGAATCAATCAACACATAACGCTGTAGATAATCAAAGTCTACAATCTGTTGTAGGAATACCCAGGGGCTATTGGCTGTAGGGGGATTAGGAATAGGTCCAACAATTTCTGTAAAGAAATCAGGATTGGCCGGAATGCCATCGTTGTTTTGATCAGCAAATGACACTAGAATTTGATAGTCATCCACTACTCCGTCGGTCTGTATGGGTTGGCCTACAATCTTGGTCACAATATCAATGCCCAAAGGTGCAGCTGAATTGGGCTGACTGTTGGTTTTCAACACATTGATAAAGTCATAGATGGTGGTGCCGGTTCTGCTGTCGTAGATCAATTGATCTGAATCAAAAAAGAATCTGGTTTCTAACACACTGCCAAAATAGTAATCCAAAGCACGGAAGCTGACTGTGTAGAAACTGGTGTTGTAGACAAATTCAATAAACCACGAAGCATCTAGTCCTGCGCCTGATCCGTTGCCAGCATAGGTCTGGCTCCAGGTAGCATTGACCGCTAGATTGGTAGCGGTTATGAGATACCAGGTTCCTGGCGTGCCAGTTACTGTGCCCAGGCTGTCGTAGCCTAGGCCAAAGTTGCGTTTGAGAGCAATTTGCTCGGCCATGCTGGTTTGTAAGCTGGTTGGTAGTTCTGTAACAAAAATTGGAATTACCTGCACTGCTATGGCGCCAGTGGGCACAAAGTTGTTGATCACAACCGGGCCAATACCGTTGGCAAAGTTGCCTTGTCCTTGATTGGTTCCATCAAGGTATATTTCCAATGGGCTGGACCAAATGATTAACTTTTGATCTGGCCCGGTAGGAGTTCCAACCTGCAGTCTATTGTTGGCGTCAAAGTAATAACCAGCCGGAGCGGCAAATTTGACCAGGCTACCCACTGTGATAAATTTGGTGTTGCTACTGCCGGTGTTGTTGATGCTGACCGGATAGCCACTGCTGTTGACAAAATAACCTGTGGAGCTACCGGCCTGTGTGGTACTGAGATTCCATGTGACATTTAACGAAGTGAGATCAGCACGTGGAAACTGTGCATAGTAAAACTGTTGTGCTTGACTTTTTGCCAACAAGGGTTGCACTTGATTCATGATCACATCATTGGTTTCGTTGGTGGTCTGTGTGCTGAACTGGAACGCTGGCAGGCTGTAGTTTTGATACAAGGCGCCGTCCTGAGCAAAGGTATTGGTACTGCTGTATTTGCCTGTGTTGTCAACTAGATCCAAGTAACGGCTGATACCAATTGACGCACGATTTACACCCTTGCTTTTTAAAATGGAGTTGTAGGCAGTGTAAGGGAAGTTGTTGTAGTCTTCGCCGTTGACCATGCGATTCTGTGTGTAGTAGCGTGCTGGTGCATTGGCCTTGATCTGTGCAATGGTTTCTCTGGGCTGTGCATTGCTGACCGGTGTGGTGATACCACAGGTAAAGGTAATGGTTTCTAACTGTCCAGTTCTGCTGACATAACTGATGGGAATTGCTATGCCTTGCATTTCTTGTGGATTGATGATGTATTGCAGGCCGTTGCTGGCACGCACATAGTTACGGAAAGTGCCAACGGGGATGTCGCTGAACACACCATCGCCAAAGTTCAAGGTGATTTGATCGTTGGTTCTGCTGGCCACACTGAACAAGGGTCTTGAGTTGGGCGTGGTCTGTTGTGCAGCAGCTCCATACACACTGGGAACTTGTTTCCATACTTGAGTAATGCTTCCAGTATTGTCCAGTTGATACAACCATACGTCATCGTTGTTGACACCTTCAATGTTGATGTCAACGGTTCTATTGCTAACACGATCAGCCAGGTTGAAGTCTTGATTTTGTAGGACGCCCTGTTTGAAGTAGAAAAAGAATCCAGTGTTGGCACTGGCATAGCCCAATTGGTCATTGCGGAACAACAAGTTAAACACACCCAAGGGCTGTGGAGGTGGTTCATAAATGTAAGTTTCGCCTACTGAGGTGGCATTGACCGCTTCGAACGGCATGTTGATACCGTCGATGGTGGCTGTGTATGGAACCACAGGCAAGTAGCCCGGTACCAAATTGATGCTGTATTCCTGTGTATCCACACCTAGAATCACTTGATCGTTGCCTGGAACGCCTATGCGTTGTGAATTGACCAAGCTGGCGTTGATGATGGCTGTAAACTGTTCTTGCCAGTTGAAATTGGTAGGATCGGCCCAGTTTACTGTAACGTTGGCCAAGTCAATGCCGTTGATGTCGGTTACAGCTTCAGTGGTTGAAACAGAAAATACCTTGAGATATCCTGACGCTTCAATGTTGCGTTTGGGAGTATAGCTGACCAGGTTGGCCAGGCGTACCACGCTGTCACGCCGTTCAGCTGAATCAATATAGTTTTCGCGTGTGTTTAGGTCGGTACGAAATGCTAGGCTTTGACCCATGAATGCCATGACATCCAAGAGTGCAATAAATTCACTACTTTCAATATAGTCGTTGAAAGTTTCAGGATAATACAGGCGCAGGTAGTCTACAAAACTTTTTCGTAAGGTCTCAAAGTCGTAGCTTTGGAAGTTGGCTTCTTGGTAGGTCTGATAGATTGCCTTCCAATCTTCTACACCAAATATCGCTGTTTGTCTTGTAGTATCTGCCATGTTCGTCCTATGTTTTTGTATTTATGGAATTCAAAAACGGCGTAGTTAAACGTAGCTGGCGATACGTTGTTGTTGATCAAAAAATATAGCCAATTGCTGTGCAGTAGTGCTGGGCACGATGGCCAATTGTATTTGAATCAATATCCCATTTTCCTGTGGGAAAATTTCTGTGCTGATAATCTGTATGCGAGGATCATAACCGGCCACACGCTGTATTTCAGCTTCAATGGCCTTGGTGGTTTCATTGGTTTGACTTTCAAACAAGTTGTCCCACAGCAGGGTTCCATACTGCGGGCGTCCAGGCAACTGCCCCTGACGAATATTGAGTCCATTGAGCAGGTCACGTTTGACCAATTCTGAATCTAACAAGGTAAATTTCTTGTATTGATTCTGTGTGTTGAATCCGATGAATGTTGGCATAGTCTAGTATTTAACCAATATTTGAACCGGGGGCAAAGCGGAAAGTGCCATCGTCGTTGTTGCTGGCCGGAACTGTTATTGTTATGTTTCCAAACGTGGATGCTATATTGGCCGCTACGTTGGCTGCTGCGGCTACATCCAACGCAATCGCAGTCACATTGGCATAGACCAAGGGCGGAATTTTGGGATTGCCAACCACATCTGACACGGCCTGATCAACCTGAGTTCTAACAATGGTGTTGTTAGAAACCACTGGTGTGGGCGCCACAGCCAAGGCATTACCGTAGGTGTCAACAAAATCAATAGCATACTGCCCTTGACGTCCAGCAATTTCAATAGCTGTAGATAAATTGGGATCGGCGGCACCTTCAAGATAAGCAACCACAGCATCAACACCATACCGCACCGCGGGTTGCAAAAAGGTAGCAATGTATCTGGCTGGTTCTGTACCGTCAATCACTCCGGCATCTAGCAGGCCCTGGCGAGCACCTTCCAATAGAGCTATTTGCACTTGATTTTGTAAATCAGGAGCATTCAAGTAGTCAGCCAACACATTGATATTGTAAGTTCCGGTCCAGGCCGCTGGAGTATTCAATACAGTAATGGTCATACTGGGCTGAGTTATAAGACTCAATGCACCCGATTTCAACAGACCAACCAGGACCAAGTTGTCCGGTGTTTGTCCATAGATACCCACGCCTCTTGTGGCCACATCGGCACCGGCATATACTGCCACACCGTTGTCGTTGATATACCAGTCAGGCAACAAGGATCCAGTGTTGTCCAGCGATGGATAGGTGGCTGCCGCAGCGGCCTGTGCTGTGAGTGCAGTAACTTGTCCTGTGGTTAATGTAGTCATGGTTATTGTCCTGATTGTGTCACTGGTACGGTCGCAGTCGATGTGGGTTCAGCCACATAGTTGTCTGCAGAAATAGGATTTTGCACAGCTCTGGTACTGATTCTGGCATAGGCTGCCTGCGCTTGTGCCTGTCTAGTAGTCGGAGCAATGGTCACATTGCTGGTGCTGGCTACACTGGATGCCGCATTGGCCGACAAATCAGTAGTTGAATTGACTCCACTATTGTGTCCGGCATAGGGCTCGTGAGTTGGAGCTCGAGTAACAATGGTTGGCAAGGTTCCGTTTTGACTGACCCAGCCTGCGCCGGTTTCAAATACCGTGTTGGGTAACGAATAGCCAGTCATGGTTGTAACTGGACTCACTGGTTGTGTGGCAGCTCCATTGAGATTGATTACACCAGCTGATAGATTTAGACTGCCGCCACCGGACCAGCTACTGGTTTTACCCTGCAGAGCCAAGACACCATCACTGCGTAGACCCAGTTTGGACTTGCCATACATGCTGATGCTCTGAGACGAAAACATAGTGATACCGGCTGTGCCTTCCAGCTTGAGTTGATTTTTGGATTTGAGTCGTATGCTTCCGCCAGCATACATGTTGATGTCTTGATCGGCATGCAGATTTAGTGTGCCTTGGGTTCGCACGTTGACTGAATTAGTGCTGTAAAGATCTATAGTTCCGTTCTGTCCCAGTTCAACCCAACTTTGTCCATTGGCATGTGTGATGTAGAAACAGTTGCCATCGTCACTCATGGTGATTTGATGCCCTTTGGCAGTGCGTATGCGTACCAGGGCAGTGTTGCCGGTGAGATCGCCGTCGTCCATAACAAGGGTATGTCCACCTTGACGTCCAATGACCACAATGTCCTGAGGTTTGACTGCACCTGAATTTAGTTGAGCTTGTATGGTCTTGGGGTCAAGTCCACCTTGATAAATGGGTTTACCTGGAGTGCTGATACCGTAGACTGAACTGGGGCTTTCGCGTTGACTTGAGCTGTTGATAGGACCACGTATGGGATCACCAATCAGACCCTGTTGTAGGAATGTGCCGGCCACAACACTCTGTACCGGTTTTGACTGATCAAAAAACTTGGGGTTTTGGCTGATTGCCTGGTTGCCTTCGTTGATTTCTGTGACCGGCAACTGCTTGGCACTAGCCAGATAGGTCTGTTGTGAAGGATTGCCTATTTGATAATTTGTGGCGGACCCAATGGCCGGAATCATGTGATTGATGCCGTTTACTGGCACACAGCCCACATAGTAGCCTTGACTGGGATCGCCTGCTACAAAGAAACACAAGACCTGCACGCCAATGTCGGGTGGAGTAAACCACATGCCGTAGCTGTTGCTGTTGCCAGGATAGGTCCCTACACCGGTGGTGGTTCCAGATTGCACTGTGCTTCCGTAAAATGGAGGACAGTAGCTGACCGTGCGCCACAGGGTTTCATCTGTTAGGTTAGGTGCACCATTTTTGTCTGTGGCGCCAAATTCATCAATATACACCTGCAGACGGCCACTGCGAGTAGGATCCACATTGTTGACCACTGTGCCAATATATGGACCCATTTCGGTAGGCTGACTACCGCGATCAAACTTGTATCCGGATGCTCGGCCTCTACTGCGTTGTATATTCTCTGCCATGTGTTATATGCTATAGTTGTCTGCGTTTGCCTGATCAATCACCGGTGTATCCAACTGCTGAGATGCTGTATTGTTTGCTGATGTTGAATTTATTGCCGATGTTGAATCACCAGAATCATCAGATCCTGCCATGACTTGTGTGGTGCTGTTGTTACTTACCGTGTCAGGAACTCCAGCTGAAGTTTGTGTGCCTGTGGCCGAAATGGTTGCCACATCGGTTCCGGGTGCATAGGGAATTTCCGATATTGGTTTTGGACCACTGTTGGTGTCAGTGGCGGCTACTGGTTGACCGGTACTGGTAGGAAGACCCGGAACCGGTGTGGGTCTTGTGCTTAAAATTCCAGTGAGATTGATCGCTGGTAGGTTGATTTGTTGTAGACCCAGAGCCGATGTAGCAGGTAAGAATGCCGGAGTGCTTACAGTTCCAGCAAGATTGGTCAAGCTGATTACAGGTTGTCGGTTTGGGCTCAATAAATTGATAGCAGTCTGGGCCAATGCGGCCTGTGCCTGTTGTCCTTGCTTGAAAGTTTGATCTGGTAGATAGGTCAACAGGCTGCCTTTGAGCACCTGTGTGAATTTGCCCTTGACAAACTCACTGGTGCAGTTGTTGGCCAGATACACATAGCTTTGCCTTGCGGCACCCGATGCCACGGCACCGTTTTGAAAAATACTTCCCTGTGTGTTTGGATCAATCAGACCCGTGGCAAGATTGTAATCCTGCGGTGTGTTGATCAAGATCTCAAACAGAATCTGTTGAGCTTCGTAGTTGATGGTGCCGTCAGGCAAGAACGGATTGAAATTGAAATTAGTGCCGGTGGCTCCGCAGAATGCTTCACCCTGTTGTAACCAAGCAGGATCACCTACAATTTGTAGTGTAACATTCTGCAGGTCGTTGGGATTATACAGGTAGTCAGCGGCATTGGCACCTATTTCGTTGGTACGACCAGCAGCACCTTGACTGCTTTCACCACTGCGTGGTTGGAAGTTACGTTTGATTGCTTCGTCTATAAATTGGCCGCCTGGTCCACCCGACAACACAGCCGAATACAGAGCATTGTAGTTTTGTTCATAGGACAAGACTTCGGTGTTTTCGCCGGTGAACCAATAGTTGTATTGCTTGTGAACACCCTTGTAGGTTGGACTTAAAAAGTAATCACTGACCATTTGGTTGATCTTGTAGGCGCTGATCACATAGGTTATGTTGTAGGAGTAGTCGTTGCGTTTGTAATCGTATGGGCCCGGAGTGGTTCGTTGACTGATTTGATACCAGGCCAAATTCTGAGCCGGAGCTCCGTTGCTCTGCTGTATCTGGTTATTTTCGTCAATCACTACCGAGGCCTGATCAGTCACATAACTGCTACTGCGCATGATCAGATCAATGGCCTGCACAATCTGTGTTCCAGCCACAATGCTGACAGTTCTTGCGGCATTGTCTACACTTTGTTTGTTGCCGTCTAGGGCTCCAGCGGCAGTGCCTGAATTGGTCATTGGTGTGCTTTTTTTGTCGGCTCCCTTGACCACAATGCTGGCAGCAGCAATACTGGAGTTGGCAAACTCAACACTGTAAACGTCAGGATACTGATATACTCCTCTAGCAACCAGCTCGTTCTGATAAGAATTCAGTGCGGCCATTAGGCCTTGGCGTATGGTTGGCACCACCGATGTGGCCGCGTTGGCCTTGGGCGGGGCCGGCGGTACGGTGCCGGGATTGGTATTGGTGGTTGTGCCAGTGGTAGGAGCAGCAGCGGCTGCCTGTGTTGTAGAGGTTTGTAAGGCTCCAGCTAGGACATCTTTAACTGTGCCCGAACTGAGTTCTACGTTGTAAGGAATGCTGCCACGATTTGATCCCACATTGATGTTGTAGGGCACACTGGTGGCCTCTATGTCGTATTCAACCAGCTTGTTGGCCACTTTGAATCGGATATTAGTAATGCACATGGGATAGAATTTTTCTACAAATGCACTAGGATCAGTCAAACCAAACGGATTGGTGCTGTTGTTGTTGGCCTGCACCAGATTGCCGTATTGATCGTAGCCGTAGAATCTAATGACCAGGAGATACTGTTGTGCGTTGAAATTTCGCTTTTTCTCTCCAGGACCCAAGGCAGCATTTAGGGCCTTGTCAAGATTATTGATCAAGGTAATGCCGTTGTTTTCTATCACAGTCATTCGAATTGAATTCACGTTGTGTGATAAGTTTGTGCCCTTGCCCGATATAACTGACTCAAGGGTAATTTTGTCAATGTAGTAGTCGTAAGGAAAAAATGGATTGCGTCCAGTTATAGGAGCTCCGCCGCTTTGGAATAAGAGTTGGCAACCTTGTAAATTTTTCTGCTGAGTCTGACACATGGTTGTGTAGGCTTCGGCACTCATGAGATACACTGATGCACGATAGGTATAGCTGGCATACTGACCCAACACATTGGGCTGAGGTGTAATGTTGTTTGAACTAAAAACCCTGTCAACTTCAGTTTGAGTTGAATTTTTTGTTGTGGTTCCGCTGTCATCGTTGCCAGATCCTACTCCTATCTGAGTGGCTGCCGGTGCTGGTGCTGTGGTAGTGCCATCGCCAATGGTTCCACCTGTGATACCGTTGGAGTCGCTGGTTATAAGCGGTCCTGGATTTTGTAACAGGCCCGGTGGTGCCGAAGGCGTGGCCTGGCTTTGTTGTATGGTCACTGTTGGTGCATTAGTTCCAGAGTCGGTGTTGTTGGCCGTAACTGGTGGTTCGGCATTGGTT
>Ga0007824_1000708_pt1 | contig 9008 bp, 7 predicted proteins | sample CryBogCBE05Oct08_FD_71225 | JGI IMG/M metagenome (GOLD analysis project Ga0007824, IMG submission 71225) | Freshwater microbial communities from Crystal Bog, Wisconsin, USA - CBE05Oct08 | ecosystem: Environmental > Aquatic > Freshwater > Lake | place: Crystal Bog, Wisconsin, USA | collected... | reverse complement strand
AACATATCTGTACTTGCGCATGCTGGAGAGAGAAGAATTACATCACCAGATTTGGCTAATTCAAAAGATTTGACAATTGCTAATTCAAGATTTTTTTCAATGCTTACCGGAATTGATTCATCAGTAAATATCTCTTGCATGATTTTTGCATCTTTACCAATCAAAGCAATATTTTTCACTTTTATTTTAGATGGATTTATTAATGGTTTGAAGTTCTGATTTTTTCCATCTCCCCCTGCAATAAGTAAGATTGGCTTGGTCATACTTTGAATAGCAGCAATCGTAGCACCTACGTTAGTACCTTTTGAGTCATTATAAAAATCAATGCCTGATATAGAGTCAACATATTCAACTCGATGGGGCGGTGCTTTAAATTGACTGATTACTTTTTTAATCACATCATTAGAAATTTTAAATGGCTCACAAAGTGCCAAAGCAGCCATAATATTTTGTATGTTATGTGCGCCCTTAAGTTTAATTTCATCTACAGAAATAATTTCAGCATTACCTTTTGCGATGAAATATTGATTTCCATTCTTTTTAATACCGTAATTTTTTACGTCTAACTGATTTCCGAATGTCACAGAATCTTCATTTATCTGAGATTTAAGATATTCGTCATCTCGATTCAAAATACTATTTTTGGCATGATTAAATATTCTATATTTCGCTTTCGCATATTCTTCAATTGATGAATATCGATCCATATGGTCTTCAGAAATATTCAATACTGTTGCAGACTCAAGTGCCAATGAATATGTTGTTTCTAATTGATAACTTGATAACTCAAGAACATAAACTTCAGGCGTTTTTTGATTGAGAGTATTTAATATAGGGGTACCGATATTACCTCCAACAATAGTCGATATGCCTGCTGCTTTTAATAGCTCCCCCACAAGCGAAGTGACTGTTGTTTTGCCATTCGAGCCTGTAATTCCAATAACTTTTGAACTGTTTGATTTAACTTGCGCAAAGATTTCAATATCACCAATTACAGGTATGCCTTGATTTAAAGCGCTCTGAACATAACTTTCTTTTAATGAAACGCCCGGACTAATAATAATTAATTCAATATCATTAACAACTTCATCGGTAAACGCTTCTCCAACAGAGAATTTAATGCCTTTGAATCTCGCTTTTATTTCATCTAAGTTTTCAAGATTCGGTCTTGTATCAATTGCGTGAATAACACATTCTTTGCTCATCAAAAAATGTAACACGGATTGGCCGGTATCCCCGAGACCAATCACCAAAATTTTTTTCTTATTAAAGTTAATCGTCATCTAATCTTCAGTGATGAGATCCCAATTAATACAAGCATCATTGTGATGATCCAAAATCGAACAACGACTTGAGTTTCTTTCCAGCCTTTTTTTTCGTAATGATGATGAAGTGGGGCCATAAGAAAAATTCGCTTGCCCACGCCATATTTAAATTTAGTGTATTTAAAGTACATGACTTGGATAGCAACAGAGAAGGTCTCTACTACAAAAATTCCTCCCATAATAAATAAAACGATTTCTTGTCTTACAATAACTGCGACCGTTCCGATGGCAGCGCCTAGAGCAAGTGCGCCCAAATCTCCCATAAAAACTTCTGCAGGATAGGTGTTAAACCATAAGAAACCTAAACCAGCACCTGCCATTGCAGTACAAAATATAGCTAATTCACCAGCGCCACTGATATAAGGAATACCTAAATACTTTGCTATAACATAATTACCGGCAACATAAGCAAATACACCTAAGGCACTTGCAACTAAAACTGCTGGCATAATCGCTAATCCATCAAGTCCATCTGTAAGATTTACAGCATTACTACTTCCTACGATGACGATATAACTCAAGAGAATAAAAGCAAGTCCATTCATCGAAAAACTTACGTCTTTAACGAAAGGCAGGATAAGTGATGTTTGTTCAGGAGTAACCGCGTTAGACCAAAGATAAATCGATGCACCAAGACCTATGATTGACTGCCAGAGATATTTTTGGCCCGCACTAATACCATTTGGATCTTTATAAATTACTTTTTTTAGGTCATCTATAAACCCGATAAGGCCAAAGCCAAGGGTGACAATCAACAACACCCAAATATAGTTGTTTCTTATATCTGCCCACAATAATGTCGACACGATAATCGATACTAATATTAAACCTCCCCCCATAGTAGGTGTGCCTGTTTTAATAAGATGATCTTTGGGGCCATCTGATCTAACGGCTTGACCTATATTGTATTGATTAAGTTTTTTAATTAGCCATGGACCAAAGGCAAAAGAAATAACTAGCGATGTAATAGTAGCCATGACCGCTCTTAAGGTAATGTAATTAAATACATTAAATCCGTGAATTTCTTTTGCTAAAAATTTAAATAATTCGAGCAACATAATTTTTATCTTTCTTAAAAATTTTAAGTAAGCGCTTCCACCACTTCTTCCATCTTCATAAAACGTGAGCCTTTAACAAGCACACATGAATTTTTTCTTATTTTTGATTTGACGTATTGAATAAGTTCTTTTTTGTTATTAAACCATTTCGCATTACCGTTGCACTTATCAATAGTATGTTTAGTTAATTTACCTATACCTACCACATGTAATGTTTTCTTTTTGTTGATATGGGTCGCGATGGAAGCATGATATTGCGCTGCTTTTTTGCCGAGCTCACCCATATCTCCGATTATTAAGATTTTTTCATAATCTTGATTGGCTAATACATCAATAGCCGCCCGCATCGACTCAGGGTTTGCATTGTAAGTATCATCAATCACCATTGATCCATTAAAGCCTTTTTTTACTTCCAATCTTCCATGAACTGGCTTAATAGCCTCAATACCTTTTTTAATTGTTTTTAATGGGATTTTCAGAGCAATCGTTGACGCAACTGCTGCAAGCACATTTTTTAAATTATGCTCCCCTTGTAATTTCACTTTAATATCGATCGAGCCTTTAGGTGTGTGAATTTGAGAAATGCCTTGCGCTGTTTTCTTAAGATAAACATCAGATTTTTTGTTCAGTCCGAATGAAATAATTTTTTTAGTTCGAGCTGCATTTTTCATTAGGCTATAAAACTCGTCATCTCGATTTATGATCGCAGTGCCATCTTTTTTTAAGCCTTCAAATATTTCTGATTTCGCTTTTGCAATTCCTTTTTTAGATCTAAAAAATTCAATATGTGCTTCAGCAATATTTGTGATCACTGCAATATCCGGTATCGCAATCTTACTTAAATAACTAATTTCACCCTTATGGTTCATGCCCATCTCGACTACAGCGCATTTTTGTATTTTTTGTATATTTAATAAAGATAAGGGCAAGCCAATATCATTATTAAAATTTCCCTGACTCATAAGAAGCTTCTTCCTGCTTTTTAGATGTGATGAAACAATGCTGCCAATCATTTCTTTTGTGGTTGTCTTACCATTGCTCCCAGTAATTGCAACTAAAGGTATTTTTGATTGTGATTTCCAGTATTGAGCTAACTTACCTAAGGCTTCTCGACCGCTTTTCACAATAATTTTATTTTTTATTTCTTTCTGATTTGTCGAAATAATTGCAGCAATAGCGCCTTTTTGAATAGCACTTGATGCAAAAAGATCTCCATTAAATTTTTCACCTTTGATGCCTATAAAAAGATCGTCCTTATGAATGTCATTACTATTAATAGAAATGCGCTTAATCTTTTTTTTAAGTAAGGCTTCATCTCCCTGATAGGTTCCGCCAACAATTTTTTTAACCTGATTTAAATTAAGGTTCATTTAGTTTGCCTTGTATGCTTTAAGTGCTTTTCTTGCGTATTTTTGATCGCTAAATGGATATCTAACACCTTTAATTTCTTGGTAAGTTTCATGGCCTTTTCCAGCTATGAGAATCACGTCATTTTTTTTAGCATGCTTAATTGCCTTATCTATTGCCTTGTCTCTATCAAGCTCAATACAATAAGAGCCTTTCATATATTTACTAATTTCATTAATGATATTTTCAGGGTTTTCATTTCTTGGATTATCTGATGTAATAAAATTGATATCGGCTATTTTAGAAGCTACTTGAGCCATATCTTTTCTTTTTCCTGTATCCCGATCGCCTCCACATCCAAATATACATATAAGATTGCCATCAGTTTGTTTTTTGAGAGTTTCAAGCACTTTTTTTAAAGCATCTGGTGTATGTGCATAATCAACAAAGATCTTTGGTGTATTTTTAGAGCCTAATCTTTCCATTCTTCCTGGAACTTGAGAGATAAGACTTATTTGTTTTACAATTTTTTGTATTGAATAACCAGATGCTATTAATGAAGCGATTACTGCCAATAAGTTGTATATATTAAATTCGCCAACTACAGGGGCTTCAACTTGATATATTTGTTTTTTGTAAGCAATTCGAAAAGATGTGCTCGAATTTGAATATGCAATATCTGTCGCTCTAATATCACCACTTTTTATTCCATAACTTAAAACTTTAGTTTTATTCTTGGTGAGCAAAGTTTTAAGTTTTTTCCCATATAAATCATCAATATTAATAACTGCAATCTTTATCGATGGAAAATAAAATAACTTTTTTTTCTCATTAAAATAATTTTTAAAATTGAGGTGGTAATCTAAATGATCTCTTGTTAAATTTGTGAATACGGCTACATCAAAAAGAATACCGTTCACTCTTCCTTGAGATAAAGCATGTGATGAAACTTCCATTACGACCGATTTCATTTTTTTGTCTTTAAATTGCTTTAAGATGCGATGACTTGAGATTGCATCTGGAGTTGTATATGCATGCGATTTTAATTTTTTGTATCCAAATCCAAGCGTTCCTATTACACCTGTTTTTTTACCCATAAGATTTTGTATTTCAGCCATCCAATAGGCGCATGATGTTTTTCCATTTGTACCAGTAATGCCTATTGTAAGTAATTGCTTAGAAGGTTCTTTAAAAAATATATTGGCAATTTCGCCTTCTTTATTTTTTAAATCCTTTACAGGAAAATTGTTTGTGTTCCATGATTTTTTCCATACAAAATTTTTCTTTTCATAGAGTATTGCTTTGGCGCCTTTTTTAATGGCTGCCTCAATATAGTCCCTGCCGTCATAATGCATGCCGGGATAAGCTAAAAACAAAGAATTCTTTTTTGTATGTCTACTGTCGTTTGATATATCAGAGAAATGATTGCCAATTTTTTTTAATACGCCCTTCATATCGTTTCTTTTGAATTAGCCTTATCTTGAGGCATAACTCTATTTTGAGTTTTTAAATCCTGAGGAATTTTTAATATCTTCATAACATCAGCCATCACGCTACTAAATACTGGAGCCGCTACAGATCCACCGTAATGACTTCCAACACTTGGTTCGTCTATCATTACCGCCATAATAATTCTTGGATTTGAAGCCGGTACCAATCCTATAAATGAACCTATATTTTTATTCTTTTCATAAGCCCCATTTACTCCAATTTTTTCAGCTGTACCTGTTTTACCTGCAACTCTATATCCCATTATTTTTGCATTACCTCCAGTACCTTCCTCAACAACTTGCTCCATCATCTCCACCATTGTTTTAACTGTTTGCTTTGAGAATACTTTTGTTCCTATGGGAATTTCTTCTTTTTTGAACATTGTTACTGGCTTCATTTCTCCGTCATTTGCAAAAACTGTATATGACTGTGCCAATTGAAGGAGTGTTAAATTAATACCATGCCCAAAAGATATAGTTGCTTGATCAACTTTCCCCCAATTTTTATAATCACGAAGTCTTCCAGATACTTCCCCGGGAAATCCAACGCCTGTTTGCATTCCAAAGCCTACTTTATTTAAGGTTGACCATAAATTTTTTGGCGTTTGCATTAACCCGATTCTTGCTGCTCCGACATTGGAAGATTTTGCAATGACTTCTGAAACTGTCATAAAGGGCTTGCTGTCGTCAGCATGGGCATCATGAATGGTAGCTGATCCAATTTTCATGAACCCTGATGAAACTTCTACCAATGAACTTGAATTAAGAATTCCTGAGTCTAATGCTGAAGATACTGTAAATGGCTTAATTGTTGATCCAGGTTCAAACACATCTGTCACTGCTCGATTTCTTGTAGGGCCTCCACCTTCATTAAGATTATTTGGATTGTATGAAGGCAGATTGGCCATGGCTAATATTTCACCTGTTTTGGCATCTAATACGATAGCCGAGCCCGCTTTAGCTTTATGAGTCTCAATTGATTTAGCTAACTCTCTATAAGTTAAATATTGAATTCTTGAGTCGATTGAAAGTTTTATGTCATGGCCATCTTGTGGCAATTTAACTTCTTGGAGGTCATCAACAATTTTTCCGGCGTTATCTTTAATTACTTTTTTACTGCCGACCTTACCTGAAAGGAATTTATTTTGAGAAAGCTCAATACCTTCTTGTCCAATATTATCGAGATTAGTAAATCCAACCAAATTAGCTGTGACATCAGCAGCTGGATAAAATCTCTTAAACTCTTTTTGAAAAAATATTCCAGGTATTTTAAGCGCTTGCAATCTTCTTGCATCATCAGGCGAAATTTGTCTCTTGAGATATATAAATTCTTTTTTATTGTTGAGAAGTTTTTGGTCGATCTCGTCACCAGTTAACTTAAGAATATTTTCTAATTCTAATTTTTGATCTTTACTTATTTTAACGTTAGGTGGATTTGCCCATACCGATTCTACTGGGCTGCTGATTGCTAAAATATCTCCGTTCCTATCAGTGATTTTTCCTCTATCTGCATATAGAGAAATCACTCTTGTACTTGTAGCATTTCCTTTTGATTGCAAAAAGTTTTTATCTAAACTTTGTAAATATAGTGCTCTAAATATAAGCGTTAAAAATCCAGCTAAAAATAAAAGTAGAATCAATCTTCTACGAATTCCAGAAAGTTCAAAGAATGTTTTTTCAACCTTATTGTTTATAAATAGACTCAAGGTTGCTCCAACAAAATAATTTTTTTAGGCTCAGGGATTTTCATCTTTAATGATTTTTTTGCGATATCTTCAATTCTTCCATGCATTGCCCATGTGCTCTGTTCTAGTTGAAGCTGGTTATACTCTGTATTTAACTTTTGTCCAATTTCTTTTTGTTGCCCAAGTTCAAAATACAATCTTCTTGATTGATATTGAGAATTTACTTTTGCAAGAGCCATAAGCACTATCACAAAAAATAAAATAAAATTTATTTTTGTCATCTAATATGCAGTCCTTTCGGCAACCCGCATAATTCCGCTCCTCGATCTTGGGTTGTGTTTCACTTCATCATCACTTGGTCGTATTGGTTTTGTCACGATATTTAATCGAGGCTTTGGCAATTCTTCACTTCTAATTGGAAAATTAGAAGGTAGCGTATCTCTATTTTTTTCATCATTAATAAACTGCTTTACAATTCTATCTTCGAGTGAGTGAAAACTAATCACCACCATAATGCCGCCTGTTTTTAATCGATCTAAAATCTTAGGTAATACTTCTTTCAACTCTTCAAGTTCTCGATTGACATAAATCCTTAACGCTTGAAATGTTCTTGTTGCAGGATCTTGTCCAATTTCTTTTTTTGGCATATGGTTTGCGACAATTTTTGCAAGCTGTTTTGTTGTTTCAATCGAACCTATTTCATCTCTCTCTTTAATAATTGCTGTCGAAATTCTTCTAGCGAATTTTTCTTCGCCATATTCTTTTAAAATCTTTTCTAATTCTTTCTGTTCAATACTCTTTAAGACTTCTGCTGCGGTAACGCCTTTTGTCTGATCCATACGCATATCGAGATGCGCATCAAATCTAAAGCTAAATCCTCGATCACCCTCATCAATTTGTGGTGATGAGATACCTAAATCAAGAAGCACACCATCTACTTTAGAAATACCTTTTGCTTTTAATACTTCATCGATCTCAGAAAAATGCGCATGCACGATCTCGAATCTCGCATCTTTAATTTTTAAAGCTTCCTCATACGCAGTTTTATCTCGATCGATCGCAATTAATCTGCCTTCCTGATTTAACTTTTCTAAAATTAATTTACTATGGCCGCCTCGCCCAAAGGTGCAATCCACATAGATGCCATCTTTCTTTAAAACTAGATGCTCAACTGCTTCATATAAAAGGACAGTAATGTGCTCATGATTTGAATTACGTTGAGCTTGATTCATGAGTTATTAAATTAATTAGCATTATTAAAGGGAGAATCCTTCGAGTTCAATCGGCATAGTTGAAGCGTCTTGGTCTGTAGCATTTTGCATTTGTTGATCCCAAGCTTCTTTATCCCAAAGCTCAAAATGACTACCTTGACCCACTAACATGGCTTGCTTATCTATGCTTGCAAATTCTCTCAGCACCTGGGATAGGAGTAATCGCCCTGCTGTATCGAGAGCTATGTCTTCTGCATAACCCACGAGTAATCTTTGCAAAGCACTCGATTTTTTATCAAAGCTAGAAAGTGCCATGATTTTTGACTGGATAGGCTCCCAGGCCATTTGAGGGTAAATCAATAAACATCCGTGAGGGTGTGCTGTAATGACTAAGTCGCCTGAAGATTGGACGAGCAAAACCTCTCGATGCTTAGTGGGCATTGCCATTCTGCCTTTAGCATCAATATTCAAGAGATTAGCGCCTCTAAACATAATTCCCGACCCATTATTCAATTCAAAAAAAGTGGGAAATTACTAAATACCCTTAGTTTTACTTAGAAATTTCCCACAAAAAACCACTTTTTTCCACTAATAACACTATAGATAATAAAAAAGAGCTGTGCAAGCTCTTTTTTGAGGGTTTTTTCATATATGACAAGGGTTTGGACGGGTAAAAACCGAGGAATTTTTAAGAAAAAGTTGAAGCCAACCGATAAGCCGGGTTCTGTCGTGGACAGTCATTCATCTAGGCACATGATTACTCATGCACTCAAGCAGTCTACCCGGTAGCAACACGAGCCGTGCTATTACTACCCTATTTGACTTTGCTCCGAGTGGAGGTTACCGCGTTTCACCGTAACTAAATACGCTCGTCTCTGTGGCCCTATTCCTC
>Ga0007824_1000700_pt1 | contig 9069 bp, 6 predicted proteins | sample CryBogCBE05Oct08_FD_71225 | JGI IMG/M metagenome (GOLD analysis project Ga0007824, IMG submission 71225) | Freshwater microbial communities from Crystal Bog, Wisconsin, USA - CBE05Oct08 | ecosystem: Environmental > Aquatic > Freshwater > Lake | place: Crystal Bog, Wisconsin, USA | collected... | reverse complement strand
CTTAAATGTCGTGAATGCGAATGGAAGTGCGAACCTCTCGCTGACAACAGACCGCAGATAGGTAAATTCATGTAGCCCTTCTGGGCCGTGAATGCGCCCATAACCGCTATCTTTCACGCCACCAAATGGAACAGTCGCAACGCCAGCAAAACCGATAACTGAGTTGATCGAGACCATGCCCGTCACCAACTGTGATGCGATCTTCTCACCATTGCGCTTCGACCAGACTGATGCGCCAAGTCCATACCGAGTCGCATTAGCAAGCGCTACCGCCTCATCCATGTTCTGTACGCGATTGATGGTCAAGGTTGGCCCAAAGGTCTCTTCTGTGATCGCTAATGAATCCTCTGGAACATCGAGCATGATCGTTGGCTGCACGAAAGGTGGCTGAACTGAATCAGTTCCACCGATTAAGAACTTTGCGCCCTTTGCCGCGGCATCATCGATATGACTCTGGATCACATTGAGCTGCGAGGGCATCGTTGCTGGTCCATAACTCTTATTGACGCCCGGTTGCAACTCCTTCGCCATCGCCCCAATCTCACGAATGAATTCATCGGCAACTGCATGATGGACATAAACACGCTCTGCACCAATACAGGTCTGACCAGCATTCGACATTGCCAACCAGAGCGCATACTCAGCGGCCTTCTTAATGTTGGCATCGGAGTCAACGATCACCGGATCTTTGCCGCCACATTCGAGGACCGCGGGAATCATGCGATCAGCGGCAGCAGCTGCGACCTTCTTGGCAGTGCGCGTAGAACCAGTGAATGCGATCTTGTCGACCGCAGATTGCGTGAGCGCCTGTCCAGTAGCCCCAAGACCAGTGATCACCTGGAAGATATCGGGGAATGGCGCAACTTCGGCAAAGGTTGCACTAAGCCATTCACCAACACCGGGTGTGTACTCACTTGGCTTGAAGACCACAGTGTTCCCAGCAGCGAGTGAGTAAGCGATCGAACCCATCGGAGTAAAGACCGGGTAATTCCATGGCCCAATAACTCCAACCACACCATATGGTGCGCGTTCTACTCGGGCCTTCATATTTGCCATGATCAATCCTGGATTACGTGTGACCGGCGAGAGATATCGAGCAGCGTTCTTTGCTGCCCAATCGAGGTGGCCAATCGCAAGTGAAATTTCCAGCGATGCATCACTGAGTGGCTTTCCGGTTTCAAGGGCAACAAGTTCGGTGATCTCACTGAGTCGCTTGGTAATAACAGCGTCCCAAGCAACGAGAATCTTCTTACGTCCAGCAAAGCCGAGCGCCTGCCAGGCACGTGAACTCGCATGGGCTCTCGCAACAACAGCGTTCACTTCTTCAGCAGAGGCATTTCGGTAGGTACCTATAACTTCGCCGGTTGCTGGGTTGTGACTAGGAAATTCAGTGAGGGTCGTAGTGCTCATCTGCTAACTGTAAACTCATCCCGTGCCAGAGTTAATACGTCCGAGCAGCATTTTGCCAGCGAATCGACGCCCGATCACGCTTCGGACCGAGGATAACCTCACACTCGTTGGCGAAGTAGCCTCACCGATCGGTGATCGAACTGCCACCCTACTCTGCCTCCACCCCAACCCAACGGGAGGGGGAATGATGGATAGTCATATCTACAAAAAAGCGAGTAATCGTTTGCCAGCAATGGCTGGTATCGAACTCATTCGCTTCAATACTCGCGGTACCGAAAGTGCAGCTGGTAAATCTGAAGGCATTTATGACAATGGCGGGTTAGAGAAATTTGATGTTGAGGCGGCAATTAACTTCGCCTTCGACAATGCTCATGCAGATAATCTCTGGGTCATTGGCTGGTCCTTTGGAACCGACCTTGCACTGCGCCATGCTCGTGATCAACGTGTCAAAGGAATCATTCTTCTTAGCCCGCCACTCATGACTACACAAGAGAGCGATCTGGAATGGTGGGCGAAAGATGGTCGTCCAGTCACTGCCTTAATTCCGGAGTTTGATGATTATTTAAAGCCCGCTGAAGCGAAGGTTCGCTTTGAAAAACTAACGCAGATTGAGTTGATCAATATCGCCGATGGAAAGCATCTCTGGGTAGGAGAGCCGGCGGTCTATCGAGTACTTACCGAGATTACGAAAATTCTCGCACCATCTCGCCTGCCACTACCCACGGAGTGGTAACCCTTAACTCAGATCAGCTTTAGGGAAGACCACTTCATCTACTATCAGCAAGACCGCTGCTGCAACAGGTACGGCGAGCAAGCCACCGATTAAGCCAAGCAGACTTGTTCCAAGAAGTGCGGCGATGATCGTGACCAGACCTGGGATAGAGAGCGACTTACGCATGATCCGTGGCATCACAACATAGTTCTCTAATTGCACGTAGAGAACATAGGCAACAAAGGCAATCAGTGCAGTCAATGGCGACTTAGTGAGACACATAAGCGTCACCACGGCAACGCCCAAGATGTGCCCGATGAGTGGAATGAGGCCGCAGAAGAAGACCAGAAGTGCGAGCGCCGTTGGATATGGCATGCCGATGATCAAACCGACGATTAAAATATAGATGGCGGCGATGAAGGAGACAGTTGCTTGGCCACCGACGAAAATTCCTACGCGATCGATGATCGCATCACTCAATCCAGAGACACGTGCGCGGCGGGATGCTGGGACAAAGCGATAGGCAACCCGAGTCACTGATGGTAGTGAAGCGAGGAAGTAGAGGGTGAGAACCAAAATCGTTAATACCGAGATCGCACCAGAGAGAACTGCCTTACCAACTCCAAGAACTCCACCAAAGGCGGTGACCACGAATTGGCCATCGTGGATCGATGAGGTGACCTTCTTCTGGATCGAGTCGACAATCCCGTAGTGCTGATTGAGCTGATTGATGGTGTGATTATTCTTCAAACTATCGATCAAATTCGGGGCATTCTTAACAAGTAAATTCACTTGATCGACGATGGGTGGAACTGCAACAAGGGCAAAGAGCGCGACGAAGCCAATAACAATCGCGACGACAGCTCCCACAGATATTGGTCGATTGAGACCTCGGCGCTGGAAGAAGTTCACCGCTGGATTGAGGCCGGCGGCAAAGAAGAGTGAGATCAAGATCAGAACGAATACCTGCGAAGCACTCGCGAAGGCGCGCAATAATGTAATTGCGATCACAGCTCCTGATGCCGCTAAGAAGCCAAAGTAGAAGGGGTGAGCCCGATCGAGCGGTTCACCTAATGTTCCAAGGTCTCGCTTTGCGGAATCAGAGTTCTTTCGATTCTTCAATCCCGGAATCTTGGGAATTAAGTTAGCCATAATCTGATTTTAACTCGCTTTGTGCTCCCAATGGGGAAGAATGGCGCCATGAGCGAATTGAGCATCACCGGTAGCGGTACCGAGATCATCTCGCTCTATGACCTACCGTGGTCAAAGCCGCTCGAGGATTGGCCGGAAGATCCTGGGCTTACCTCTATGCGCGGTATCTCTCGCCACGTGGTTCGCTTGGTTCGAACTGGCGATAGAGATGAAGATGTCTATGCCGTCAAAGAGACGGTGGAAGAGTTCTCTGCCAAGGAGTATGGAGTTCTCCGTGAACTTAACTCCCGAGGTGCGCCCTGCGTTGAACCGCTTGCAGTTGTTAATGGTCGACTCGATCCCCGCGGAAATGAGCTACCGACTGCCCTCGTAACCCGGTATCTGCCATATTCACTTCCATATCGCGTCATCCTCAGTGGCAGCGTTACTCCACATGAGATCACGACTATGGCGAATGCGCTCGCTCTCTTATTGGTCAAACTTCACCTGCTCGGCTTTTGGTGGGGCGATTGCTCTCTCTCCAATGCCCTCTTCCGTAGAGATGCATCTGAATATTCGGCCTACCTTGTCGATGCCGAAACGGGCGAGTTCCAAAATGTTTTAACAGATGGACAACGCGAACATGATCTCGATATCGCGCTCTTCAATGTAGCTGCCGAACTCGAGGATCTCGCTATCGCTGGTGTACTTCATCCGGGCATGGATCCGATCCGCGCCAGCCAAGGAGTTATCTCGCGCTATCGCAGATTGTGGGCCTCACTGAAAGAGCCACAGATTCTCGATCCGAAGGATCGCCATGCCGTTGAGCGCGCGATGCGCACACTCCAAGATCTTGGCTTTGCAGTTGAAGAGGTTGAAGTCACGATGGATGGCGACAAGGGAATGTTGAAGTTCTCACCACGACTTGTGGCGGCGGGATATCACAAGCAGCGCCTCAAGGAGATCCTGGGACTCGATGCCGAGGAGTTACAAGCAAAGCGCCTACTCGCATCCTTTGATCGATTCCGCGGCCGCGAAGCGCATACTGGCCAACCAACAGAGGTCCTGGCCCGTCGATGGCTCACCGATGTCTTCGATCACGTCATGAATCAAATTCCAGAAGATCTTCGTGGACGAGTTGAGCCAGCGCAAATGTTCCATGAAATCCTCGAGCATCGCTGGTACTTGGGTGAGAAGGCAGGAAAGGATCTTGGGCTCGACTATGCGACACAGCAATACATCTCCACCATCCTTCCTTACCGAACCGATTCGGGAACTCTCAACCCGGAAGAGCCCGTGGCAGTTTCGGATCACTAGCTCTCAAAAGTTTGGCAGGATAGGGGCATGAGTCTGCCGCCTAACGCCAAAGGATTGGGTAACTTCGGTGGCGCCTTCGACCTCGGCACCCTTCGCCAACCAGCGGTCACGATTGATCCGGCCGATCTCGGTTATGTAGTCACACAGAATAATTTAGTTTCCGAGTTACTGCCGGCCTCGAATGAGGCAGTAGCGATCATCTTGTGCTGGTCGCCACGTAGTACGCAGGCGCAATCGCTACTTCCAATGATGCGTCAATTTAATCGTGATGATGCCACTGAAACAGGTGAACCAACCTGGATATTCGGAAGCGTCAATGTTGATACCGAACCAGCAGTTGCGAAAGCACTTCAGGTTCAATCCGTTCCACTTGCAATTGCGATTATTCAAGAGCAACTCGTTCCACTCTTTGAATCGGTTCCTCCTGCCGATCAAGTTCGTGCCGTCATTAATAAGGTCCTTGAACTCGCCGCCCAGAAAGGTGTTGGCGCTGTGCCAGCACAGCAGAGCGATGAGAGCGAAGTCATCGAGCCAGAAGAGGAAGCGGCAATGGCAGCGCTCCAAGCAGGAGATTTCCCGGCAGCAAAGCTCGCCTACGAAGCTTGGCTGAAGCGCTCGCCATCACACGAGATGGCGAAATTGGGCTTGGCTCAAGTGGAACTCTTTATTCGTATCGATGGTCTTGATCCTGTCGAAGTAATCGCTCAGGCAGATGCCCACCCAGATGATCTTGCACAACAGATCGTCGCCTCCGATTGCGAGATCGCACAAGGTGATTTCGAGGGGGCAACTGCACGGTTGATTGCCGCGGTAAAGATTTCAGCGGGGGATGACCGCAAGCGAGTTCGAGACCATTTACTCACTCTCTTTACACTTGTTGAACCAGATGACCCGCGCCTCACTAAGGCGCGCCAACAGTTAGCGAGTGCACTCTTCTAATGGTTGAAATCTCACGAGAAGAAGCATTTTTCACCAAGGCACTCTTCTTCCTCTTTGGCGTTGGGGTCATGATGATCGCACCCCGTACACCAGATATGAAGGCGAATCTCCATGTTAATAATGGAACGATGGGAACGCTCATTTCCATCGGAACTATCGGCGCCTTCGGAGCGCTCGTCTACATGGGGCAGATCGTCCATCGATTCGGTACTCGACCAGTCCTCATTGCTGCATCTACCTGGCTTTACTTTTCCATGGGAGTGCAGCCACACATTCACTCAACCTGGATCTTTGCACTCGATCAAATCGCCTGCGGAATCGGCTGGGCTGGCTTTCACATTACTGTTAATTCACAAGCGCTCCATCGCCAAAAGCTCAGTGGTATCCCGATATTGCCGAGATTGCACGGCATCTGGAGCATTGGGGCTCTCTTAACCGCAGTCATCGCGATTGGCATCACCTCCCATGTCACCTTGGCAAAGCACATTGGAGTTGGCGTAACTATTATCTGGGTGGCAACTATTTACAGTATCCATCGGCTGAAATCAGTGATGGTGCCTGGCTCTACCGAAGAGGTAGAAGAAGATTCACGCGCCAGTGTGAAGTCAATCATCACCTACCTACGAGAAGAGTGGTTGATCGTCATTGCCATGACCATGGGCATTCTCCTGGAGGCGACAACCAATGACTGGGCTTCACTTTTCACCAAAGAAGATATTAAAGCCACTGCCTCATTAAGCATTTTGAGTTATATCGGTTATGGATCGGGAATGATTCTTGGGCGACTTAATCTCCATACCCTTTATAAGGGCTACAGCGAACGCCAGCTATTGCGCTCCAGCGCGATATTCGGTGGAGTTGCTTTCATGATTGGCATCCAGTTGGCATCACACCTGGCACCACATCATCCGAAGATCGGGCTGGCCCTATCGACACTTGCCTTCTTCTGTGGCGGGCTTGGTTCGGCATTTATGTCGCCTGGAATGACCACGATTGCAACGCGACATTCTAGATTCCCAGCAGGATTCGTCGTGGCTCAGATGGCATTGGTAAATACGGCAATCTTCTTCTTCTCAAAGATCATCATCTCATGGGTGGCACAGGCAACTTCGATTACTACTGCCTTGATGATTCCTGGATCAGTGCTATTGCTCACCGCACTCTTTGGCAAACTTGGTAGCGATAAAGTTTCAGTCTAACCTGCGCGACGCTCTAGCCAGATAGTTGCAAGTGGTGGAATTCTTAAAGTCACTGACTCGCCAGCTCGAGCATGGATCACTGAGTTAGCGACACCGCTGCCACTGAAGTTGAGATCATCAGTATTGAGAACTTCGTTCCAGATTCCTGCCTGAGGTAAGTGGAGCGCATAATTTTCATGGACTACGGGTGAGAAATTCGTGATCGAAACGAGCGCACTGCCGTCATCAGCCCAACGTGTAAATGCCAATGTATTTCCAGCGCCATCATTGTTGATGATCCATGTAAATCCTTCTGGAGATGTGTCCTTCTGCCAGAGCGCCGGCCTCTCTTGATAAATCTTGTTAAGCGCAGCAACGGTACGTTGAACACCTGCATGCTCATCAAATTCAGCGAGATGCCAATCGAGTGATTTACTCTCGCGCCACTCTTCATTCTGCGCGAAGTCGCATCCCATGAAGAGGAGTTTTTTACCTGGATGAGCCCACATAAAACCGTAGAGCGCCCGCAGTGTCGCCATCTTCTGCCAGCGATCACCCGGGATCTTTTCAATGAGGGATCCCTTGCCATGAACTACCTCATCATGTGAGAGAGGGAGCATGAAGTTCTCACTCCAGGCATAAAGGATGGAGAAGGTAATTTCATTGTGGTGATAAACCCGGTGGATTGGCTCATGGGCGATGTACTCCAAGGTGTCGTGCATCCATCCCATATTCCATTTAAAGCCAAATCCCAATCCGCTCTCCGATGTTGGCTTAGTTACGCCACCCCAAGCAGTTGATTCTTCAGCGATCATCATGATGCCAGGCGCTTCTCGATAGGCGGTAGCGGTTGCCTCTTGGAGTAATGCAACCGCTTCAAGATTTTCGCGGCCGCCAAATTTATTGGGGATCCATTGGCCATGCTCGCGCGAATAGTCGAGATAGAGCATTGAGGCGACGGCATCTACGCGGATTCCATCGATATGAAATTCCAGGAGCCAGTAGAGAGCAGAGGCGACAAGGAAGTTTCGTACCTCGTTGCGACCATAGTTAAAGATTAAGGTGCCCCAATCAGGGTGCTCACCTAAACGTGGATCTTCATGTTCATAGAGTGCAGTGCCATCAAATTTAGCGAGCGCCCATTCATCTTTAGGGAAGTGTGCAGGAACCCAATCAACGATCACTCCAATATCGGCTTGGTGAAGTGAGTTGACGAGGAACTTGAAATCATCGGGGGAGCCGAATCGTGACGTTGGCGCGAAGAACCCGGTGACTTGATATCCCCATGAACCGCCGAATGGGTGCTCCATCACTGGGAGAAATTCAACGTGGGTGTAGCCCATGGTCGTTACATACTCGACTAATTGAACTGCTAACTCACGATAAGAAAGTCCTGGGCGCCACGATCCAAGGTGCATCTCATACACAGATACGGGTGATCGCCATGGTTCACTCACCGAACGACGAGCTAACCACTCGCTATCGCCCCACTCATAGGTAGATTCATGAACGATCGATGCGGTTGATGGCGGTACTTCACAGGCGCGAGCCAGTGGATCTGCATGGTCAACCCAGCGACCATCTCTTGTGAGGATTGCGAATTTATATTTAGCACCACTGCTGATTCCGGGGACAAATAATTCCCAGATGCCATTGCCGCCAAGTGGAATCATTGGATGCACCTGGTTATCCCAAGAGTTGTGATCGCCAATGAGGCTGACCGATTGGGCATTAGGTGCCCAGACGGAGAAGGCGGTGCCAATTATTTCGCCAGAATTATCACGAATAACATGCGCGCCAAGCGCTTCCCACAGCCGCTCGTGACGACCTTCACCGATCAAATAGAGATCGAGCTCTCCGAGCGTTGAATATGGATTGAGATATCCCGGTGGCGGCGATTGAGGCGCTACCTCCTCAGACTTCTTTCGAAAAAATTTCATGCGAGCTTCACATGTGCAATATGCGCTACCCGACCAACTGGGCGGGTAGGGTCGAGGCGAACAAAGGTCTCTTTGCCCCATGTGTACTTCTTGCCATCGAGCAGATCGGTTACCTCAATATCAGTGACACGTGATTCATCGAGCCCCAGGAAGAAGTAGTTCCAATGAATTGTGGTCTCCTGTGCACGTGCAGGATCAAGATTTACAACGATGAGAATGAGATCATTGCCCTCCCGCTTGGAGTAAGCGATGATCTGATCGGAATCAGTTGGGTGAAATTCCAAGTTTCGTAACCGTTGAAGTGCTGGATGGGCCTTACGGATGGCATTGAGGCTCTTAATAAAGGGAGCGAGTGTTAATCCAGCCTTTGCGGCACCGGCCCAATCGCGAACTTTAATCTCATACTTTTCCGAGTCCTTGTACTCTTCGGCGCCTTCTTTGA
>Ga0007824_1000675_pt1 | contig 9211 bp, 9 predicted proteins | sample CryBogCBE05Oct08_FD_71225 | JGI IMG/M metagenome (GOLD analysis project Ga0007824, IMG submission 71225) | Freshwater microbial communities from Crystal Bog, Wisconsin, USA - CBE05Oct08 | ecosystem: Environmental > Aquatic > Freshwater > Lake | place: Crystal Bog, Wisconsin, USA | collected... | reverse complement strand
CGCTCACCACCTGATAGATCTCCCACTGGGGTCCACTGTTGGTCCTTGTTAAATCCAAGACGTTCGCAGAGCTGACTCGCTGATAGCTCTTTTCCGTTACCGAGCTCAACACGCATCGCAACTTTTTCTACAGCTTCAAGAACACGCCACTTTGGATCTAGCTCCTCTAAATGTTGTGATAAAAAAGCTGGCTTAACCGTAACTCCCGTTACAAGCTTGCCTGAATCTAACTTATGCTCACCAGTAAGCGCACGTATCAAGGTTGTCTTGCCAGCTCCATTAACTCCGACAATTCCAATTCGATCTCCCGGACCAATATTCCAATAAATCGAATCCAGCAGTTCTAGATCACCAGCGCTTATCGATGCTTGATGAAGTTCATAAACCGTATTGCCTAGACGATTAGCAGCAAAGTTCAGTAGCTCTGCCTCATTGCGTGGTGGTGGTTCATTAGCAATAAGTGTGTTTGCTGCTTCGATACGAAACTTAGGTTTGGCAGTTCTTGCGGGGGCTCCTCGGCGCAGCCATGCAAGCTCTTTACGAATAAGCATGTTTCTCTTGCCATCTTCAACACTAGCTTGGCGAGAGCGTTCTGCTTTTGAAAGAACAAAAGCTGAATAGCCGCCTTCGTAGGACAAAACTTTTCCATCTACTACCTCCCAGATTTGGTCTGAGATTTCATCTAGAAACCAGCGATCGTGGGTAATGACAACTACCGCTAAGTTACTTCGCGAGCGCAAGTGGCTGGCTAGCCATGCAACTCCTTCCACATCTAAGTGGTTGGTTGGCTCATCTAAAAGAATTAGTTCTAAATCATCTACAAGTAGCTTTGCAAGATTTACTCTCCTGCGCTCACCACCTGAAAGAGAATGAAAGTCACGATCAAGTAAGTCATCGCTATGGCCACCAAATAGTCCGGCAAGCACTTCACGGATTCTGCTGTTACTTGCCCATTGGTGAACGGGGATATCTCCGAGAACAACTTCACGAACCGTTGCCCCTTGCGCAGCTGTGTCAGTCTGACTCAATATTCCAACACGGACCGCATTTGATTTCGCTACTCGCCCCGAATCAGGCTCAAGAGTTGAGGCCATAATCTTTAGCAGCGTGCTCTTGCCCCCGCCGTTTCTTCCGACAATGCCTATCCGCTCACCCTCATTAACGCCAAGTGAGACGTTATCAAGGAGTGGGCGGATACCGAAGGCTTTAGATACCGACTCTAAGTTGAGTAGGTTCATTAATTATTCGATGGCGCAGACCCCAAAGTAACGGTGTAAACCTTTGTGCTGCCATCAGGCAACTTACAAGTGATTGTTACCGTTGAACCTGGTGCATAGGAGCGAATCTTTACAATCGCCGTTTGGGCATCTGGTGTACGAGTTCCACTAATACTTGTAATAATCGCGCCGACTGGAATGCCTGCGCCAGATGCAGCGCCTCCTGATGTCACCAGTGAAATCTTCGCTCCCACACCTGTGTATGTGGTGTCAAAGGAGACTCCAAGCAGTGGGCGGGTAGAAGTATGTCCAGGGCTTGTGATGATTTCATTAATTGTGCGTTGGGCTTCATTAATTGGAATTGCAAAGCCAAGGCCGATTGATCCTGAAGTTGATTGACCACCAAGTGAAGCAATGGCTGAATCAATGCCAACCATATTGCCTTGTGAATCGGTGAGGGGGCCACCCGAGTTACCTGGATTGATCGGAGCATCTGTTTGAATCGCATCAACATAAGATTGCGTCGTTGCGTTGCTGCTCTGTGTGGTTACAGGACGGTTCAGCGAAGAGACAATTCCAGAGGTCACAGTTCCGTTAAGGCCAAGAGGTGAACCAAATGCAATTACGGGATCACCGATTGAAAGAGTACTTGAATCGCCGATTGGGATAACTGGAAGATTTCCAGTATTCACATGCAGCACGGCAAGATCATATGAAATATCACGCCCAACAAGAGTTGCTGGAATAATTGTCCCGTCATTGAGGCTTATAGACAGCGTGTAGCCACTGCCAGCAACTGTTGTAGCGTCAATCACGTGGTTATTCGTCACAATGTAGGAGCCAGCAGAATCTGACTTAATAATTGACCCTGATCCGGTATCGCCACTTCCATCGGCTGCTTTTACATTAACTGTCACAACAGATGGTTGAACTTTTTGAACTGTAAATTTAATGGTTGACCCAGTGCCAAGTGTTACGGCTGAGCGACCTTTTGGACATGCACTTGCAGTTGATGCAAAAAGTGCCCCGGTCTTGTTATCAGCACAAGCATTCACAACATTTCCAGAGAAGCTCACGGCGGCCGTAGCTACGCCGCCAGCTAGAACTGCACCACCAATAAAACCGATAGCTACCTTTGAAATCGTATTTAAATCTTTCAATCTACGCATTGCGTGATGAACCTTTCTAAGTTATCAACAGTCTCTATGGGGCAATCAAAGCCCGTCATACCTAAAGAATAACCTGTGTGGGCTAAGAATTTCCTGAGAGCTCCATGTGCCGAACAGATGGGAAAGCAAAGACTCCTAGCACCACAACCAGGGTAATCAATGAAAAGATCTCCATAGCCCTCGTTACTCCCACAGCAGCAGCAAGAGGCGCAGCGATTGCCAAACCAACAGGACGCAGCATCATGGTTCCAAGAGCGTCATAAGCTGAAACTCTTGAAAGTGACTCACGAGGAATTGTCCGCTGAAAGCATGTGCTCCAAATCGTTGACCATAAATCCAAAGTAATTCCCCAGAAGAAAGCGGCAACCATAATTATTACAAGGGAAGCTGGTCTGGCAAGCAGGAAAAGATATATGGGAAGTGTAAAAGTAATGAGTACAAGGAAGCGCATTGGCTTTTTCAGGTTTATTTTCATTCCAATGAGTGAGCCGGCGAGATACCCGATTGTTTCGCACGCGATCACAGTCGCCCAAGATTTTGCTCCGTTAAATGATTTAAGCGAAATAACTGGGCCCAAGACGCTATCTCCCGCTGACCATGCCATAACAAGAAGTGAAAAACCAAAGACAGTGACAACAATCCAAGGATAGGAAATAAATACTTTCCATCCATGCCGTAAATCTTGGAACATTGAGTTTTCAGTAACGATACCGCGCGGGGTTATTTTATATAACCCGATCACCATACTTCCAGCAAAAATAAATGTGAAGGCATCAATTCCAAGTGCCCATGTGCTTCCGTATACACTCACAATGAATCCACCCACCGCAGTTCCAATAATTGTTGAAAAATTTGATAAGAATTGATTAATCGCGTTTCCTTGTTGGAGATTTTCCTCTGGTAAAAGCGCTGGAAGCATTCCGGTCATAGACGGCCAGAAGATTCCCCACATGATTCCAAAACTTATATTTGAAAACAAAAGCGTAGCTAAGGGAACATTTCCAGTGTGGAAGTAATAAACCTGAACCAGTAAACATAGCCCGGCGATTATGTCTGATGCCCCGCACATAAATACCCGACCATACTTATCTGCAAGTACACCACCAAATGGAAGGACACATAGAAGTGCCACTGTTGTAGAACCTAAGACAAGTCCAAGTTCACCGGCACTTCCATTTTTAAGATGCAAGATTCCAAAGGCTAGGGCGATAGGACCCATTCCATTTCCAAAGCTTGAAATAAAACGGGCAAGGTAAAAGCGCTTGACATGGCGATGCGCCAAAGTTTGTTTAAGACTCATTATTTTGCAGAAGATTCAATTCTCTTAAGTACTTCATGAATCTCTTTAGAAATTTTGTGGAGCTCTACTATCTCTCTCTGGTTTTGTTCTCTAGATTCTTTGGCTAATTCAAACTCACCTAAGCTCGCAGTATGTGTTTCATTGATCTTTTGCTCAACTGCGGCTGATGAAACGTTCTGTCCGACCATGATGATAGATAGCAAGACCAACTGTAGAAATGTCTGCGCTACCCAGGCGACGATGATAATCAAGTCGCCAGTTTTAAGAGCAGCAGGAAGAGATATGAGTGCGATCAAGGCAAACACATATGCACACCACATAGTAGAGACGCCAGATGTGATCTTTGCAGCTAATTTTGTATTGAAGTTATTAACCTTTTGAAACATGCCTTAAGTTTACTTAAGTGTGAGGGTTTCACCTTGAACATACTTATGAGTTGGTCCACCTTTTAATACATGCACGCCTGCAATTCCGTGGACAGTGAACGTTGAATCGACGTAGCTCGTCTCTGGATCTAAACCACAGACCGCAGCAGTCCCTTCATCCACCCCAATTACCCAAACTCCTTCGGGCGCTCGAAGCATGACCGAAGCCGCTGTATCTGGAATCCAACCAAAAAATTTGTTGTAGTGAGGAATTGTTCGAACTCTGGGCAAAATATTTAACCCAGGTGATCCTTCTTCTTTCATCTTACGAAAATTCGGAATATCTCCAGCCATAGCCATCGCCCCCGCGCTACATCCAGCAAGTGAGGTACCGCTTCGCCAATTTCTCTCCATCGCTTCCCACACAGGAGTATTTATAAGTGAAGCAGCCAAATAGTGGGGGTCGCCACCCGAGAGATAGATAAGTCCTGCATCTTCAACCATCTCTGCAAACTCTTTCTTCATTGCATCTTCGCGGCTAAACACGGGTAGAAATATTTGTTCAGTATCAATTCGATCAGCTTGTTCCTTGCCAAGTGTGCGCCAATACTCAAGCCGAGTTTTACTTTCACGCCCGGCAGCTAATGGCAACTGAACATATCTGTTTTTCTTTCCACGTTCTACGCCTTTTCTCAGCAGAGCGCCTTCAAGATCTTGCATGACAGGTAAATATTCACCCGAACCCACTAGTGCAAGGGCGCCAACGTGCTCCATGACATCACTCTAGTCTGTAAGATTCACTGCATGCGAGGACGGAAATCTATTGCGATTGTTTCCGTCGCAATGACCTTTCTTTCACTCTCCTTCTATCTCTTTGCTAAAGGGGCAGGCAGCGCGATACCACGCTCGAGTGTTCTCAATGGTGCGAAGAAATCCCCACACGGTGATACAAATATTCTTCTGCTTGGCTTAGATTCCAGGCGAGACAACAATGGTAATGACCTACCTCGTAAGCTCCTAGACATCATGCATGTGGGCTCTAGTAGCAGTATTGGTGGCTATAACACCAACACAATGATTTTAATTCACATTCCAGCAGACGGCTCTCATGCTGTTGCTATTTCTATTCCTCGTGATGACTATGTCGATGTTACCGGGTATGGCCCACAAAAGATTAAAGAAGCATATGGATTGGCTAAGTACTCTTCAGAGCTCAAACTTATTAAGGCCGGAGTACAAAACCCTGATCGAGAGAAACAAAGCAGAGATGTCGGACGAGCACTAACTATCGCAACTGTAGCTACATTGCTTAATGTTCCTATTGATCACTTTGCCGAGGTGAACCTCGTTGGTTTCTATGATCTTGCAAATGCTATCGGAGGCGTACAAGTCTGTCTCAATCATGCAGTAAATGACTCTCAATATTCTGGTGCTATCTTGCCTGCGGGTCTGCAAACAATTACAGGCGCTCAAGCACTTGCCTTCGTGCGCCAACGCCATGGGCTACCAAACGGAGACCTGGATCGAACACACAGGCAACAAGCCTTTATCACAGGAGTTATTACTAAGTTTCGAACGCAAGGATTATTTGGGGATCTAGGAAAACTTCAGAGCTTGCTCAATGTTGCACAGAAAGATGTAGTCATCGATACGGGGTGGGATGTACTTGGCTTTTTGCCACAAGCAAAAGCCCTCACCGGTGGACACATTACTTTCCACACCTTACCTATTGAGGGTTATGCCATGCGCAACAGTCAATCCGTAAACTTGATTGACATTCCAACTGTTCAAAAATTTACACATGATCTTTTCTACCCAGCTCCAAAATCTACTGTGTCCCCAAGTCCAAGCCTTTCAACAGCTAAGAATGCGACCTCGAAACCGTTTAACTATGCACATTTAGCAAATGGAGATGCTGTAAATGGCGCAGGAATACCGTGTGTTAACTAATGTTTTATAGTTTATTAGCACTCGTTATTGGATCTCTGACTTCAGTTCAGTCAAGGATTAATGGGCAGCTTTCAAAAGACATCCATAATGGAATAGCTGCGGCACTTATCTCATTTCTCTCTGGATGGCTCTTTGTCATCATTGTTTGCATTTTGTGGAAACCAGATCGAAATGGGTTAGCAAATATCTGGAAAGCGCTAAGAACCCGCAGATTAAAGCCCTGGGAGGTTATCGGTGGAATGGGTGGAGGATTCTTTGTTGCTATCCAAAGCAGTAGTGTCCCGATCATTGGTGTTGCCATCTTCACGATCTGCGCTGTTGGTGGCCAAACTATCTCGTCCATGATTGTTGATCTGATCGGTTTATCACCATCTGGCAAACACAAGGTGACTCCTGTTCGAGCAATTACTGCAATTGTTACCTTAATTTCAGTAACAATTGCTGTTTATCCCGACCTTCAAAGCGCAACATTCAGATTTGCGCCGATACTGCTTGCAATCATTGTTGGAGTTGTTGTGTCATTTCAGCAGGCAATAAATGGGCGAGTAAATGTGGTTTCAACTCGACCACTTGCAACAACCTTTGTGAACTTCCTTATGGGCTCGACTGTTCTAACAATCGCTCTCATGATTAATCTCGCTCGTGGTGGAACTATCGGCGCACTTCCTACAAACTTTGTGGTTTACCTGGGCGGAATTATTGGAGTTATATATATTGCAGTTTCAGCCTTTACGGTCCGACATATTGGAATTCTTAATATGATTTTATTTAGCGTTACGGGGCAATTGATAGGTGCGTTACTCCTTGATTGGCTTGCACCCGCTGCAAATACCAAGGTCACAAGCTACCTTTTAACGGGAACCGCGATGACGCTTGGTGCAGTTGTGTCATCGCGGATCTTTACGCTACGTCAGAGTAAAAAGATTTAAGCAGCAGCTCTCTGCTTTGCTGTCTCTTTTGCAGCAGCAATTGATGCAGCCTTTTCTTCTGTGAATGCTTCCATTCCTGGAGCTATACCCGCTAGTCCAAATTCAGAGAGCACAACTTCAATATCCTTTGAGCCGATAGCTCCAGCAAATTGCTTGAGGTAGCCGGTTTCATAGTCCCATCCAGCACGTGGAGCACCTGGCTTGTATGAACCACCTTGAGAAACAATGAATGTGAACTTTGCTGCTGTTGAAGTTGCTGGGGTTGCCCCATCAAGTACACCAGGGATTAAAACATTATCGATCCATGCCTTAAGTACAGAGGGAACTGACCAGTTCCACATTGGCGTAGAGATAACGATGTGTTTGGCATCTTTGATTTCCTGAATCAGCGCAAGTCGAGCATTAAATTTTGCGGTCATACTTGCTGATCGATCAGCTTCCGGTGTGTAACCGGCGCTAATGGCTTCGATGTCCAAGTGTGGGATCGGGTTGGCAGCAAAATCTTTGCTAACGATGACAGCTGACGGGTTCTTGGCCTTATAGGCGTTCAAGAACTCTTGTGTGATCGCCCTTGAGATTGAGTGATCGCCCAGTGGGCTTACTTCGATATGTAGTAGATCTGACATGAGTTTCCTTTGTTTGAATGTTTAGCCTAGATTAGTTGAAATTTCAACTAAATGTCAAGTGAGGATCCGGATGGCTGAACTCTGGAGTTAGTGCGATACTTCTCCTCTTATGCCAAAGATTTCTGCACCTTCCATCCATCTGCACCGTGAAATGCGCCGCCAGGAACTCATTAACGCTGCTCTTGAGTTGGCCATGGAAGAAGGAGCGCGAGCAATTACTGTCGCTGCTGTTGCAAAGAAAGCGGGATTAGCAAGAAGTTCTATTTACGAATACTTTGCATCTAGCGCAGACTTGATTGCTGACCTCATTCTTGAAGAATTGGATTACTACTCAAAAAGGCTTGAGATGGCAGTAACCAATGTGAGTGATCCTTTTGAAAAGATCGAACATTGGATCGCAGAGGGACTTCGTTATGTTGCTGACGGCAGGCATATGCTGGCTAAATCTTTGAATACGGTTAGTGCGCCTGAATTTCGAAAAGAAGAAATTGCAATGGGGCACCGTAAGATGATTGCGCCACTTCGCCAAGCACTTGTTGAAACGGGTATCAAAGATCCTGCCGCTGCGGCAGCGTTTCTATCTAGCGTGACAGACGCAGCAAGTATTCGAATTGATGCTGGAAATGACGCAGAGCTCGAAATTCAGAGAGCAAGTACATTCGCTCTCGCAGGACTTCGAGCCCTAGCAACTAACTAATTATTTAGCTGAGAAAGTAAACGGGATTGTTTGATCCTGTGATTTATCTCCTGCTGCATTGTGATCATTAGTTATGAAAAATACGCAGGTTGTGTGAACACAATCGCCCTTTGAAAAATATGGAACAGGCTTCATTGTGATCTTTCCTGCGGCCGATGTTGCACCTTGTGCGATATCTGCCTTAACTGAGCTTACCCAAGCTTGTGCAGTTTGATCTGAATCGCAGACAGTCGGAGCTGCGCCCTTTGTTGTAGGAGCCATGCACTCTTGAATGTAAACGCCATTTTTAGCTGGTAGCTTTGAAAGCTTAAAGCTCACAACCGCTCCCTTTTGCGGCAAATTCTTAGTTGGTGTGGCTGTAACAACAGCTTTTGCCTGAGCAAAAGGCGCCGAGAAAATTACTAAGCCCATTGCTAATGCGGTGATAACTTTCTTATTCATTATTTTTCTCATCTCTTCTTGGTCGGTTTATTTACTAAAGGAAATTGGGACATACAAGTCATGAGTTCGATCTTGGGTACGGGTGTGATCCGCGCGAACATAAACTGCGCAAGGTGTTTTGCGACAATCCACTGTTCCAATCATTGGTGAAACTTTAAGTGAAATTGCAAATGAGCCATGTGCTTTAAATGGAATTGCCAGGCCCCGACCATAACTTGGTGGGTTTGATGAGATCCAATAAGAAGCACCTAGTTTTCCGGTCTTATCTGCTCCGCCTCCGCAAGGAGATGGAAGAACTGATGCAGGAGTAATTTTGCACATCGCTATATAAACTCCAACTGACTGATCAAAATTCTTTCCTGTAACAGTAAGCACATCACCAGAGGCAATCGCAGTTGTCTTTGATACGCTCAAAATCTCTCCATGAGTTCCGGTTACTGCTTCTGCTGGATTAACCGGGGACAGGACGAGAATCATCACGGCAAATAGAATCCCTTTTCTCACTAGGCAAATGTAG
>Ga0007824_1000658_pt1 | contig 9321 bp, 10 predicted proteins | sample CryBogCBE05Oct08_FD_71225 | JGI IMG/M metagenome (GOLD analysis project Ga0007824, IMG submission 71225) | Freshwater microbial communities from Crystal Bog, Wisconsin, USA - CBE05Oct08 | ecosystem: Environmental > Aquatic > Freshwater > Lake | place: Crystal Bog, Wisconsin, USA | collected... | reverse complement strand
TTGGTCTCCCGGACCCCGATCTTAATCTCTGGTGTGCGATCATTATTTGACATTTCAAACGCAGACCATAAGGCGGCAGGGCAATAGCCAAGCTGACTTGCGGTTCCTTGTATCAAATGTTTGTTTAACGATTGCATTTTGGTTTCCAATTTCCTTAAATTTCGTACACTACATTTTGTAGCGTATGTGTTAATTATATAGTTATTTATACCTGTTGTCAACTACTTTTTACAAGTTTGACTAATTTATTTAGTCTCTTTGTTTAAAGTTCTTAACAACCTAGCCTCTATTGTATAGCAGTTATTCTTTGTTGTCAACCTCTAAAGTGTTGTTTTCTAGCAACATCATTTGCTCAACTAGATCTTCAACACACTCAGTGGTTTCATCTTTAATTCTACACCACCAATTATAGCACCGAAGTCTTAATTCTTCAAGTGCTTCTGGATCTTCCTGTAGTTCTTTTACAACATCAGCAACTGTATTCCAGTTATCGATCTGTAAAAATGGAGGGACTTCTCCGTATAGGTTTTCCCAATAGATATCGGCATCCACAATAGGAATACATCCTGCTTCTAGTGCTTCGGTGACACGCAGAGTATCAATCACAAACCAGCCGTGAGGACAAGGAATGAATACACTGTCCCTATAGATATCTCCCATTTCTGCAGGAGTCATTATAACACCGCCGTTTTCTACACCCGAGTAAAAGAATCCACCGTCAATTTGATTCATAGATGCTCGCATAGCTTCTCTACGCTCATCCCAGCGATTACAGATAAATGCCCAAGGACGCGAGCGTTGGCTTGCGGTCGGATTTACATCTGATACAAAGCCCTTGTTATAACCGCAGGGAATATGAAATACATGATCCGGCATTCCGGGTTTGTACAACTGTCTTAACACAAACATAGCAACATCGTAAGATGGCGATCCCTGTAGCAGTTCGTCTGACAAGTCAATGATTCCAAATTTATAACCCTTTTGTAATAAAGAGTTAATGTAATCATTGTGATAAGGAGCCCAACGTACTGTATCAATGACTACACAGTTATCCCAAAATAAATCGTGAGCTTCGTTATTTTCCACAGTATCATGTGGTATATTCCTAAAGAGGTATTCGATCCATTCGACTTCCCAAACGCTTGATCTGGGTCGATTCCATACTAGAGTAAGTTTGTTCATAGTGTTCCTAGTTTACAGTAATTAGCACTAGCTGTCAACAGATAAAAAATTTATGAATACTCAAAACCATTGACCTATCATTATGTATGTGTTTAAATAGTTCATATGAAAAGAAACCTGCTAATAGTATTACGAACCTGCACACGGGTTAACATGGTTAATGATGCAGGTCGCGGCAGATACATCAAAACATCTAAACACGATCTAGTCAATCACTGTATCAGCAGTTTGGTTGACAGTATTAACCAAGTTCAAACTCATGATGTAAAATTGGTTGTCTTAGACGATCACAGCACTCCCGAAGCAGTCGCTGACATCCAAACTATAATTGGTCATTGTAAATCGCCGGTGGAATTTATAGCCCTCGATCAAGTGTCGGGCAACGGTCAAAGTCTAAACGAAGTCTATAACATTGTTGAACAACAAGCTACAGATCTCTGGTATCATGTCGAGGATGACTACCTACATCGTCCCGAAGCCATTCAGGATATGATTGACAGCGTGGTAGAGTTTGAAGGCATTACTAAACAAATGGTAGCCATTAACCCGCACGACGATATTTGGAGATATAAATTCCAAATCTACGAAAGTATCCTATTGTTAGGGCCGTATCGTCACTATAGAACTGTAAAGCATTCTACTGGCACTTGTTTGGCCAGTCGTAAGATCTACAACAAGTATAAAAAATACTTTCGTGATACTGCTACACTTATTATTAACAATGCTGATTGGGCAGAAGACAAGTCTATCAACCTAGTTTGGCAACAGCCCGATGTTATGCTATTCAGTCCTATTCCTGGCGTAGGATTCCACATCATGGATGAAAACGGCAAAGACCCCTATGCCAACATTGACAAGTTATGGGATAGTGTGCCTAAACTTTGGGCTAATTCAGAAACAACTCAGTTTGCTATTGTCAGTATGTACAATGATGCACACGCCGAACTTGGTCAAGTAACCTGGCCTAACAAGGAAGCCTATGCAGAAAAACACGGCTACGGCTCTTACTGCAAGACTGAAGACTTTATCAGCCAACCTATTCACTTTGAAAAATTAGTAATAATGTTGGACATCATGAAAGCCAATCCCGACCTAGAATGGGTTTGGTGGCTTGACAATGATGCTATTATAACTAACGATGAAATTAAATTAGAAACCATTGCCGACCCCGACTACCATGTTATTATCACCACAGACATTGCAAGCCTTAATTCAGGTAGCTTTATGGTGCGTAACAGTCAACAAGGTCGAGGCTGGTTAGAATTTATTTTGGATAAAGGACTAGGACATTACAAAGACAATCGTTGGCCCGAACAACAGCCTATGACAGACTTCTATGTTAAATTTGAAGATATCATCAAGGTCGTTCCACAGCGTACAATGAATAGTTACGAATATCAAATCTACGGAGTGGATCCGCATGACCAACTGGATACCAGCGGTCAATGGCAACCTGGAGACTTTGTACTACACATGCCTGCTATCCCTAATCTCACAAGACTACAAATTATTGAGCAAATTACTCAAAGGAAATAAAATTTATGACTCTCGAAGAAATGTTAGTAAAGACCGGTAAAAGAGAACAAGCCTTTAGGCTAATGATCGAACATCTACAAACTGTTAAGGATCCTTTAATTATTGAAACAGGCTGTGCTCGCCCGCCGCATCCAGAATGGGGCAATGAAGATGTTAGTTTCAAAGACGAAGGATTTAGCACACGACTGTTTGATGCCTATATTACTGATAATGGTGGAGAATTTTATTCTGTAGATATTACTCCAGAACACGTAGAGTATGCACAGTCTCTGGTCAGTGAAAATACACAAGTGACCTGTAGCGATAGTGTAGAATTTTTATGGCAAGCTAATCAACAATTAGCTGAACAAGATCAATTTGTTGACCTGCTGTATCTTGACAGCTACGATTACAATGATGATACAGATGATAAGTTCCTAAGCCCTGCTCATCACATTAAAGAATTAGCAGCTATTATAGGTCGACTACGACCCGGCTCACTAGTTGCAGTAGATGACAACAACGGCTACAAAGGCAACCGTACCGGTAAGGGTATGTACGTTGAGGAATTCATGGAAAGCCTAGGCAAGCCGCTGATCTATGATGGTTATCAATTAATTTGGAAATTCTAAAATGAAGACTTATGATTGTTTTATGTTTTTCAACGAATTAGATTTGTTGGAAATTCGATTACAAGAAATGTGGGATGTTACTGACACATTTGTTATTGCCGAAGCCAATATGGGACACAGCGGCAAGCCCAAGGATTATATTTTATTAGATAATTGGGAACGCTTCAAACCCTACGCTGATAAAATTAATAGAATTCAGGTAGACAACTTTCCAGAAACTGCTACTACAGGCATGGACCGTGATAGGTTTCAACGGGGTTCTTTAGCCCGCGGACTTACAGAAATTCAACCAAAAGATTTGATTGTTATCAGCGATCTAGACGAAGTTCCTAGAGCTGAACTGATCGCAATGATTAAAGAGGATGAGGAATCTTGGGATCGTTATATCTTATCTATTCCTATGTTTCAATACAAACTCAACTACATGAAGTATTTTGAAGTAGGTAAGAATCCTAATATTATGGTTGTTCGCGGTCGTGCTTACGAAAACCCACAACAAGAGCGTGAATATACATTTCCTTGGACACCTAAACCCGACAATCTAGTAATGGTAGATCACGGAGGTTGGCATTGGAGCTACTTTGGAGATGACCAACATGCTATTACCAAAATTCAAAACTTTGCTCATACAGAAACTGATACACCTGATATGATTGCTCGTCATAATATTGAGTGGATGATCCAAAACAAATATGGGCATCATGGTGTTAACTATCACGAACGCTTTGACATTGTTCGTGTCGATGACTACTTTCCAAAATGCATCACAGAGAATCTAGATAAATGGCAACATATGATTGTTCCTAATGCTGCATTCCGTGTTGAAGATTTATATAGATAAGGATTAAAATGAAGGTATATAATTGTTTTCAATTTTATAACGAACTCGATATTTTAGAAATAAGACTTAAAGAGGGTTGGGATACTACAGATATATTTGTTATTACAGAATCTAACTTTACACATTCTGGTAATCCTAAGCCATATTACCTATTGGATAATTGGGAACGTTTCAAACCCTATGAGGACAAGATTCGTAGAATTCAAATCGATGAATCTATCGAAGAACAGCGACAAGTGATGCCCGGACATACTGACGAATGGGTTCGAGAAAAGTATCAACGCTGGGCCCTAGAAAAAGGCCTTATCGACCTAGAACCAGAAGATATTATCATCATCAGCGATCTAGACGAAGTTCCACGAAGCGAAGTTATTGAAATGATCAAAGAAGATGAAAACGACTATGATCGTTATATTCTAAACATTCCTCACTTTCACTTTAGATTTAACTATATGAGAACAAGTCCGCACGTGGCGTTTGCTAACATTATGGTTGTAAGAGGGCGAGTATTTACTAATACAATGTCGGAAAGAGAATATACATTCCCTTGGTTCACTCCTCCTGCAAATACAGTAGTGCTAGAACACGGCGGATGGCATTTTACAGATTTCGGCAACGACGAACACGTTATCAATAAATTAAAGAGCTTCTGTCATCTTGATCAGAACAATCCAGAAATACTTGACAAGATTAATATTGATTGGTTGATTGAAAACAGATACGACAGAGATCTAAGTTTTACAAAGAAATTTGACATTGTTGAGCTTGATGACTACTTTCCAGAATGTATCACTAATGATCAAGAAAGATGGAAAGATATGATAATTTCTAACACAGAAGGTTGTGTTACAGATTTTTATCCTTTATAATAAACAGATAGGAAATATAAATGCCAACTTTTAGTCATTCAGGAACAACAGGTGATACCTTTTGTAGCCTAGTAATACCAAAGATTGTAGGCGGAGGTGACTTTTATCTCAAACTACATAATTTAGAAAATATTCTTCCACCTGGTTGGTCCAACAAAGGTACACGACACGAAGGTCGTATGACTCAGAACGATTTTGATATGATGGAGGAATTAGTCAAACATCAGCCTTATATTAATTCGTTCAAACCCTGGAACGGTGAATTTATCGATTACGAATTAGAAAAAGCTTCACAAGAAGAATTTAGAGAAACACATATTCGACCTAGAAATTTTACCAACCAACAGGCAGCAGCACAAGGGCTTGACACAAATTATCACATTCGTGCACTACAAATGGATCCCTGGATGGAATGCCGTGAAGAGCGAAAATTCCCAGGCCGCCCTATTGTAATCTTTAGAGGCCCTCATTACCAAAGCGGTAATGAATTACAAAGCCCTGTATGGATGGATTTTATTAATCGGGGTCTTGCTGAACAAGCAGTTTATGTAGGCATCGAATCAGAACACGCTTGGTTTGAGGACACACTTAAAGTTCGTGTTCCACATTACCGTACACCAGATTTCATGGAATTGGCTAGAGTCTTAAAGGGCTGCGAGCTGTTTATTAGTTCGATGAGTTCGCCTAGTGCCCTAGCATTATGCTTAGGAACCACTATGTGGCTCGAAACTCGAAAGAATGAACAATGGGAACGCCATGAAAATAACTATCCCTACAGACTGAACATTAACTATTTTTAAGGAAACTAAAATGACAACAGAAACACATCGCCTTCCATTGGAAGCAGGTTACACAGACGCTCGTGGAACCATCCTACCTATCGTACATGATTTTGCCAATGTGCAAATGATCACTTCAGTTGCAGGTGCTCTTCGTGCAAATCACTATCACAAGACTGATAGCCACACCTGCTATTTGGCAACAGGTTCAATTGACTTTTACTGGCGTAATCACGGCGAAACTACTATTCACAAAGAAACATTGCCACAAGGTTCCTTGTTCAAAACTGGACCACTAATCGATCACGAAATGGTTTTCTTGGAAGACTCTATCATGGTCTGTGTATCAGAAAACAAACGTGATGCCGACACCTACGACGAAGATATCGTTCGCTTTGAAACTCCTTTGCACGTACAATATGAAGCTCTACAATAATTGCCGTTGCTGTGATAATGCCAAGTTAACAACTTGGTTATCACTACCCCAGTCGCCTGTTGCTAATGCATTGTTTGTAGAACCCAACTACGAACGATATCCATTAGATCTTAACTACTGCTACAACTGTGGTCATCTACAGTTGGCAGGTGCTCCTGATCCAGATGGTGTGTTCTCCGAATATCGCTATCGTTCGGGTGTGTCTAACTCGTTTAAGAAACACTTCAAACAATATGCTTCAGAAGTTGATGCGCTGTTTGCAGGTAATACCACTAAGTCTGTTTTAGAAATCGGCAGCAATGACGGTTACTTATTAGAGCAGTTTAAAGAATTAGGTTGGTCCACTATTGGTGTGGAACCTTCGGAATATCTTATTGAGGATCACGCTGCCAAAGGTGTTGATCTAGTCACCGGATTTTTCAGTACTAGTCTAGTACAAGAAAAAGGTTGGACAGGCAAGTTTGACTTAATCTGTGCTAACAATGTTTTGGCACATATTCCAGATATGTTAGATGTAGTCAAAGGTATCAGCCAAGCACTTGTGCCCGGTGGAACATTGGTTGTAGAGTGCGGAGACCAATCTGGAATTATTTCCGGTAAGTATCTAGACAATGTATATCACGAACACATCGATTACTATTCTCCCTACAGCTTTTCTAAACTATTAGAACGAGTAGGAATGACTGTGGTCAATGTAGAGAAAATGGATACACATGGTGTCAGTTTTAGATTGACTGCTAAGAATTTAGTAGCCGATAACACTCTTACATTTGCTCCATTAGATATGGATAGTGCATTACATAGCGTTATTTCCGGTATTGCTGCTAGACAAGAAAAAATGTCTGCGTTGATCAACGGACGACCTTTTGTTGCCTACGGTGCTGCTGCCAAGGCTGTTACCGCTCTATACACCTTAAACATGGTTGATGAAAAACTAGTGGGTGTTGTAGATGACAATGAGTTAAAACAAAATTGTTATTTCCCAGGAACTAACATTATGATTACTAGTCCTGCTGAATTAGACAAAAACGCATTGGTTGTGATTACTGCGTGGAATGTCTATGAGGACATTAAGAATAAGTTAGTCGAACGAGGACACACAGGAGAAATCCTCTGTATGCAATAATATACGGTACTGGTAAGTGGGCCGGCTTTGTAGGACAAAAATTAAGGTCCTTAGATATCGGTCCAATTTTTATCGGTAGTAATCCCGAAGTTTCTACATATAGTAGAGATGATGCAGAATTACGATCACTTAAAAACTTACCGGTATTCATTGCTTCTTCTACAAAAAATCATTTGTTAGATTTAGAACACGCATTAACACTATCGCCTAGTGCTGTGTTTATCGAAAAAGGATTTTTAAATGCTGAAGATAAAGTCAAGGCTAAACAATTAGTCAAAGGCACTCCTGCATTTATTATGAGCCAATATCGATATAGTCAAGTGTTTGATGTAGAAGAATTCAATGATTGTGTTATTAGTTGTAATTTTAATTGGACCATCACAGGTAGTGGTATTCACGAATGGGCCTATCACCTAGTATCCTTAGATAATTACATTAATAAAACTAATAACGAAATGTATATTAAAGAAGCAGGAACATACAATGCGGGTTCTTCTACATTGACTATTCAAGAAGGGCAAGAACGCTCACTCTTGGTAGATGTAAAAACTGAACACAATGATATACATATTGAATTAGGTAAAACTAATCAATTAACAATAAAAAATAGTGACAAGAAATTAGAGTTTATTAACGAAGATTGCTTGGCAATACAAATCAAAGATGCTATTATTAATGGCAGCAATAACAAAAAACTAGAAAGGCTATAAAATGAAGATTTTAATTTTGGGTTCAGATGGATTTATCGGTTATCACTTAACATCCTCTATCCTGCAAGACGATAGATTTAAAGATGCTACCATTGTTGGTGTAGACTTTAATCGTGCTAGAACAGATATGATTCCTGCAGATGATAGATTTACATTTCATCAAATGAACATTCTAAAGGAACGTGATACCATTGATCAAATGATCCGCGATGCAGATGTTATTTTGCCTTTGGTTGCTATTGCTACTCCTAAAGTCTATGTTGAGCGTCCAATGGATGTGTTTGAATTAGACTTTGAAGAAAATCTTCGTGTTCTAAAAGTGATTCACGCACTAGGTAAACGAGTAATTTTCCCATCTACTTCAGAAGTCTATGGTAAAGGTGTTGCTCCATTTGACGAATCAGAAACAGATTTAGTCTATGGTCCAATCAAATACTCACGCTGGATCTATGCTTGCTCCAAGCAGTTGCTAGATCGTGTTATCTTTGCTATGAATCAAAAGGCTCCTATGCGATTCACATTGTTCCGTCCATTCAACTGGGTTGGTCCATACCTTGATTCTTTGGAATCTTCTAGCGAGGGCTCTTCACGCTTGATCACACAATTGATCAACGATGCTCGTATCAAGAAAGAAGTTACTCTAGTCGACGGTGGTCATCAAAAGCGTTGTTTTACAGATGTTCGCGACGGTGTTGAAGCATTGAAACTAATGTTGTTAAATGAAGATGCTGCTGACGGTAATATCTACAATGTTGGTAATCCTTGGAACAACTTCTCTGTTCGTGAAGTTTCTACTAAGTTGATCGATCAATTGAAAGAAAAGAATCTAGTCGACGGTGATGTAGCAATCAAAGTTAAATCTAGCGGCGAGTTTTACGGTGCAGGCTATCAAGATGTTAGCAACCGTGTTCCTAGTATCAATGCCATTGGCAATGACCTAGGTTGGACTCCACAATACACTTTTGAACAATCTTTAGAAAATATTCTTAACAGCTTGAAATGAAAGTAGCATTAGTTGCCGGGGGTCAACCCCGGTTCACTCCTGAATTTAGATACTTGTTGAATCAGCTGCACGGTTTTGATTCAGCAGATCTCTATATGACACTATGGCGTACAGACTGGGCAGAAACTCCCGAGCAAGCTAGAGCTAAAATAGAATCAATTTTACCTGCCAATTTTAAACTGGCCAAAGTTCAGATTGTTGACGAACCTGAGCACGAACTACCTCCTC
>Ga0007824_1000653_pt1 | contig 9352 bp, 8 predicted proteins | sample CryBogCBE05Oct08_FD_71225 | JGI IMG/M metagenome (GOLD analysis project Ga0007824, IMG submission 71225) | Freshwater microbial communities from Crystal Bog, Wisconsin, USA - CBE05Oct08 | ecosystem: Environmental > Aquatic > Freshwater > Lake | place: Crystal Bog, Wisconsin, USA | collected... | reverse complement strand
CGCCATGACCCGCATTCTGATCATCAAGTTGGCGGCGCTGGGCGACGTGGTGCAGGCGTTCGCCGTCCTCCCCCGCATCCGCGCCGCGCATCCGGACGCCGAGATCACGGTCCTGACCACTCCGCTTTACGCCGGACTGTTTGCGCTGAGCCCCGACGTCGATCGGGTGGAGACTGACGGCCGTCCCAAGGGTGTAGCCGCCACCGTGGCGATGCTGCGCCGGCTCCGTCGCACCGGTTATGAGCGGGTCTATGACCTGCAGACCTCCAGCCGCTCCAGCGCCTATTTCTATGGACTGTGGCCAGGGCCGCCCCAGTGGACCGGGATTGCGCCGGGCGCCTCCCATCCGCACGCCAATCCGGCGCGAGATCGGATGCACACCTTGGAGCGGCAGGCGGACCAGCTGAAATATGCAGGAATTTGGCCGGATGCGCCGATTGCGCCGGGCTCGGCCCCGCCGCCCGATTTGTCATTCTTGCTGGCGGATACGTCACCGGAGCGTTCGCCCGCTCACTCCGGCCTTAGTGCGCCCTATGCCCTGTTGATTCCCGGCGCCTCGCCGCAGCATCCCGGTAAGCGTTGGCCGGCGGAGCGATTTGCCGGCTTGGCGGGCCGGTTAGTCGAGCAAGGATTGAATGTAGCCGTGGTTGGTGGGCCGGCGGAACGGGACTTGGCGAAATCCATCGTCGAGACCGTTCCCGGGGTGGTCGACCTCGCCGGACGAACGGATTTTGCACAACTGGCGAGCCTCGGCGCCCGCGCGGCGTTGGCTGTCGGCAACGATACTGGGCCGACCCATCTGATCGCCGCCACCGGCGCACCGACGCTCGCCCTGTTCTCCCACGACTCCAATCCGGCGCTCTGCGCGCCGCGCGGACGTACGGTTCAGGTGTTGCGCGCGGAGCGCTTAGGGGAACTTTCGCTGGAATCTGTGGTTTTGCACACGGATCGCCTGCTCGGCGCGGCTTGAAGGGCGGCGTTATTTTCGCCATATAATGTAATGCGGTAGAGCGCACGGATTGCGCCCCGCCTGTTTCAATAGCTTACGGAGAGCAAGCCTATTCGCCGTCCCATGCAAGCGCCGCCGGTCAAAGACGGGCCGCGCATCAACGAAGACATCCGCGTCCCCCGCGTCCTTTTGATCGATCAGAACGGCGAAAAACAAGGCATTATGCCGACTGCGGCTGCGATTGAAGCGGCCGAGGAAGCGGGGCTGGACCTGGTGGAGATCGTGCCCAACGCCGATCCGCCCGTCTGCAAGATCATGGACTTCGGCAAGTTCAAGTTCCAGGAACAGAAGAAAAAGAACGAAGCGCGCAAGCGCCAGAAAGTCGTCGAAATCAAAGAAATCAAGCTTCGCCCCAACATCGATACCCACGACTATGATGTGAAGGCCAAGGCGATGCACCGCTTCTTTGAAGAGGGTGATAAGGTGAAGGTCACGCTCCGCTTCCGCGGCCGCGAATTGGCGCACCCTGAGCTCGGCATGAAGCTGTTGCAGCAGGTGAAGTTGGACTTTGAGCCGGTGGCCAAGGTCGAATACGAGCCGCGCATGGAAGGCAAGCAGATGATCATGATCCTGGCGCCGCGATAGCGCGCCGGGGTTTTGGCTTCGCGGGCTCTGGTTCCCGCCCTACCATTGTGACAGGCTCGTAACTTGACGCTCTAGACAAGGCCACTTTACACCCGCGTCAGGTATTCTCGGAGGTCGTCGTGCGTATTCAATTCTTGGTGCTGGCTGGATCTTTGGCGGCGCTCGCTTTGGCTCCGGCAGCCGCCCGCGCCACAGCGGCGCTTGAGGTTTATGGGGCTTTGCCGACCTATCAGAGCTTTTCGCTGTCGCCGTCGGGAAAACTCGTCGCCATCATCCTCAACAAGGGTGAGCAGCGGGTGGTCGTCGTCCGTCAGGTGGAGGGTGAGAAAAAGGTTCTCCGTAGCTCCACCCTCAACGACCGGGTCGGCGGCGTGCTCTGGGCCGATGATGACCACCTTTACGTGGTCACGACACGCACCCTGGATACCGGAACCGACGCGGTTCGTGAGACCGGTTTTCTCTTCCTGATCAATCTCAAGAACAACTCTTCCAAGCAGATTACGCCCGACGAAGGTACCGGCGCGATCGGGCTGCCGGAGCTTGTCACACACGCCAATGGTCGGACCTACAGCTACTTCCAAGTTGGGCGTCGCCTTTATCGGCAAGACATCGATTCCGAACAATTGGTACAAGTGGCCCGCTCGGGAGAGAACGAGGGTGACTTCCTCCTAGCGCCCGACGCCACCGTCCTCGCTCGCATGTCGCGGATCGCCGACGGTCGGAAGTGGACAATTCTAAAGGGAGCATCGTCTAGTGATGTACTCGCGAGCGGCCAGGCGGAAGTCGGCGGCGGCGAGATCATCGGTCTCGGGCGAACGCAAGACACAGTATTGGTCGGTAATAACGAAAACGGCACCCGATCAGATATCCATGAAATCAACCTTGCCAACGGCCGCGTCGGCGGACCGATGATCCAGGGCGATGATTTCGAAGTTGATCCGATCTTCGACAATACAAGCCGGCTCCTCATCGGTTTCTACGTCGGCGGATACATTGATGAAACTCAGTTTCTGGATCCGGCGCTCCAATCCAAATGGGAGTCCGTCCAGGCGGCGTTCGCTAATAATAAGGTTTCACTCGAAAGTATTGATGACAATAAAAATCGCTTTATTGTCAAAGTGGAAGGTCCGCGAGACTCCGGTCATTTCTTTCTGATCGACTTGAAGGATCGCAAAGCTATCCCGCTCGGCGCCCAATATCCTGATATTCGCGCAGACGAAGTCGGAGCGTTCCAGTGGGTCGACTACAAGGCTCAGGATGGTCTCGCCTTAAAAGCGCTCGTCACCTTGCCGCCCGGTTACACCATGGCCGACGCTAAGAACCTACCGGCTGTCGTGCTTCCCCATGGCGGTCCTCAGGCGCGTGACGAGTTCGGCTTCGATTGGTGGGGTCAGGCGCTCGCGAGCCGGGGTTATGTGGTCATCCAGCCCGAGTATCGCGGTTCGGGAGGCTTTGGGCAGAAGTTCGAACGCGCCGGTTGGGGGCAATGGGGCAAACTTATGCAGACCGACGTGTCTGACGCCTTCAAAGCGATTACCGCCAAGGGGATCATCGATCCCGCCCGGACCTGCATCGTCGGTTGGAGCTACGGCGGCTACGCGACACTTGCGGCAGCCACGCTGCAGCCCGGCCTCTATCGCTGCGCCGCCGCCGGCGCTGCGCCCGCTGACCTGAACGCAATGTTGGTCTGGACGCGAGACCAAGGCGGAAAGAACAGCTTCGCCTCGCGGTATTGGAGAACCTCCATGGCGCTGAAAGGGGAGAACGACCCTGTGGGCAACGAAATTTCCCCGGCCAAGCACGCGGCGGCCGTACAGGGACCGCTCATGATCATCCACGGCCGGCAGGACACGACCGTGCCGATCGAGCAAGGTGAGATCATGGTCAACGCCATGCGATCCGCCGGCAAGCCTGTCGAGTACGTCGTGCTGGAGAACGAGACCCACCATCTCGAGTCCGCTTCGACCCGCACTAAGATGCTGCAATCGATGGTGGGCTTTCTGCTCCGCAATAATCCACCCAACGCGGCGCCCAAGGGGACCGGTACTGTGGAGAAAAGCACGTCCGGTCGCTAGCCCCGACGCCCGCCCGGGGTTGCCCGGGCGGGCGTGACGTCTTATCAGCGTTCACATGATCACCTCCGCTCCAGAGTCGAAGGTGGAGGGGTTGGAGCGGGCTAAGCGTGAGGGGCCGGGTCCGGCCGCTCTGCCGACCCTGCTGTTCGTCGTCTTTATGAACCTGTTGGGCTTCGGGATGGTGATCCCGTTGCTGCCGTTCTACGCTCAGTCGTTCCATGCCGCGCCCTGGCAGATCAGCCTGATCTTCTCCGCCTACGCCATGGGCGGATTTATCGGCGAACCGTTTTGGGGTCGGTTGTCGGATCGGATCGGGCGACGACCGGTGCTGATCTCAACGCTGGCCGCCAACTGCCTTTGCTATGGGCTGATGGCGTTTGCGCCGAACGTCTGGGTGGCGTTCGTGATCCGCTTCTTTGGCGGCATGTTCGCCGGTAACGGGTCTGTGGTTCAGGGCTACATCACCGATGTCACCCCGGCGGAGGATCGGGCGGGCAAGCTGGCGCGGATCGGCGTGGCCTTCAACATCGGCTTTATTGTAGGGCCCTGGCTGAGCGGCCAGTTGGCGCATCCGGAGATCGGGCCGGCGGGGTTTCGCTTGCCGTTCCTCGTGGCCTCTGCGCTGGGCGGACTATCGGCGCTGGGTGTGGTCTTCCTGGTCAAGGAAAGCCGGGCGCGGCACACCGGCATGCTCAACCAACCCAGCCGCTGGGCTATGTTCGGCCAGGCCACCCGCCACCCGGTGGTGGGACGCCTGATGCTGCTGACGCTCTTAGCCGGCATGGCGTTCATGGGGATCGAGTCGGTGTTCGGCTTTTGGGGCGCGAAGTCCTTCGGCTGGACCACCAAGCAAATCGGCATCGTATTCGGCGTGATGGGGCTGACCAACGCCATCGCCCAGTGGTTCGTCACCGGTCAGCTCTCCAAACGGTTCGGCCAGGCCACCATGCTGGCGGCGGGGATGGCCCTGACCGTCGCGGCGGTCTTGCTGTTGCCGCTGTCCAGAGGGCTGGTCACTGCGACCGTGTTCATGTCGCTGTTGGCGTTTGGACAGTCCGTGGCCTTTCCCAATGTGTCCGCCCTGATCTCGCGGGTGGCGCATCAGGATCGGCAAGGGCAGGCGCTGGGCCTCAACAACGCCAGCGGCGCTCTGGCGCGGTTTGTGGGTCCCTTGACGGCCAGCCTCGTATTCTCTCGGTTTTCTATCGAGGGCCCGTTCTGGGTGGCGGCGGCGATTGTGGCGCCCGCAATCTGGCTGGCGGTCCAGGCCGGGCGCGCAGTCCGAACGGCGCCCGAACTCTAGCGTTAGGCCGTCAGCGGGGGTTACGCTCATCGATCTGGGCCATGGAGAGCCGAGATGAGCACGACGACGGGGATTGATAGCCTGAGAGCGTTTCTGGCAGCCCAGCCCGGCGCCGTCGGCGAGCCGCTGCCGCGGTTTCCTAACGTTACGCTCTACAAGGTCATGAGAAAGATGTTCGCCATTCTGACCGACGGCAAAGAGCGGCATGTGATCCTCAAATGCGATCCGCATCTGGCCGAAGTGCTGCGCGAGCAATACTCCGCTGTCGGCCATCGCTCCCACCTCGACCGTCGGTTCTGGATCAGCGTGGATATCGGCGCCGACGTGCCGGATGAAGAGATCCGCCGCCTGGTCGCCCAATCCTATGATTTGGTGACCAATAATCTCACCCGAAAGCAGAAGGCGGAATTAGCTGCGCTTTAGCGTCTGCGAGTCCGGTTGCGTCGGCGGCGGTTTTCCCATATACGCCCCGCTCTTCCGGAGTGGTCAGGCTAAAGGCATGCCTTGGCTGCTCGTCATGCCTACTAGAGGAAGGGGCCGTTCACGCCCCTCAGCGAAATGCCGAAGTTGAAGACGAAATCGGGCGCCAAGAAGCGCTTCAAGATTACGGCTTCGGGCAAGGTGAAGGCCGGCGTCGCCGGCAAGCGCCACCGCCTGATCAGCCACAGCGCCAAGTACATCCGGCAAAACCGGGGTACCAAGGTAATGTCTGACGCCGATGCGAAGACGATCAAGGCTTGGCTGCCGTACGGCTGAGCCTCGCTTGATCCATCGCACACAGAAATCTTGAGGTAATTTCACATGGCTCGCGTCAAAAGGGGCGTTACGTCCCACGCCAAGCACAAGAAGGTCCTAGAGCAAGCCAAGGGCTTCTACGGCCGTCGCAAAAACACAATCCGCACCGCCAAGGCGGCGGTCGATAAGGCCGGTCAGTACGCCTACCGCGACCGCAAGGTTCGCAAGCGCACCTTCCGCTCGCTCTGGATTCAGCGCATCAACGCGGCGGTCCGGCTTGAGGGCATGACCTATTCCCGATTTATCAGCGGCCTTGAAGCTGCGGGGATCGAGATGGATCGCAAGGTTTTGGCCGATATCGCCATGGCCGACCCCGCCGCCTTCAAGGTCATCGCCGACAAGGTGCGCGCCGCGCTGGGCTAAGCCTCGCGCCGAGTGCGTGGTTCGAGACGCGGACCTAACGGTCCGCTCCTCACCATGACGAAGGTTTCTGCGAGACACCCCCTCTCGTCATCCTGAGGAGCGCCTATAAGGCGCGTCTCGAAGGACGCAGTTTCTATCTGCATGACGGGACCCATGACCGATCTGACCACCCTCGAAGCCGATCTCTCTGCGAGGATCGCCGCCGCCGCCGACCTGGCGGCCTTGGAAGCCGTGCGCCTTGATGCGCTGGGTAAGACCGGGCAGGTCTCGCAACTCCTGAAGTCCCTCGGCGCAATGAGCCCGGATGAAAGGCGCGAGCAAGGCCCGCTGATCAACGGCCTGCGCGACCGGATCGCGAGCGCTATTTCCGGGCGCAAGACGGCGCTTGAGACTGCAGCGCTGGACGCCCAGCTCGCCACCGAACGCGTCGATCTCACCCTGCCGGCCGCCCCCCGCCGAAAAGGCTCGGTCCATCCCACCATGCAGGTGATGGACGAGATGGTGGCGATCTTTGCCGACATGGGCTTCGGCGTGGCGGAAGGTCCGGACATTGAGGACGACTTCCACAACTTCACCGCCTTGAACTTCCCGCCCAAACACCCGGCGCGGGAGATGCACGACACCTTCTTCTTCAAGCCCGGTCCGGATGGGGAGCGCAAACTGCTGCGCACCCACACCAGCCCTGTGCAGGTGCGGACCATGCGCCAATCCAACGCCAAGGCGCCGGCGCCGTGGATCGCGGCGGGGCAAGAGCCGCCGATCCGCATCGTGGTGCCCGGCCGCACCTATCGCTGTGACTCAGACCAGACCCACACCCCGATGTTCCACCAGATGGAGGGCTTGGTGATCGACCGCGCCATCCACATGGGCCATCTGAAGTGGACGCTTCAGACCTTCATCAGCCGCTTCTTCGAAGGCGAGGTCGGCGCCCGTTTTCGCCCCCACCACTTCCCCTTCACCGAGCCGTCGGCGGAGATGGACATCCAGTGCGATCGCTCCGGCGGGGAGATCAAGGTGGGGCAGGGGAGCGACTGGTTGGAGGTGGTCGGCTGCGGCATGGTGCACCCCAATGTGCTGCGCAACTGCGGCCTTGACCCCGATGTGTGGCAGGGCTTCGCCTTCGGCTTCGGCGTCGATCGCCTGGGCATGCTGAAGTACGGCATTCCCGATCTTCGCGACATGTTCGCGTCCGACACCCGCTGGCTGGCGCACTATGGCTTCTCGCCCTTCGCCGCGCCCAACCCCGCCTCTGGCCTGAGCTGAGCCCGCCCATGGACACCGAACGTAACAGCGCCGTGCGCACCCTCGCCACCGCCGCCGACTATAAAGCTAAGGTTTTCAAGGACAAGAACCTCCTGCTGTTCGAGCTGTTCCGCGCCCAGTTCGAGGCCGGCGGCAAGATCGTGCTGGATGCCTTGCGCTTCGAGAACTGTCAGATTGAGGGGCCGGCGGTTTTGTTGCCGCTGAACGCCTGCACCTTTGATGACTGCAATTTCGGAGTCGCGCACGGCGATATGCGCAACCTTATTCTGCACCCCGGGTCGCCGGATCGGATCACCGGCGCCATCGCCATGGCAGGATGTGAGTTTCGATCTGTAGACTTCTTCTCCATCGGCTTCACCGGCGGCAAGGATTTCCTGGACAGCTTGCTTGAAGTCGAGACGCGGGTGATCGAGCGATGAAATTCACCCTATCCTGGCTGAAGGACCACCTCGCCACCGACTGCACCGTCGATCAGATCGCCGAGGCCATGACCATGGCCGGGCTGGAGGTCGAGCATGTGGAGGACGCCGCCGCCAAGCTGGCGATCTTCAGCGTCGCCAAGATCGTGGAGGCGGTTCAACACCCCAACGCTGATCGCCTGCGCGTCTGCCAGGTGGACACCCAGGATGGCCGTAAGGAGATCGTCTGCGGCGCCCCCAATGCGCGCGCCGGTCTGACCACCATCTACGCCCCGCTCGGCGCCTATATCCCCGGCACGGGGATCACGCTGGCGGCCAAGCCGGTGCGCGGCGTGGTGTCCAACGGCATGCTGTGTTCGGCCAAGGAGCTGGAGCTGTCGGACGAAAGCGACGGCATCCTGGAGCTGGACGACGCCTTGGCGGTGGGTACGGCGGCGGCGGAGGTGTTCGGGGCCGATCCGGTGATCGACTTTGAAGTAACCCCGAACCGCCCTGATTGGCTGGGCGTAGCCGGCATCGCGCGAGACCTCGCCGCAGCGGGGGTGGGGCGGCTGATGGACCCGTCCGTGGCGCCCGTGCCCGGCCGCTTCCCCTGTCCGATCAAAGTCATCGTCGACGGCGACGCCTGTCCGGTGTTCGCCGGACGGCTGATCCGGGGGGTGAAAAACGGCCCTTCGCCGGCGTGGCTGCAGGCCCGGTTGCGCGCCATTGGGCTGCGACCGATTTCGGCGCTGGTCGATGTGACCAACCTGTTGTCCTATGACCGGGCTCGGCCGCTGCACGTTTATGATGCGGCTAAGCTGTCCGGCTCTGCAATTGAGGCCCGTCTGGGTCGGGATGAGGACGTGGCGGCGCTCGATGGCAAGACTTACCGCGCCACCAGCCAAATGTGTGTGATCGCCGATGCGTCGGGCGCCATTGGGCTCGGCGGGGTCATGGGGGGCGAGTCCACCGGCTGTTCGGAAGCCACGACCGACGTCTTCGTCGAAAGCGCCTGGTTCGATCCGATCCGCACCGCCCAGACCGGTCGCGATACCGGCATCACCTCAGACGCCCAATACCGCTTCGCGCGAGGCGTCGATCCGGGGTTTGTCGTTCCGGGGCTGGAGCTGGCCACCAAGCTGATCCTGGAGCTCTGCGGTGGCGAGCCGTCGGAGATCGTGGTGGTGGGGGAAGTTCCCGCGCCGCCGGCGGCGTTCGAGTTCGATCCCGGTTATGTGCATCGCCTTTCGGGCCTCTCCACCGGACGGGATGGGGTGATCGAAATCCTGACCCGGCTGGGCTTTGTTTGTACGCCCGACGGGGCCCATCTGCAGGTCCAGCCCCCCACTTGGCGGCGCGACGTTCAGGGTCCGGCGGATTTGGTGGAAGAGGTGGCCCGGATCGAGGGCTTCGCCGCCCTGCCGTCCACCCCCTTGCCGCCGATGGCGCCCCCGCCCGGCGGCGTGTTGACGGCGCGCCAAGCCCGGGTTCGCGCCGGGCGCCGGGCGCTGGCGGCCTTGGGCTATCAGGAGACCATCGGCTGGTCCTTCGTCAGTCA
>Ga0007824_1000650_pt1 | contig 9363 bp, 5 predicted proteins | sample CryBogCBE05Oct08_FD_71225 | JGI IMG/M metagenome (GOLD analysis project Ga0007824, IMG submission 71225) | Freshwater microbial communities from Crystal Bog, Wisconsin, USA - CBE05Oct08 | ecosystem: Environmental > Aquatic > Freshwater > Lake | place: Crystal Bog, Wisconsin, USA | collected... | reverse complement strand
CACATCAGCGTTCTCGTTTAACCATGCATCAATCTGTTCCGGCGTACTTACGTCGGTAGGAATAAATTTGGCTACCTTGGTAGGTACACCTTTTTGTTCCAATACTTCCTTGACTGAACGTCCTCGAAGGTCTGCCTGAATAGAAGCTAGCTGATCAGCCAGTTCCTTCTTCTCGCGCTCTGCGCGCTTTAGTGCTTTGCGTAGATTTGCTGGACCATTCTGATCAGCCTGTGGCTGATCTTCAAAGTCTAGATCGTCTTCGTCATCGTTATATTGGTCTGCCATGTGGCACTCCCTTTTCTGTTTAGTTGACGCAGGCCACAAATTCTCTCAGGGGAAAGAGGTTTGGCTCCTACTACCAGTCTGTGATACACATGCAGGATGCTGGTTAATCCGCATGGAACCTATTTAACTTATGCCTTGTTCTTCTGTATAAAGGCTGCCTTTGCTAGCACCAGATGAACCAGAGAATTGGCTAACTTCTTGTGCGCGTAGGCGGGCTAGATCAATGTTTGCCTGTGCGGCAGAAACGCCATTGATGTTGCTATTAAACTGAGCAGCGGTAAGTTCATTACCGATTTGACTTGGCTGCATACCGTACATAGATGCTAGCTGTTGCTGCGCTCCAAGTTGAGAGCCTATATTGGTAAAGCCAGCGGCTGCCTGTGCTTGGGTAATGCCCTGAGCCGCAAGGCTCATTGCGTTCTGCTGGTTAAGAGCAAGGTTCTGCCTGCCTGCTTCACCTTGGATCTGAGAGGCTTGAACCTTCTGCTGGATAACGCTTGCAGCGGTATTTGGATCAAGAAGATGATGAACCATATCTTCTGAAGTAAGCCCAAAGTTCTGTTGCAACTGCTGTTTAATAAATGGATCTGTTGCAGTCACAGCATCGGTAGCAGCGGTAACGCGCTGCTGTACTTCCGCTGGCGATAGGTCACTTCCCATGAGTTGGCCAAAGTATGATTGATCCATCAATGGCGAACTAGCACTAATGCCTGCGCGAGCCATAACAGCCTTATATGAATTTTCCGTGCTGATGTAATCAGCCGGTGAAAGCGGTGTAAGGCCAGCTTTTTCACGCGCTACGTTTCCTGAGAAGCGTGTGTTCCAAGCAGTAGCCAGTGCTTTAATTGCAGGATCGTTTGAATTAGCAGATGCTGGATCTTCGATCAATGCCTGAATAGTTGCTGAGTCATAATTCTTGGCAACCAAGCCGTAAATTGCATTGCCAATGGCACCAGTAGTATCTAGTCCGTAACCAGACAATACGCTTGTAACAAGTTGTAAAGCGTTCTGGCTAACTCCCATATCTACTTTAGTTGTAGATCCATCTGACCAAATTTGAAATACATTGCCGTTAGCGTCAGTGTAAGAACCTGTGACAGTTTTTGCTGGTGGAACAACAGGCGGGACGACTGGTGGGACAACTGGTGGGACAACTGGTGGGACAACTGGTGGGACGACAGGTGCGGTAACAGGTGCGGTAACAGGTGCGGTAACAGGTGCGGTAACAGGTGCGGCAAGAGGAGCGCCTTCAAAAGCATTACCCAGTTTTGGTACTTTTTTAGCCGCATCGGCGGCAAGTGTATTTGCCATTCCAATGTCATCAGCGGTATTTAATGAACCGACAAATCCGCCAGTATCAGTTGGATCGAATCTTGCCATTATTAGCCAACCACCAATCCAAAGTTACGAAGCAAACTGGTTGCTGTGTCCATCAAAGAATTACGAGCATTTGTTGTGTTGAGCCATTCTGGGCGAGCCTTAACTTGCGAAGTAAACTGATCCAACGTGGTTGGGTTTGTTCCATCACCTTGCAAGGCTTTTGTGACCAATGAGCCAAGACCAGTAGTATCGCCAAGTTTTACACTATCTGGCGAAACTTCCAAGAGGTTAGATACTGCGCTTGTATATGGACTTGCCAACTGAGATACGCTGTAGCCATTGTTAATCTGATCGGCAAATGGCTTATACATGTTTGCTGCTTGAGCGCGATAAAGCGCTTGCTCTGACTCAACCGTTGTATAGCCTTTGGCAATAGCATCAGCGGCATTGGTAAAGTAATCAGAACCGGGATTGTTAACAGACCCAGCGGCATTTGTCCATGTTGCGTTTGCGCCTAAGTACATTGGAGAAACTCCATATTGAGCAGCGTAACTTCTAAGAGCTGCGGCATTAGCCGCGAGCGTACCACCAACGGTAGTAACTCCATTATTAGCAATTGCCTTAATGCTTGAATGGTTAGCCACATATCGATCAATAACTGTTTGATCTGGCGTGTTGTTGTAATACTGAGTAAAGTATTGATTGATTGGATTGTTGGCATCTTTGAAAGCAGCGTCAATTGCATTTGGATTTGAAAGATCCAAAGCAGCGCCAAATACCGATGGATCTAATCCCTGTGCCAACGCAGAGTTTTGCAGGATCTGCAACTTGTCGTTGTATTGCTGCGCCCATGCTTGTTTGTTACCATAATAGGCAAGTTCGCTATCACGGATAGACTGACCAATAGATTGCCAGTTTTTACCATTGTTGTAAGCCTGAACAGAATCTGTAAACTTTTGAGCAGACCAGTTGCCAGCAATTGCTTGGCTGAGAATGTCGTTCATCCATGGCGTAGCAAGTGCCATTGCGCCAATAGCGCCGTATGAATTTGCCCATTGCTGGCGTTCTAAAGTGTCTTGTCTTGTATCGGCACCAGAACCTAAAACACCTTTGGATGCTGTGGCTGGGGCTGGCCCGCCAGTTGTAATTGTTGTTGTGTCGGTTGTTCCGCCACCTGCTCCGCCACCTGCTCCACCGCCGCCGGCTCCGCCTGCGCCAGAGGGAGTAACTGGTATTGCTTGTGCTTGTTGCTGTTGTTGACTTTCAAGTGCGCCAGTGGTCGTTCCTGCAATTCCTTTAGCAGCATCAATCTGCTTTTGAATAGCGGTTGTGTCTTTACCTTGATCTTGCGCTCTTTTAAGTTGTTCCTGCAAAGCAGGAAGAGAATCTGCTGCTGCTTTTGTTTTTGCAGCAGTAGCCTTTGCCTGCGCAGCAGTGCTTTGATCAATAGCAAGTTGGCTATTTTTTGCCTGAACCGTGCTGAAATTAGAGCTAAGTTGATCGTAAAGGTTCTTGCTTGCATTGTATTCGGCTGTGTTTAGACCGCTGTTATCCATGGCAGAAGCGGCAAGTTTGCCGGCATTACCAATAAGTTTCTGAATAAATGCACCATCAACTACAGGGCTGTTGGGTGTTATTCCACCGCCACTGGCAAAGCCTTTGCTTGAGCCATCTGTATAGACTTGTAGCAAAACGCTTTGAGCATCCATGAGTTGCTGGGAAAGCGTTGTATATTGCTTAACATTTTTAATCTTGCCTTGTTCGGCTACGCCACCAGCACCAAAGAGTTTATCTTCAATAGTCTGATATTTGTTAACAGCGGTAGAATACTTATTATCCCAATAATCCTGAGCGTTTTGATAACCCTGCCAATATGGTTTAGCCATTGTAGCTCCCCTTGAATTGATCCGCTAAGTTCTGAAGAGCACCCATGTAAGTATTCATAATGTTGTATTGTTTCGCTTCGCCAGTGCCACGAATGATATTGGCTATAAAATCTGCTGGGTTAACGCCCGCAACAAGTTGCGTTCCAGTGGAAACTAAAGGCTTTCCGGTCTGGCTTGAGTATTGCAACTGAGCGCTATATTGACCTGTATTGGCGCGCTCAGCAGCCAACAACTCAGCCCCATAATTCTTAATTTCGTCTGCTGTTGCGTTGCGACCAAGCAACTGCTGCATTGTTCCATTGATAATGGAAGTAATATCTGGTTGAGAAGTTTGGGTAAGATCGGTGATCGTTGTGGTTTTAGGCTGGTACTGGAAAGCATTAGTTCCCGTTCCGCCTTGGTTCATTGCTGCAATAAATGCTTTTAACTGATCGCTTGTCTGTGGCATTGCTGCTGCGCCTTGTGAGCTTGTACCTGTGGCCATTATAGCTTCGCCGTTACCCTTCTAAACACTCCGTTAATAACATTAACAAGATTTGGATTTTCTGCTGCCGTTGCATCAAGGTATGCGTTCCAAGCGTTCAGCAAAGTTGAATGTTGCGCAGTATTCTTGTTGTTTACCACTGTCGCTGCAAGCATAGGCTTGAAAGCCTGATAGTCGTTAAGCAAGGTTGCAATACCTTGACCCTGTGCATCGGTTGGCATTTTGCCAGCCTTCTGCAAAGCCTCAAAGCCTGCAAGGGCTTTATCGGCGTTGACCACGCGGGAGATGCTGCTGTAATCTTCAAACCATGTTGGGTTTGTAGCAGCGTAACTCTGAGAATATGCGTTCCAAGCATTAGTTGCTTGGGTGACAGCCATTGTGTTGCCAGACTCACGGGCTTGCTTTACATACTGCAAGTAGCCCTGATATACATCGTTTACATCTGACCAACCGCTGGCAACATAGACAGCGTTCATAAACTCCTGTGGAGTTTCGCGAGAACGCAGGCCAAGTTGCAACATGCGATTTTCTATTTTGGACACGTTACCGCCAGAGGTTCCCTGTGGCATAAGATAACCAGCCGCAGCACCAAACTTTGGATCAAGCCAAATGTTTTTATTATTATTGAGCCAAGACTCAGTAGCGGCAGAGAGTGCTGGATTTGCGCCATTCATCAAATCGTTGGTTGAACCAACAGTGTAGGAAACAGCCTTTGATCCATGTTCTGCTTGGAACTTAGCAAGCGCTTCTGCAAGAGTGTACTTGTTACCAGTATTTGGGTTTTTTGCATTAAGAAGGTTTAAGTATTCTGAACGGAAACTTTGAAGATCCTTAGTGTAATAATCATTGGTAACATTTGGCGAGATAGGCAAGAAGAACGATAGCAAGCCCTTAACGATAAGGTTTGATCGAGCATTGTTTTCAACGCGATCCATCAACTGCTGCTGCGTTGCGGCAGGCAATGCCGTGAAATTGTCTGGCAAATCGCCATGGTAATAAGCGGCTGCAATAGCAGAGTTGATTGAGTTAATAACGTTTGTCTGGGTCTGATCCATGGTCATAGCATCAAAGATGTTACGAATGGATGTATTAGGAAGCAACGCTTCTTTAAGAGTAGTTGGCGGATAGCCACCGCTGGCTAAGTCTGAAAGACCCATAAGAACTGGGAATTTCTTAGCCAATTGCTCAAGAGCAATGTTGCCAAAGGTAGAGGTTCCCGGCATTTTAATTTCTGGCAAGACCGTGTTAAGCGACGATGTATTGCCAGTTACTGATGTTGGAAGACCGGCAAAGGACTGCAAGCCAAGTGCGCTAAGACCACGGCCAAGAGAGTTACCAAATTCGCCGGCTAATGGGTAAACAATGTATTTGTTGCCGTTAGCATCGGTGTGAACAAAGCCCGGATTGTTTAGACCCTGATGGATCATCTGAAAATCTCTGAAAGCCTGTGGGTCAGATATGACCAAGCGACCAACACGCTTCATTGCTTGTTCCTGAGCAAAGTAGAACGGAAGCAAGTTACGGTGCAGAACCGCAAACTGTGAACGTAGGGCAGGGTTGTGAATAGTTGGGAGCATACGCTCTGTGCCACGTAACGCAGCTAGGCGTACAGCCTGATCCTCGTCTAGCAAGCCCTTGGCTTTCATTGTGTCAGCATCGCGCATTGCTTCGTTAAAGAAGTGAGCAAAGAGTGGCTGACGTGAGATAAAGTCCATAACTGGGTTAACGAATGTGCGGTAACCCACTTCTTCTGCGCGCTGTAAAGCGTTGTCGATTGTTGGCCGTGCTCGACGGCCCAAGATCATAATTGGCTTTGAAGCAGTATCAATCTTGGAAAGATCGGTAGCCATTGTGTTCTTGCCATTGGCAACATTCTGCAAAAGGTCTTCGTGGATAGTTTTATCTGCACCCTTAACAACGCCACGCATCTGAGCAACCTGTGCGCTAGCAAATGACTCTGGTGTGGCCAAAGCCAAGCCGTCCATGTTGCCACGGTACTGACCGTAATTTTCAACATTCTTGATGCGCTGCATGTGCGCAGAAGTTACGTTGTTCCAAATATCCTCAGAAGACATATCTGGGAATTGCTTTTTGATGCTGAGATAGTCGGCTGCAATGTCACGATGAAATTCGCTTTGGGCTAACTTTGAGAGATTTTGCGCCCAGTACATGTTGTAATGAGGATCCATCTCGGTCAAGCCAGCAAGTTCTTCTCCCGGCTTTTTGCTGTGACCAAATCCCTGTGAAAGCCAGTCAACATTTTGACGAGCTGCCGAAAGGGCAGATGCTCCATGATCGGCTGCAATGCCATCTGGCAAGCCTTCGCTACCTACTGAGAGGTGGAAGCGGAGCATATTGATCGCCTTCTGGCGAACCGAGTAAGGCATGATCTTGCTTGTAGCAAACTGATCTGCCGCCCAACCTAGTGGATGGATGCGAGCTTTAAGATCCATTGCTTCTTGGATGGCGCTATTGTAAGCAGCCTTGCTGCCAATTGCTTTTGAGGCAGCGTTGTAAAGGTCCTTGTAATTTTTTTCGCGAGTAGCCAAGTCTTTTGTGACTGCGTTCTCGGTAAGAATGTCGTTCTTCTGATCGATCTTCGCCCACTCTTCGGGAGTGAGACTTTGAGCAAGTGCGTCGGCAGTCTTACTTGCTTCACCCTTGAGCAACTTTTGATAGCCGTAGCGACCAGCAGCATCTTCGATGATATTCGCTAGATAAGAACCAAATCCTTTGCGGATGACTTGATGTAGCGCCTCTGCGCCAGATACACGAAAACCAAAGCCAGTTGAAAGCAGGGTTAGCGGTGCAAAAATTTTATTGGTGTAATGTGTAAAAAAGTCATCGGCGTGGTTGTAAAGAATACCGTATGCCTTAGCAGCGCGCATCTGTGTGTGGAGTTGCTTTAAGTCAAGCATTGATCCAAGGTAACGCTGAGATGGGTCAAGAGCGGCGTTGATGTTGCTGCCATCGGCAGCCTTCATGTTGCCAAGTGGCAGGCCATCATCAAATCCATATACGCCATTGGTAACTTCATTACCAAAGACTGCGCGGTGGCCTTGAGATAAAATCTTGTTGAGCATGCTGCCTTCGGCTGGAAGACCCGCTGCTTTAAGAACCTCATAATAGCCTGCGCGTAGCAAAGCACGACGCTCGTTGTCATCGGTAAGCGTCATAATCTTAGTTGCGTATTCCTTGGCAACGCTAGATGGCAACGCATAGTTGAGCATGTTGTAAACAGTTATGCCGGCATTTGGATCACGAAAATCGATCTGATCTGTAGATTGCTTCATCAAATCTTGATTCATTGACAAAGCTCTTGTGCCGGTGAATGTACGCACCTTGGCAGCTAAAGCGTTCATTACATTTTCTGGGAGTTGCTTTGGGTTGCTTGCCCAGATAGGCTTGTTAATCTTATACAGAGCCTCGCCAGTGATAGGATCTTTTTGGATCTGCACTGCTGGCTGCCCAAAAGCATTAGTTGCTTGCTGCATCTGGGTTGTGCCATCGGCGTTTTTGACAATTACGCCGTTCTCATCCTTAACAGGTTCCATCTCTGGCTCTGTAAGGTACTGCTTTTTAGGAAGCAGAAAATTCTTTTCTTCATTGAGATTGGTGCCATACTTTTGCATGATCTTCTCAGCGCCAACCTTGCCACTGAACATTTTGCCAAGTGTGCGAGTTGGGAGAACTAAAGAACCAGTAGGGGTTGCTGCTTGAGCAAACTCATGCGAGAACATTGACTGACCAAAGATATTTAAAACTTCTTTTTCAGTTGTCGCATTTGCTAAAGCATTAGCCAATGGAGTTGTCATGTTGCCATAACGCACTTGAAGCGTCACTGCATCTTTGGTCTTTGCTATGTCCTTAACGGCATTTCTAAACTGCCAGTTAAATGGCGTGTTGTATGCGGTAAGAAGTTCATCGCTTGTTTGAACTGTAGGAGCAACAGCCTTGAGGAAGTTTTCAATTTGAGGGAAACGAGAAGCAATTGGAAGAGTTGCCTTGATAATGGCATTGCCATTTTCATCACGCATGGTAACGCTTTTGCCAGTTTCATCGATTGTCTTAGCCTCAGCTAAATAATCTCCGCCCTTGACCTTGCCGTAGATATTTCCTACGCGAGCAAGTGGATCAGCGGTTAAGTCAAAAGAAGCATCAGCAATACCAGATACGATTTGACCAAAGCCCTTGCTTGTATCTGCTAAAACGCCAAAGCCGGGAACCTGTGAAAGACCGTGGGCAATGTCGCGTCCAAAAGACACGTTGTACTTTGGATCAGAAGACTTTTTAAAAGAATCGTTATATGCAGGAATGACACGACCAAGAATGTTTCTTGTGGCCATTCCGCCTAGAGCAGCGCCTGCGCTTGCTCCTTCAACCAACCCTGCTGGGCCGGCGGCCAAACCACCAATTGCTGCGCCAGCAAGTACGCCAAGCGTACCAATCATGCCAGCACCTGCACCATGGTCAGCCCATAGAGCGTGGATGAACTTGTAATCATTCTGCACTTCTTGCAATGGCTTACTAGCCCACTTTGCAATAGTACCCAAGACTGGGATTTTACCGATAGTGCCGATGACAGAATTGGCAACATCTTTTGTATCTGTCAGGATGCTTTGGAACCAACCCTGAGAATTGTAAGTTTTTAAATGCTCATCAAGAGCTTGCCCCATTGGGGTTACTGAACCAACCGCTCCTACTGTATTAGCAGTATCTGGGTTGTTGCTTGCGATAGCGGCACCCTTAACGGCTGCATCAGCACGTGGGTACGACTTTGAAATTTGATTTGCAAGATCAACGTTAGGCGGCGTAGTTGAGTTAGGATCGTTTGCGGCCATAAATTACTTCCCCAAAATGCTTGCTAATTGCTGCAATTCCGGTGAAGCATCTGGGTGCATCGCCAATGTTTGTACTACTTGCTTTGCTGACTGACCAGCAGGAACCGTTTGACCCGGCTGAATACCGAGAACACTCATGCCCGGACCAGCGCCAGTTGCAGCACCTGCTGTGACTGGCTCATTAGGGCGGGCAGTTGGAGCAGTCAATGGTGTGACTGGCTGTTGTGGTTGTTGCTGTTGTTGCGCGTTCTGCGCCATTTGTGCAGCAGATACGGGCGTTGGGGAAGGCGATGCTGCCATAGGAGCGCCGCCTTGGATCTGCATCATGTCCTGACCATCGCCGTAATTAGGCATGCCAGAGATGTAACGCATTGCTTGCTTTGATGCAGGTCCGCCATCGGTGCGTTGGCTTAAAGCCCCGGGGCCTGATTGAACAGCGGGACGTGCTGGAGCTTGATAGCCGCCTTTGCCTGCCATAATCACTCACCCTCTATAATTGTTTCAATGGTTCGGACAACATCATCGTGAAAGAGTTTTTGCTCTTCCG
>Ga0007824_1000645_pt1 | contig 9381 bp, 8 predicted proteins | sample CryBogCBE05Oct08_FD_71225 | JGI IMG/M metagenome (GOLD analysis project Ga0007824, IMG submission 71225) | Freshwater microbial communities from Crystal Bog, Wisconsin, USA - CBE05Oct08 | ecosystem: Environmental > Aquatic > Freshwater > Lake | place: Crystal Bog, Wisconsin, USA | collected... | reverse complement strand
CTGGCGCCGGGGCGTAAACACAACTCTCTTCAATCCGATGCAACGAAACTTTGAACTGCGTAATCGTTGGGGAGCCAATAACAAATTAATCATTGGATATGTCGGTCGCCTTGCTAACGAAAAGCGCATTTCAGACTTAGCGATCCTCGATCGTGATCCACGAATTCAACTCGTACTTGTCGGTGAAGGTCCAGCAGAAGCAAAACTTGCTCGCGAACTTCCTAACGCGATCTTTGCTGGGTTCCAAACTGGAAATGATTTAGCTGCGCATTACGCAAGTTTTGATCTTTTTATCCATCCTGGCCCAAATGAAACCTTCTGTCAGGCGGTGCAAGAGGCCCTAAGTTCTGGCGTTCCATGCATTGTGCCAACTACAGGTGGACCAGCGGATCTCGTCACCACCCAAGCAACTGGCTACATTCTTCATACTGACCGCCCCGAATCGCTCATGACTGCGGTCAATCACTTTATCGATCGCGATGATCGAGCTGAGATGCAACTCATGGCTCGTCACTCAGTCGTTGAGCGGACCTGGTCAAAGGTAAACAACCAACTGATTGGCCACTATCAAGCAGTCATCAACGAAGACGCGACCCAGAGTGCAGAGATCGGTGTCGCATGAGAATCGTCCACGTTGCAAATTTCTATGGACCAAACTCTGGCGGTATCAAGACAACGCTCCATGAACTTGGCCGTGGCTACCTTCGTTATGGCCATGAATTTATCTACATCGTCCCTGGCGTCAACAACCATAGCGAGATGACGCAATATGGCTACAAGATCACACTTCCCAGTGTGATGCTCCCTGGTAGCGGCGGTTATCGAGTCATTCGCAATAACCGCGAACTCAAGAAGATTATCGCCTCACTCAATCCTGATGCGATCGAGATCTCTGATCGTTTTACGCTTCGCGGTATCGGTCTCTGGGCAAAGCGTGAAGGCATTCCAACGGTCGTCTTTAGCCACGAGACCCTCCGAGGACTTGCTAAGCGTTTCCTTCCATCATGGCTACCGCTGAATTCACTTGTTAATTGGCACAATCGCCGACTATCTCGATCATTTGATCACGTTGTTGCAACGACGGAGTTCGCCGCGAAAGAATTCCGCGAGCTTGATACCCCAAATATTGTCAAGATTCCATTGGGCGTTGATCTCGAAACTTTCACTCCTACAAATCGCTCATTGCGATTGCGGTCCGAGTTACTTCAGGGCTCGCAACTTCTTCTAGTTCATTGCGGTCGCCTCTCCCCTGAGAAGGAACCACAACGCTCAATCGAAGCACTGGAAAAGTTAATTGGGGATGGCATTGATGCTCGACTTGTCATCATTGGTAACGGCCCACTTTGGTCGAAGCTTCGCGAACGCTCTGCAGGGTTGCCTGTCGATATGTTGGGTTACGTTGCAGATCGCAAGCGCGTCTCTGCGATCTTGGCATCGGCAGATATCTCGCTTGCACCTGGACCGCTCGAAACATTCTGCCTCTCTGCTCTTGAATCTCTCGCAAGTGGCACTCCAGTAGTTGCATCTCAGAGTTCTGCAGTTGGTGAATTCCTCCGCCATGCCGAGAAGAATCCTGCGGGAGCAATTGCCGAAGATAATGGCGCAGCATTCGCAGCCGCTATTGAAAAGCTCGCCTTCCGCTCCGCTCTCCGTAAAGTTGCACGAGGATCTGCCGAACGCCTTCCATGGGATTCCACTGTCACGCTCATGATGCAGCTCCATGGGTTAGAAGTAATCGGAAGCCATGCGCCAAGCGCTTCCACAAAGCGAAAGTTGCGCATCGCATCATGACGATGATCCTGCCATCGCTTACCTTCACGGTGATAGGTGACAGCGCCGCCTTTGGCACCGGTGATCTCGATGAGAATGGCAATCCTCGCGGCTGGGGTTTTTACCTCTCACAAGTCTTCAAGGATCCAACCTCTTACTTCAACTATTCGCGGCCCGGTGCGCAATCCTCAGAAGTTCGTCGCGTGCAATTAGAGAAAGCGCTCGAAACAGAGCCAGATATTTGTGCTGTGATCTGCGGTGGCAATGACATGCTCCGCAATGGTTTTAGTCCGCAAGAGCTCCATCAGAATCTAACCGAAACCTGTCGCGAGCTCATGGCGCGCGGCTCTGAAATTCTGATGGTCCAACTCCATGATCCCAACGAGCTGCTTCGTATCCCTCGCCTCTTAAAGCGTGTCATTCGTCGTCGCGTCGATGCAGTCAACGCTGTCTATGAAAAGGTCGCCCAAGAGCTTGATGTGATCCTCATTCGCACCAGAAATATTCCAAATGTCCACGATACAAAGAATTGGCATATCGATCGCATGCACCCTGGCCCCTTCGGTCATCAACTCTTAGCCCGAGAGATGGCGGTCGCTCTGCAAAGCCGCGGATGGGATATCGCCTTACCTGATATTCGGGACCGAGATAACGAAACTCGCCGAGAGAAGATAATTTGGCTGATTAAGAATGGCACTCCGTGGTTCTTGAAGCGGTCGGTAGATCTTCTCCCCGCGGCGCTAATTCTGATGGCATGGGAACTCTGCAAAGTTATCCGTGAATTGATATCGAAATAACATTTCGTTTACATCCACCCGCTACTCTCTGACCCATGCAACCAGCCGATAAGCGCTACCTTGGTGCGGGTCTCACTGAAGAGGGTTGCAACTTCGCAATCTGGGCAGCTGCTGCCGATGCCGTTGAACTCTGCCTCTTCGATGAGGTAAACGGTAAGACCATTGAGACTCGTTATGCGCTGGGTCACCGCGATGGCCCAATCTTTCACGGCTACCTCAAAGGAATTCGCGCCGGTCAGCGATACGGCTTTCGCGTTTACGGTCCCTGGGATCCTGCTCGCGGCTGGAGATTTAACCCCAATAAATTATTGATCGATCCATACGCTCATCACCTCACGGGCGAAATGGAATATCGTCCTGAGATCTACGGCCATACCGCTACCGACTTATTGGGCAATGGTGACACTTCTATGCAGGATCAGCGCGATAGCGCTGGGCTAGTTCCATATTCAGTCGTCTCTGAAATTCGAGTTCCTCATATCAACCGCCTCAATACACCTTGGCGAGAGACTGTCGTTTATGAAGCTCATGTCCGTGGCCTTACTCAATTTAATGAAGCAATCCCCGAGCATGAACGTGGTACCTATAAGGCGCTCGGCCACGAGAGCACTATCCATTACCTGCGAAACCTTGGAGTTACTGCATTAGAGCTACTTCCAATCCACGCCTTTGAATCTGAACCATTTATTCACTCCCGCGGTCGGATGAACCACTGGGGGTACAACGCAATCGCTTTCAGTGCGCCTCATAATCCATATGCAGCAACGAGCGATCCAATCTCTGAATTGCAAGAAGCGGTCGCAAAACTGCATGATGCGGGAATCGAAGTCATTCTCGATGTTGTGTACAACCACACAGCAGAAGGAGGACCAGGTGGCCCAACACTTTCGTGGCGAGGCATAGATAGCAAGGCCTTCTACCGTAGGTCGAGTGGTGACAATTACATCGACTACACCGGCTGCGGAAATACCATCGACACAAGACACCCATTCGTACATAGAATGATTATCGACTCATTGCACTTCTGGTCTGAAGTAATTGGAGTTGATGGATTTAGATTTGATCTCGCAGCCGCACTGGCACGAAACGAAGATGGAATAAATACCCACTCGGCACTCATGATGGCCATCACGAGTGATCCGAAGCTTCGCGATCGCAAACTCATTGTCGAGCCGTGGGATATTGGTGGATACGCACTCGGAGATTTCCACCATCCATGGCGTGAATGGAATGACCATTATCGCGACTCTATGCGCCAATTCTGGCTCGTTAATCCATCGCGGAAATTCTCTGAAGGGGTTGGTGATGTCGCATCTCGCCTCTCAGGCTCACATGACATCTTCTATTATCGTGGCCCAACATCATCTATAAACTTTCTGACCGCTCATGATGGCTTCACCCTGCGAGATCTGGTCAGCTATAACTCAAAGCACAATGAAGCAAATGGCGAAGATAACCGAGATGGAAACGACACGAATCGTTCCTGGAATCTCGGAACTGAAGGCCCAACAGACAATGAATCGATCAATACCTTACGACTTCGACTTCAAAAGTCGATGATGGCGACTCTCTTACTAAGCGCGGGCGTTCCCATGATCACCATGGGCGATGAGGTCAGCAGAACACAAGCCGGCTCAAATAACGCCTACTCGCTCCCCATTCATGGTGACCTCACTGGCCCCGAAGCCTTCTATGGTGGATGGGCGTTGAATTGGACGATGGGATCGGAAGCAGAAGAGATCTTTGAAACGACAAAACTTTTGATCTCCTTGCGAAAGAAATATCTCTCGCACGTCACCAAGGAGTTCTTCACTGGTGAAATGGATCTCGGAACTAACCGAAAAGATTTAGCATGGTTTAGACGTAATGGCGATGAGATGACCGCTGAGGATTGGCAAGACCCAGGCCGCGATCACCTCGCGATGTTGGTCGAAGCTTCCATCGGCCAGGCGCTCTACGTTGTGCTGAATGCAGATTGGGAATCTGAGAGTTTCACGTTGCCGAGCGAAAAATGGGGCAACTCATTCCGCTGCATCTTTGACTCCTCAACCAGGATCCATGAGTTCGAACCACGTATCGAGCAACCAGGTGGCGTCACGAAGGTGAGCCCGCACACCGCTCAAGTTTGGCTCGTTAACCGCGACTAATTCACGCCAAGTTTTCGCCATGAAGTGGTTGAATACTCGGTAGTACGGCTCGGCAATCCGTAAACTTTCAGGCGTGCTAGCAGTTATCGCCCCAGGTCAGGGCTCTCAGACCCCCGGATTCCTTACCCCGTGGTTCGAATATTTCGACGCGATGGGCGATTCCTCGGCGAAACTTGTTGCTGGTTGGTCTGAGCGAGCTGGAGTCGATCTTCGCCACTTGGGGACAACGGCCGATGCTGACGAGATTAAAGATACAGCGAAGGCACAACCACTCCTTGTTCTTGGCGGTCTTACTGGCGCCGGCGCACTTTTTGCGGGAAACGCTTCATCGATCTCGCTCTTTGCTGGTCACTCAGTTGGTGAAATCACCGCCGCAGCGATGGCTCAAGTTATTAATGGCGACGATGCGATCTCACTTGTCGCCGCACGTGGTCGCGAAATGGCAAAAGCTGCAGCTGGCTCAAATACGGGAATGTCGGCAGTGCTCGGCGGCGAACGCGACGTAGTAGTCGCACATTTACTTTCATTGGGATTAACTCCAGCAAATGAGAATGGCGCAGGACAGATCGTGGCCGCTGGCACACTTGATGCACTTGCGAAACTTGCAGAGAACCCACCGGCAGGTGCACGCGTACGTCCGCTCGCAGTCTCTGGCGCATTCCATACCTCTGTGATGCAACCAGCCGTCACAGTTCTCGCAGAACTCGCTGCTGCGCTGACCGTCAATGCACCTTCTCATACTCTTCTCTCTAATAAAGATGGTGCGGCGGTCGCCGATGGGCGCGAAGTTCTCGACCGTATCGTTGGTCAGATTGCCGGGCCGGTCCGTTGGGATCTCTGCATGCAATCGATGGCAGATCTCGGAGTTACAGGAGTCATTGAGATGCCTCCTTCAGGAACGCTCGTTGGATTGATCAAGCGCGCACAACCGCAGATTGAGACATTTGCACTCAAGAGCCCTGAAGATCTTGATGCTGCTCGCACCTTCATTGCTAACCATGGTGGTAAGTAATGACTCTTATAAATAATCAGATCACACAGAATTCACGAATTCTCTCGGTTGGCGCATATCGTCCGAAGACTGTTGTGCCTAACTCTGAGATCGTCGATCTGATCGACTCAACCGATGAATGGATCCAGCAACGCACTGGCATTCAAACTCGCCACCGCGCATTAGCTGATGAATCTCTCGTCGATATGTCAGTCGAAGCAGCAACTATTGCAATCAAGCGTGCAGGCATTACCGCTGACCAGATCGATTCCATCATCTTTGCCACGATCTCTTATCCATTCCAAGCACCAAGCGCTGCCACTGAACTAGCCGCTCGATTAGGGATCAACAAGGCCGCCGCCTTTGATATCTCTGCTGCTTGTGCTGGTTTCTCTTATGCCGTGGGAATGGCATCTGATGCCGTTCGCAATCGCACCGCGAAGTATGTGCTTGTTGTCGGTGGCGAGAAGCTCTCCGACTTCACCGATCCAACCGATCGCGCAACAGCATTTATCTTTGCCGATGGCGTTGGTGCAGTGATTGTTGGGCCATCTGATTCCGTGGGAATCGGGCCAACGATCTGGGGTTCAGATGTTCAAAATCGCGATGCAATCACGCTCGAACCATCATTCTTGGAATATAAGAATGGGAAGTCGATTGCAGATGTTGGTTGGCCAAATATCGCTCAAGAAGGCCAGCGGGTATTCCGTTGGGCGGTCTATGAGATGGCGCCCGTTGGTCGCCAAGCCATTGAGGCTGCAGGAATTACCGCGAATGACCTTGCTGCATTTATCCCCCATCAAGCGAATGAGCGCATTATCGATTCACTTGTAAAGTCGATGGGGCTCCCAGATACCGTTGAAGTAGCTCGAGATATCCGCACAACCGGAAATACCTCCTCTGCTTCGATACCGCTCGCGATGGATCGCCTCTTGACCGAGCACCCTGAACTTCACGGCAAGAACGCCCTGCTCATCGGTTTCGGAGCAGGACTTGTTTTCGCCGCACAGGTGGTGGAATTACCGCCGCAACCGTAAAAACCAGTAATACAGTAAGAGAGCGAAAGCTCAAGCACGATCTCACAACAAGCAAGAAAAACAGAGAAAAGAGAAGAAAATGTCAGTAACACAAGCTGAAGTACTTGCAGGAGTAAAGGATATCGTCGTTGAGGTTGCAGGTATCGACCCAACAACAATCGAGATGGAGAAGCGCTTCAACGAAGATCTCGAAGTAGATTCACTATCAATGGTTGAAGTTATTGTTGCCGCTGAAGAGAAGTTCGGCGTCAAGATTCCTGATGAAGAAGTCACAAAGATGACAACTGTTGCAGATGCAGTCAACTTCATCGTTTCAGCAGCAAAGTAACTCTCCTTCTCTTTAAGAGGTATTCATGTCTAAAACACGCGTAGTTGTCACAGGGCTTGGCGCAACGACACCACTCGGTGGCGATGTCCCAACTACTTGGGAAGCCCTGCTCGCAGGTAAGAGCGGCGTTCGCACTCTCACTGAAGAGTGGGCCCAAGAAGCATCTGTGCAATTTGCTGCGCGTGTAGCAGTTGAACCATCTGAGGTGATGGAACGCGTTGAAATGCGTCGTCTCGATCGATCTGAGCAGTTCGCATTGATCGCGGCGCGCGAAGCGTGGAAGGATGCCGGCTCCCCCGATGTCGATAAGACTCGACTTGGAGTCGTCGTTGCATCAGGTATCGGCGGCGTCATCACCCTCTTGGATCAATATGACATCTTAAAAACTAAGGGTGCGCGCAGCGTTAGCCCACATACCGTCCCGATGTTGATGCCAAATGGACCATCGGCAAATGTTGGTCTAGAACTTCAAGCAAAAGCTGGTGTGCATACTCCAGTAAGTGCATGTGCCTCTGGTGCTGAAGCGATCGGCTATGCGATGGAGATGATCCGCACCGGACGTGCAGATATTGTCGTTACCGGTGGCGTTGAAGCTGCAATCCATGCACTTCCAATGGCCGGCTTTGCATCGATGAAGGCGCTCTCCACGCGCAACGACGATCCCACGAAGGCATCACGTCCATACGATAAAGATCGCGATGGCTTTGTTCTCGGTGAAGGTGGCGGAGTCGTCGTCCTTGAATCCCTTGAACATGCACAGAAGCGCGGTGCAAAAATTTATGCAGAACTCGCAGGTCAGGGCCTTACATCAGATGGCTATCACATTGCAGCGCCTGATCCAGAGGGCACTGGCGTTACCCGTGCGGTGAAGTTCGCACTCGAAGATTCCGGTGTCAATCTCTCTGAAGTCGTTCACCTCAATGCTCACGCCACATCAACACCTGCGGGCGATGTTGCAGAAGCGAATGCCCTTGGCGCAGCGCTCGGTGAACATATCTCTCATGTTGCTGTTTCCGCGACCAAATCAATGACCGGCCACTTGCTTGGCGGCGCTGGCGCGATTGAATCTATCTTCTGTGTCTTGGCGCTCCATCACCGAATGGCCCCACCAACTATCAATATTGAAAATCTCGATGAGGCAGTTACCGTCGATGTTGTGCGCGACAAGCCACGCGCTCTTCCCGCTGGCCCAATCGTCGCGCTGAACGATTCATTTGGCTTTGGTGGCCATAACGTCGTCTTGGTCTTTAAATCCTTCGAAGCGTAATTACTTCGAGACTTTAAAGCTCACACTCACCGTCACGGAAACTGTCTTCGGGATTGTTGTGGTGTCGTAATACCCGCCACCAGATGTATCAGTGGAATCCTGGGTCGTCACTTGAACGGGACCGCTCGTCACTGAAATCACCGCACCAACTTTTCCACCAACTGCAGCGGTAATAGATTGTGCGCGAGCCTTCGCATCCTTCATCGCATCAGCGAGAAGTTGTGGGCGAAGTGAGGCGAGGGTTGAGACAAGATACTGCGGACCATTGTTCTGAACATTCACGCCAGTTTGAAGCAGCGCACCGATTCCATTTGTTAACTTCTTAATGAGTTGAACATCTTTGCTTCGGACGATAGTTGTCTGTGATGCGTTATATGAGAGGACTCTTCCGGTCGGATTTCCGTTGACATATTCATTATTTGGATAAGAAGAAATGCCTCCAACTTCAATGCCATCGGCAGGAAGCGATCCATCGGTGAGATATTTTTGAAGTGCCGCTGATCCTGCCTCAACCTTCTTCACTGCACTTGCAGCGCTCTGGCCGCTCTCTGAGACTGTTAAGTTCCAGACAACATTGTCAGCAACAGCTGAGGTCTTGGCAGAACCTGTTACGGTAATTGCATTGCCGGCCTTCGCTGCAAGTCCAGCTCCAATGAGCGAACCTCCAGATATGAGACCGATCGCGATAAAGATCGATCCGAGCACTAGTCCAAATGGGCGGGGCTTTGTGAGAGGCAGTTTCATAGATTCATCCTAGGCGCCAATTCTCGCCAAATGCTCACTGGGGGCAATGGCTACCCCTCATCCACGCTCAAATGGGGTTGTGAACAGGTTCCCCTTGAGCGTGATAGCAGTTACACTTGGCAACAGTCCGACGCTTGGCAGTACCCGTTTTAGCAATTGAGTAATCAGTGCTTTCCCCGGTAAATCTGTACAGAGGAAGACCGGTTCCTAAGGAATTCTTAGGAGTCACATTTACCGTAAGGAAACAAGTTACATGGCAACAGGTACAGTTAAGTGGTTCAACTCTGAAAAGGGTTTTGG
>Ga0007824_1000640_pt1 | contig 9417 bp, 6 predicted proteins | sample CryBogCBE05Oct08_FD_71225 | JGI IMG/M metagenome (GOLD analysis project Ga0007824, IMG submission 71225) | Freshwater microbial communities from Crystal Bog, Wisconsin, USA - CBE05Oct08 | ecosystem: Environmental > Aquatic > Freshwater > Lake | place: Crystal Bog, Wisconsin, USA | collected... | reverse complement strand
AATCGTCGTCAGATTCCAGATATCGAAGAAGCACTACGCCGTCGTGGATTGCCGGTCGATGTTGTTGGGCTAGGTGGCTTAATTCATCTGCCAGAGATTGAAGATATTGTCGCGTTGCTTCGCACCTTGGTCATGCCGGATGCTGGCTCGGCGTTGATGCGGTTAATCGCTGGTCCACGGATGAATCTGGGCGTTAAAGATATTGCGGCGCTTGGCGATCTCACTCGATATTTATTCGAAAAAGATCGCGGCGAAGGCGTGAGCTCACTGAAGTCCAGCTCTGCTCGCAGCAAGGCAATCGTGAACATTCTGGAGAGCGCCACCATCTTTACGCTCGAGGCAGATGAGTTTGTCATTGGGAGCGCTATTGAAGCGGTCGACCACCTCAACGACACGACCGATTCACCCCGCACGCTGATCTCGCGACATGGATTTACCGATGTTGGACTTGCGCGGCTCACCGCATTTGCGAAGGAATTGAAATCTTTGCGTCGCACGCTTTCTGGTTCTGTCACTGATGCAATCGTTGAAGCCGAGCGCTATCTCTCGCTCGATACCGAAGTATTAGTTCGCGATGGCTGGCAACGGGGACGACGTAACGTCGATAAGTTCTTGGACGAAGCAAATAAATTTCAACGCAATGGTGGATCACTGATTTCGTTCCTCGAATGGCTGAAGCTAGCTGACTCTGAAGAAAGTGGGCTCAAGCAGACCGAGACCACGGTTTCCCATGAAGCAATTCAAATCCTTACAATCCACGCCTCCAAGGGCTGCGAGTGGGATTTCGTTGCTGTTCCTGGTTTAACCAAGGATGGCTTCCCGGGAAAGATGCGAGAGAGCGATCTCTGGACAAAGAACGCTGGTTCGCTACCTATCCCGCTGCGCGGTGATGTCGGATATCTCAGTGTCGCTGATTTCCACGCACCAGAATTTCTCAATCGAGGCCCCGATGCTTCGCTCACCTTTAAAGAGGTCCGAGACGCGCATGACGACCTCGAGGATTACTGGAGCAATCGACGAATCGAAGAAGAATATCGATTGGCGTATGTGGCATTCACACGTGCTCGCTCCCGATTGTTGTGCACCACCGCGTGGTTTAACAATGCAATCGATGCCAATCCACCAAGTCCAATCTTTTTATGGTGCTCTGAAGTCGCGCAGGCGACCGGCGCCGTTCTTAACTTGTCGGACGAACCCGCTGGCTCAAACCCAAAGCGCGAGACCCCTGCAACAAAGAGTTGGCCTGTTGAACGTGCTCGAGCCACAGTTATTGCTGACGCCGCCGAGAAAGTTCGAAAGGCAGAAGCCCTTGATTTATCTGCAATGCGCGTCGTGCCCGATACTTTTGCCACGCTCGTGGACGATGCCCGCGCCATCATCGCTGAAGTTGCTCGCGGCAAAGAGCCGGCCGTTGTTTATCTGCCAAGTCGACTATCCGTCTCGACGTTAATGAAACTCAATGAAGACGCAGAAGCTCTCGCGCTCAACATCCGCCGGCCAATCCCACAGCTCTCCAACGCCTATGCACGTCGCGGAACCACCTTCCACGAATGGATCGAAGAACACTTCAAGCGACCACGTCTCTTTGATGAGGATGCATTTGATGGTGGATTTGATGTTGGCGAATTCGACGAGGAATGGCTGCTGGAGAACGGATCATTAATCGAAGCCGAACTCGCGTCGGCGCCAGAGTTTGCGGATTCGGCTGATGACCCAGCGCTCGTGACGTTGAAAGAGAAGTGGTTGGCCAGCGAGTGGGCAGATCGCGCGCCAATCGGTGTAGAGGTTGGTTTTGAAACGATTCTGGATGGCACTGTTCTCAACGGTCGCATCGATGCGGTTTATCAATCGACTGACGAATCAGGCAAAGAAATGTACGAGGTCGTCGACTGGAAGACCGGAAAATCCAAGCAGGGCAAGGATCTTGAGAACGCTGCAATTCAGCTCGCGGCATATCGTCTGGCCTATGCCCGCATGAACAACTTGCCACTCGAACGAGTCAGCGCGGCCTTCTATTACATCGGCGATAACACGACGATTCGCCCAATTGATTTATTAGATGAACAGGCGCTAACTAACTTAGTTAAGCAGATTCCAACAATCTAAAGGATCAACTCAACAGCTAGCGGTAAATGATCGCTATAGCCCGAATTTGGTGGTGCAGTAATTTCTTTTGCGTTCACGCCATCGGCAATGATGTAATCAAACTTCACCTTCGCGCCCCATGACGGATAGCTCTTGGCGGTGTGAAGCGATCTCCATTTTTTCGTGCAAACTAAAGCCGGAACCGGAATATTGAAATCGCCGAGCAGAATGTGAGTGCCAGGTAAGCGCGCGAGCCACCTCTTTGCGCGCCAGAGTTGCCAGAGATTAACCAGTGGCACGAACGATAGATGTGTCACCGCGACTGTCACACCGTTTGTTAGCTCTGCTGCTAGCGCCACCCGTGGTTCATCCTTCACATAGATGAAACGCGCACGCGGTTTCCCCGTCTTTGGGTTTTCCGCGGGGACCAGTAGTGGCATCCCGATCCGAGAGCGACCAAGTTCCAGCACATGCCACTTCGTGACTTCGATTTTGGAAATTAAACCAATTCCGTATTGCGGGCTGTCCGTCCCATCGGGACCCCGCGTGACGTCGCCACCATGAGAAAAGAAGTGTTTGGTTTCGTGATGATGATGCTTTCGCCACTTTTCGCCCGGCGTCCCATGAACTGTTGCTGCAAATCCCCAATGCCAGCCGCCTAGCAAGCGAGCCAACTCTTCAACCTGCTTCAGTTCGCTCGACCTTGGTTGAAGATAATCGGCTTCCTGCAAACCAATGACGTCAGGTGCAATGTGGGCGGCGACGTAATCGGCCAATCCACCGAGGCTTACCTTCTGCCCTGGACGAGGTGGAATCGATTCACCGTGCAAGATATTCCAGGTGGCAAGGCGCATGCCCGCGTGCGGCTGGGGCTGCGACAAATCCGACATATGTGGAGCGTAATCGACTCTAGTAAGTTCAGCCCCGTGAATCCCGCCGATGCAGAGCGCTCCGCTCGATTAGAGCTGCCGCTGGCCCGTGCTGGAATCGATCGCGCAGGCGACATCCGCGTAGACGCTGCCAAGCTCGACGAACTCTGGAATTCTGCACGCGTACTTCTCGTTGTTCGGGAAATCACAACCAGCCAACCCACGGCTTCGGGACCGAGCAAGGAAGTCGTCACCCTGAAGTTTGCGACCGACGGCGCGGGTCAACCCATCTTCTATTCAAGTGGCGAAATTCTTGCGCAAACGTCAGCTCTGCAAATTTCTACTGGCGAGAAACTATTTCTTGGCTTCGATGGAACTGATTCGTATTTTGCTTATTGCTCCGATGCTCATCATGCACTGCCCGATTCATTCCGCACACTTCGAGAAATCGGCGACAATCTTTCGGATTCAGATATTGGCTTAGCTGTTCACGCACAAGCACTTGCCAACTGGCACCACACTCACACTCATTGCCCGCGTTGTGGTTCAACCACTACATCGACCAACGGGGGATCGGTGCGTCGATGCGATGCCGATGGATCTGAACATTACCCGCGGACCGATCCGGCAATCATTGTCTTGGTTAAAGATAAGAACGACCGCATCTTGCTTGGCCGTCAAAAAGTATGGCCACAGAATCGCTTCTCTAACTTCGCTGGTTTTGTTGATGCTGGTGAATCTTTTGAGCATTGCGTCGTGCGCGAAGTCGGCGAAGAAGCTGGCGTTCGCGTCTCTGACATTATTTATCTCGGCTCACAACCGTGGCCATTCCCAGCATCGGTCATGATTGCTTTCCATGCCATCACGGACAATCCGGAAGCCGCCCGCCCAGATGGTGAAGAGATTGAAGAGATCCGTTGGTATGACCGAGCAACTATGAAGCAAGAAATTGCTTCACAGCATTTGTTGTTGCCACCCGCCATGAGCGTTGCCCGCAAGATGATTGAGGCGTGGTACTCCGCTGATGGACTCTCAAAAGACGATCTAGCCGGCGGCGAAAGTTGGCGGCCGAACTAATGTCGTCACCACTTAGCGCCCACGCAACACCTGCGCTTACACCTGAACAAATTTTGGCTGGCCTGGATCCGGAGCAACAACAGGCGGTTCAAGCCATCCGCGGGCCGGTCTGCATTATTGCTGGCGCTGGCACTGGTAAGACAACCGTTATTACGCACCGCATTGCATATGCAATTGCTGCGGGTGTGACCGATACAAATAAGACGCTAGCTCTGACCTTCACGGCTCGCGCCGCAGGTGAGATGCGCGCTCGATTGCGCACACTGGGTATCCCCAACGCCACCGCCCGCACCTTTCACGCCGCTGCACTCAAGCAGTTGATGTATTTCTGGCCGTATTCCATGGGCGGTTCTTTCCCGCAATTGCTCACGAGCAAATCTGGCGCCATCGCTGAATCTTTTCAGCGTGCCGATACAAAGTTGGTGCCACAAGCATCGTTGCTGCGAGATGTTGCTAGCGAAATTGAATGGGCAAAAGTTCTCGAGATCGCACCAGAAGATTATGTTGAGGCAGCACTTGGTGCTGGTCGCACCATCAAGACCGGAAACTCGAATTCCGAGAATCCCAAAAACACTTTAGAAGAAATAGCAACAATCTATGCATCCTACGAATCGCTCAAGCGGCAGGAACGCGCCATCGATTTCGAAGATGTTCTGTTGTTAACCGTAGGAATGCTCGAAGAAGATCGTGATGTGCGCGAACGCGTGCGCGATCAATACCGCTTCTTTACAGTCGATGAGTACCAGGACGTCTCGCCGCTGCAACAACGACTTCTCAATCTCTGGGTCGGCAATCGCCAGGAAATTTGCGTCGTCGGAGATGCCGCCCAAACCATTTATTCTTTTGCTGGTGCATCTTCGGCGTTTCTTCTCAACTTCACCAAGAAATATCCAAAAGCTGAAGTGATTCGCCTATCGCGCGGATACCGATCGACCCCAGAAATCATCAGTACCGCAAACGCAATTCTCCGCCAAGGCGGCATTGTCGCGTCCGAAGGTCATGAGCTTTCATCCATGAACGACCATGGAGCAGAACCACTCGTCCGGAAGTTCGAGTCATCCGCTGCTGAGGCAAAAGCCATCGTCTTTAAAATTCAAGAGCTCGTGGCCAACTCATCCACTGGCGCGATGGAATACAGCGACATTGCGATTCTTGCTCGAACCAATTCACAACTAGATGCTTTCGAGCGCGAGCTTCGCGCCGCTGGTATTCCTTCACAATTAAAAACGTCAGAGCGCTTCTTTGAGCGAACGGATGTGAAGGATGCGATGCGAGTAATCCGGAGCGCTTCGGTATTGCCTGCCGAAGACGGCGATTGGTATCGCACCTTAACGTCGGTGCTTTTGCCCTTTGGTAACGCCGATTATGTTCAAGCCTTCTTGCGTTTGGCCGCCACCATTCAGGGCGATGGCGCACCGTCGCTGCGCACCTTCTTGCGCGAGCTCGAAGATCGTGCGGATCAAAATAATCCACCAACTTTGCCCGGCGTGGTCCTTGCTACGTTGCATGCGGCAAAGGGTCTTGAATGGCCGCACGTTTATCTGGTGGGCGTGAACGATGGAATCCTGCCGATGGGCAATGACATCAATGAAGAACGCCGCCTTTTTTATGTTGGGCTGACGCGCGCAAAGAAGTCGGTCCATCTCTCCTATTACGGTGAAAAGAGCCCATTCCTTGAGGCCGTAGGCGGGCCGGCTCGCGCCTAATCAAGCGTGAGCCTGAATTAATTAGCTTGCGAGGCCGCACGGCGGTCGGTTACCCTTCTCGCATGTCACAGAACGTAGTAACTAACGAGGCTCGCAGCTCCGCTGCTGGCCTAGTTTCTGCTGCCGTGGCATTCTCAACAACAACAGCCTCATTTACACCTGCCTATACCTATTTTGCAGGCGCCAACGCTTATGCCAATACACATAAGCACGGCGGAGGCGGAACCTGGAGCACTATCGGCTAACCGATAGCAAGCCCCAGGGCCGCAAATCCTCCAAAGGATTGCGGCCCTTTTTGTTTTTCCAACGAAAAACTAGAAAATCTAGAAAAACTAGAAATGAAATAACGAGAAAAAAGTAACCGAGAAAAGGAATAGGAAGGTGAGAGCGATGACCGTTCTCCTCAGTGAACTGTTGATTCCAGGATGGGCAGAAGGCCCAGACGCGATGATTGGAACATCGGCCTTGGCCGATGCCTCTGCCAAGTTGCCATGCCACACAGCAGAGCCCGATCTCTTCTTCGCCGAGGACAGCGCCTCTATTTCCTATGCCAAGTCTTTGTGTGCTGCCTGTCCGATGGTTGCGGCCTGTCTTGAGGGCGCTATCTCTCGCGCAGAACCTTGCGGAGTTTGGGGCGGCGAACTCTTCGACGAAGGTCGCCCAATCGCAGCGAAGCGAAGTGTGGGTCGCCCGCGCCTGGTTGCGTTAGCGAGCTAGCAATACCTATTACTCGTTAAACGTATTACTCGTTAAACGGCGGGCGCGATTTCGGGGAACCAGGAGAGTGCTTCATCCCGGAACTTTCCTTCGGCTTCTAACTGACAGAAGATGCCGGTGGTTCCCAAAGTAACACGATGAATTAAGACGTACTCGGCGGGTAGATTGAGTTGGAATCCAATCTTCGCCGTCGGGTTACGTGGATCGCCAACGCGAGCGCTCTGGTCACGTAACCATTCACGTGAATACCGGAAAGTCTCGGTCCGAAGCGGTTCGACCAGTGGTACTAAATATTCGAGAACTAAATTTGGATCTACATCAACATCCGGCAGAACAAAACCATCTTCTTTAAAGCCTTCGTATAACGCAATTGCATCGCCTTCAAGCGCGTTCTTTAACAAATTCTTCATTGGTTCAGGGAAACCATTGGGCAGGCGATTGCAGGCACCAAAATCAAGAACGCCAAGTCGACCATCGGGCATGATGCGGAAATTGCCTGGGTGGGGATCGGCGTGCAACAGCCCGGCACGATCGGGGGATGTGAAATGGAATCGAGCAATCTTGATGCCCGCGTTGTTGCGCTCTTCGCGGGTGCCTTTAGCGATTACACGAGCCAGCGGAGTTCCCTCTAACCACTCGCTCACAATTACCTTGTCGGCCGCCATGATGAGCTCGGGGATATGAATATCTGGGTCGTTTCGATAGGCGTCGAAATACGTCTGCTGCGCTTCAGCTTCGTAGCGGTAATCAACTTCTTCGATAATGCGCGCGCGTAGCTCTTCGAGAAGCGGCTTCATCTCGAGACCCGGCATGAATAACCCAAAAATTTTGGCGAAGCGTTGAATTTGATTGAGGTCCGAGACCAGTGCTTCGGCTGCTCCTGGATATTGAATCTTTACGGCAACCGGCCGACCGTCTTTCCAAACCGCTTTGTGAACCTGGCCAATGGATGCCGATGCCGCTGGCTTGTCGTTAAATGATTCGAAGTGATCGCGCCAATCTTCGCCCAATTCTTTTGCGAGAACGCTATGCACTACTCGCGCTGGCAACGGTGGTGCAGATTCTTGCAGTTTGGTTAGCGTCTCGCGATAAGGCTTCGCAATATCTTCGGGTAAGGCCGCTTCAAAGACTGACAGCGCTTGCCCAAATTTCATGGCGCCACCTTTGAGTTCCCCTAAAACTTTAAAGACTTGTTCGGCGGTTTTCTCTTGAATTTCACTGAAGACGAGTGAACCGGATTGTCCAATGAGTTGTCGGCCAAAACCGATTGCACTTCGACCTGCTAACGACAGGGGGAGTGATGCTAATTTTGCGGTGCGAGCAGTTGTGCTTGTGGGAATGGCTTCGACTGAATTCACTGAGTTGACGGACTCTGCCTGCTCCTCGCGCCCATCGGATTTCGCCATACCCGCATTCTTATATAACTTCTAAACATCCGCAGGATGAATTAAATTGCCAGTGACTGTGCCGTGGGTTACAGGGATCAAGCGCATCGAATTCGGTAGTGGCACCAATCCACGATGAGTTTTTCTGCTCATAAAATTCCAGAACACCTAATACGACAGCCCCGCTCACGATTGCCGCAAGCGCCGCTGGAATTTCAACTGGCTCGCTCAACGATTGCATCATGCGAACCTTGGGGAGATATGGATTATTCGTAGCACGCGCTATATCTACGCAATTCGAACACGGAGTGGTGCCGGGAAGGACGAGTGGTCCGACCGTGATTGTGGAATCTTCCCAATCTGAAATTGCAAGATGAGCTGCACCCTCGCTCATCCACCGTTGAGTATTTTCGGGAGCGGCAAATTGGGTGAGAATGATGAGTGCGGGCGAGGTGCCGTTCTCGAGATTTGGTTGGCGAGGTCCGCCGTAGTGAAGTGGCGGATTGAGCTCGGAGCCCTGAATAACAGTCGCGGCGACTTCGGTATGTAAGTTGCCAACCGAATCACGTCGTACTGGCAATCCAGTAGCAAGCAGTGATGAAACTCGTGATTGAGATGGATGTCGAGCCTTAGTTCCGCGAAGTGCGCGTTGTCGATTGATGAGTGATGTCTGCGTGAAGCCAGTGGTCTGCAAGAGTGCGAGCAGCGCGTAGGCCAACCGATTGCTACCGAAAATTACAATCGGGAAATCAGCGCGAGCACGAATTCGATCTACACCTGCATTTCCACCGCTGTCGCGCATCGACATCAAATCGATTTCCGGTGCCGCACGTCTCAACAAATCTTCGTCGCTTATTTTCTTTATCGGGTGCTCTGATTCAAGGCGCCGATTAGTTATGAAGCCCAACTCAACCAGTCGTTGGAGTACGTGCGCCGCTCTTGGAGAGTGGGCAAGCGCTAAGTGTGGTGAAGCCGGCTCCAGTAGCTGCGCAACCTCCTGCGCAACCTCGGCATCCTGAATAACAAGCCCCTGGCGCGCATTCCCAACGTAAACAGCTCCTGCAGGTAATCGGATCCATTGAATATCGCGGCGAAGTTGCACAGGCATCCCGACATCTTCCGCCACAGATTCCGTCGCTTCTAAAAATGCGTGCGTACTTGGGGATTCAGACTGATGAATCGGACAGAACGCGAGCGCGGAGTTACGGTTGGAGGTTTTGCTAAGAGATTGATTCAGCTCGCAAATTTTCGAGCGAAGGTGCTGCCGGCAGAAACGTTGCTCTTTCCTTTACGTTTCAGAGGCAACACCGCGCGAGGCAACACCGCGCGAGGCAACACCGCGCGAGGCAACACCGCGCGAGGCAACCAGATCCCCGGTGCCGGATATGCAGAAAGGCCCCGCCGGTACGTGATGTACCTGCGGGGCCTTTCCGAGAACTAGTTGAAACTAGTCAGATCTATTGGTTAAGCCTTACCCAAAATGCGGTTGACCTTTGTGCCACACACTGGGCAGATGCCCTGTGCCATGCGGCGACCAGAATCAGAGACCTTGACGTGTCCTTCGAAGGCACGCTTCTC
>Ga0007824_1000633_pt1 | contig 9458 bp, 7 predicted proteins | sample CryBogCBE05Oct08_FD_71225 | JGI IMG/M metagenome (GOLD analysis project Ga0007824, IMG submission 71225) | Freshwater microbial communities from Crystal Bog, Wisconsin, USA - CBE05Oct08 | ecosystem: Environmental > Aquatic > Freshwater > Lake | place: Crystal Bog, Wisconsin, USA | collected... | reverse complement strand
GTTTAGTGACCTACCCGGCACCAAGTTCAGATACCTAAGCCTCGATGCCTAAGCGGGGCTTAGGCCTTCCCAGTCATCCACATGGCGGTTCCAATTCAGTACGACCGAGGTGGGGTTGGGCATTCCGTAGCGCTCCCAATGCCCACAGTCGCAGTAGCCAGAGGCAGTGGCGGAGGCCTCATTCCATGCCTCAATCTTGGGGCCGATGTTCACGTAGAGGTTGTGGCCGGGGTGAGAGCGGTATGGATCTTCTTTGACGGATTCGTCAGCCGGAGGGCTCACTGGTGAAGGGGCTGGGAGCTCAGCTGGGCGAGGGGGTGGCGCTGGTTTGGCAACAGGCAAACCCCCGGCTTCCCAGCACCGCCGCCCCTCAGAAGAGTGCTCATGCGTGCCGTTGCAGTGAAGGCACTTAAAGCTCATGATCAGCGAGGCTCAGCGGCCTTGTGGATTTCGAGTTTGAGCAAAGTCGCCAAAGTGTCCAAGAACTCCAGGTTCGTAAAAAACCACTCGCGACCCGAACGCTTACCCGTCGAGCGAGAGTGCCCCGCGGCGGTCAGCATCGAGTGAAAGTGGGACTCGACCTCCTCGGGTGACATCAAAGACGAACGATAAACCCGCAGTGTCAATGGGTCTTCGGGCATGTTCGTAGCCCGCTGTTGCTCTTTGATGCGGATGCTGCTGTAGCGCTCAGTGCTGCCAATCTTGAGCAAGTAGCGCTCGGGGTCGGTCTTTTGTACGGTGCGAAGGTACGTCGGAAAGGTGTAGACGTAGACCCCATCGAGGTCTTCGATCGAGCGCTCCAAGTTGTCAGAGGCCAGCTCAAGTTCGCGGTCTTCGCGCTTTACCGCCTCGGGGTCCTGGCTATGGGCATCCAGGACTGATCGAAATGAGGTCAGGTACAACTGCGCTTCGGGGGTGAAGTTGTTGTCTCGAATAAGCCCACCAATGGTTCGCCCCGCTTGCGCGGCCAGCGATGGAGACGTTGGGCACTCCCCGCTCAAGATGGCGTTGATCGTGGTCTTGAGGTTGGAGGCCGCACCTGAGTTCGCCGCGCCGCCGGCCTCAATGATCTCGGCGTTGCTCGTGATCCCCTCTTGCATCAGCACAAACACGCGACCGAGGTTGCCGCCGTTCGCGGCCATTGCCTCGCGCAGTTCGAGCTCTACGCCCACAGGCGGCGCACTCATACGTTGCTCTCGCGCAGGCTCTGAAGTGTGGCAACGGTCTTACCGTCGCGTACCAAGGACCAGTACGACCAACCGTCCACGTCATCTCGGCCACTTGCGGCCACCGCAGCCAGCCCCGGGCCCTCGTGGCGGACTCCTTCAACCAGCAAACCGAAGTCATCGCTGACGATGGCGGTCACCGGATCGATGGGGTTCGAGTTCGTGAGCGTGTCACCAGGCACCAGGATGGACTTTTCGATGAGCTCGGCGAAGCGCTCGTCTCGACGAATGTTCCAGCCACCGCGTGTTTCGACTTCCGCCCGCTTGGTGTACGAAAGGCTGGGCTCTTCGAACTGGCGGAACTTCCACACCGCGTCGTTCATCTTGCTTTCGTTAAACGCCCCGGCGTTCACCAGGCGCTCGAAGTCCTTTAGAGACAGGGTGGTGACCTTTTCAAAAAGCTCGGGCTCAACCTGGCGGATGATGTCCACCACTGCTCGCTCGCGGTCGTCCGTGAGGTACATGAAGGCCGGAATGCGTGTGAGGAAGCGTTGGAGCTTCTTTTTGATCCCGTCGCGCTTCTTCTTAGCCTCATCTTCTTGCTTTTTCTCGCTCGGTGTCAGCTTTTCCTTGGCGAGTTTCTTGGGCTTGAGCTCCTTGTTCGACGAGATCAGCGCCGAGAGGTCGTCCGAGATGTTGCGGAACATCTCAATCTGCTCAAGGCTCTCAACGAGCTCATCGTCCTCAAGGATTGCCTCCATGGCCTTTAGGTCCAAAGTGATGAGTTCGGGTGAGTTCCATCGACGCGCCAGCATCGACGAACTGATGCCCTTGGTGAGGTAGTCAATGACGTCTCCGGCGCTGACATTGCTCATCGTCGAGCCGTCAAACGCCAGGACGGGCAAGAACTCCATGAACTCAGCGAGAGCCGCTTCCTCATCAGTGTCCGCTGCGGTCGTTGGGCGTAGCTTGGTCGCGTACTCCACTATGAGGCGCAGCGCGCGGTTCGGCGAGAAGTCCAGCACGTAGCACTGGTCCTTGACGACCACCTCGTCCTCACCGCCGACTGCGGTGTTGACTTGCTTGTATGACCAGGGGCTTTGGACACGGAACGCGGCCTGGAAGTAGGTCTCTGGGGACTTGAGTTCTCGGAGCATGAAGATGCCGGCCCACGCCGGAACTGTCACACCAGTCATGAGCTTGCCACAGGACAACGTGATGCTTTTTGCGTCTTGGGGCACGTTGGTTATGGCCCGTTCGACTGGAACGAGTGCTTCTTGGCCCATGCCGACCTCGCTGCCCGCCGCCACCACAATCTCGTAGTCCTTGAAGAACTTGTTGTGTGGTCTGCGAAGCAGATCGCGCATGGCGATACAGGCGTCGACGCCGGGCAGGTACCAAACCGTGTGCTGCAGTGCTGTTAGCAAGTTGCTGTCAGCAAAGGGCATTGGCGGTCGGTTGTTCACCGAGACCGCGGCCCAGAGATCGGACAAGTCTTGGCCGCGAAGCAGGTCTAACCACGTCTGAACGTTGTCTTCGTGAATGAAGACGGGGGTGTTGTCGTCCTTCTTGGTCCGAAAGAACTCGGTCAGTGAGAACTCAGAGAGGTTGTTGAGCGCTGCTTCCTTGAGCTTTTCGGGCATTTCATAGGCAAGCAGGTGCATCTGCGGCAACGAGGCGTAAGGGTTCGGTGAACCTTTCCACTCCTTCTTGGCGCGCTGCTCGTCCGAGTACGTCCAGTTGTATACCTGGTCTTCCAAGAACTCGCCCTCGGTCAGAGCACGAAACGGCGTCCCCGAGAGGTAGAGATAGTGGTTGACCTTGAGCGACTTGGCCAGCTCTTGCTCGATGCCTTCAACGAAACCTTCGTCCAGGTCTGGTGTCTCGGCAATTTTCGCCTCGGTCTTGTCGCCTTCGGTCTTTTCGCCGGTAATGCCGTCGACTTCGCCAACGTAGATTGACCGCGCGGCGTCACGCCATGCACCGAAGTGGTACTCGTCCACGACGACAGCATCCCAGTCGACCTTGTAGAGCAAGTTCAGTCGCTCGTGATCGACACCATGGTCGTCTTTGCCCAGCACGTCTTGGAACGAAGCGAACCACACGAGCGGGCTGGCGTTCTTGATGTCGGGAATACCGTCGCCCTTGCCACAGAACCGCCACCCGGCGAAGTCGGTGTGTGCCAGGTCGTCACGCCACGACTGCTCGACAGCTGGCTTATAGGTGAGCACGAGGACACGGGTCCAGCCCATTTCCTTGGCGAGTTGGTAGGTGGTGAAAGTCTTACCAAAGCGCATCTTGGCGTTCCATAGGAAGTCTGGAGCCTGGTCGCCTTTACCACCCTTGGGATGCGCGCGGTAGTAGGCCGCGGTCTGTTCCACGGCGCGCTTTTGCTCAGGGCGCATAGGAAAACTCGCTGACGGGCGCGCCGATGGCAAGTCCTTGCCTTCACGCACGGCTTGGATCGCGGCGGCGACCTCTTCCTTCGTGCACTCGAACCATTCCCCGGCGATGTTGTGGTACCCCGCCTTGCGCAGTGCCGCGTGGACCTCGTGGTCAGTAAAGACGCGTCCGTCGTTAGTGATTGCCGCTTCGACGAGCAAGATGTCGGGCTCGGTCGCGACCGGCAACTTGATCTGCTCAAGCTGCTCGCGAATGCGTACTCTCACATCGCGCTGGGTCTGACCGACCTTGATCAGGCCTGCGCCGTGGCGCTTGCCTTCCCACTTGGTCGAGGCAAACCGGTCGATGGTGTAGGCGTAGATCTTTGGGTGCTTGACACCACCGGCAAGCGAGACGGTCATGCTGGCATCTCCTTGATCATCGCCTCGATGTAGGCCTGCTCTTCAGCGGTGATCCCGTACTTCTTGTAAAGCTCGGCGTCTGTCCACTGATGGTCCCAAGGCTGAATAGGTACCCATTTAAAAGTGTCGCGGTAGGTGTTGTGTGAATTCTTTCTCACCGAGACGAGGAAGCGAAAGAATTTGGTCCGAAGGTACCCCTGAAACGACTCCGCCTCCGACTTACTGACGAATGGGCCAAAATACCTAAAGGTCTGGCTGCACACTGAGTTGCGGGGTGCAATTTCCGGCCTACCGAGGACTGGATCAGGGATTGTTTCACCTCCGTCAGAGCCTGCAAGAGGTAGGAATACTTTCCACTTTGCAATGGCGGACTCGTTCTTGTGCACGGCCGACCGAGAAACGAAACTCCACTTTCTCTGGCCCTTGACAAGGTGAAAGTAGGGAAGGTCGTACCCATTAGAGGACACCTCTCTCCAAGCGGAGTAATTGCTGGCCAGACCAAAAGGGGTGTCTGCGGAGGCGATGTCACTGACGTTTTCCTCATCAGCAGCAATGACCTTGCGGAGAATTGGCAGGGCCCTAAAGTCCCGAACGAAAACATCAAACTCATCAAGGTTTCGCAGCTCTGGGCCAACAGTCTCATCGGCCTTAATCAGCTGGACTTCACACGTGCCGGCGTTGTTCTTATCCCACAAGAAATAACAAACGCCACCCTTGATGTCAACGCCTGGGAAAAGCTGGCCAGCGTCCGGATAGTCGACGAGACGACGTACGCGCTTGTCCGATAGAAACGAATCGCGGAACGCCTCGAGCCCTCGGCCGCTGGACATCCATCTCGATGGAATGATCATCGAGACGTACCGAGGGTTGATGGCAATTGCTTGCTCGACAAACAGCTGGTAAATCGCGGTGTCGTTTACGCCGCCACCACCGCCGGACATCTGATAGGGCGGATTACCAACTATCACATCGAACTTCATCTTCATCTCCTTGTCGATTTTGATACGTCCATCAGCGTGGATGAATCCGTATGCCTTGTTGTCTCGCCCGGCAATCTCCAACTCACCGCGAGTTCCTTTGCATTCAATGCAAGTCCCTTTGTCATTGAAATTGTGCTCGACGCGTTGCTGCCAGACATTGCCGTCGGGCGCATCGAAAAGTGCAACGGAGTGAACACTCGATGCGTCTTTCGAGCAATACAGGGAACGACGCGTCATCATGCCAGTGACCTCTTCGGTCGCGATGGCAAACACCATCTCTTTAAGGATGTGCTGTAGTCGGGTTTCTTCGTCGGGGATTGCGACGGCGAGGCCGGCCATGAGGCGCTTGGTGATCTCGCGAGGGAACACCCCTGTCTTCGATCCCGGATCCAGCCAGCGCAGCGTGGGATCCGACCAGACCTCGTCCGGTAGAAGGTCAAGCACCGCGTTGACCACACGGGGTGGGGTGAAGACGGCGTCGTTAGACAGGTTGGCTATGACCTCCAAGATGTCGGGTTGGTTAGCCAGCAAGTATTCAGCGGGCATTGCTACCTCCTTTCCGTTCCGTTGCGGGCGGGGCCGCGAAGTTTTGGTGCTTCGACACGAGTTGCCTCTGAAATGTTCGCGGCCTTACCTCGCCAAAGAAGCGATGGTTCAGCAGGGCCAAACAACGAGAGCATCGCGGCAGTCTTGGCTTCTTCAACTGCAATGACGTCACCCATCGTCGTCTGGAGCATCTCGACGCTTTGGCTGGCCGGATCGAAGTTGTACTCAATCAAGGGAATGTTCTCACGCCCAGTGGGCTTTCCATCCACGTCGAGCGGCAGCATGTTGCCAACAATCAAGTTGTGATCGACAATCCACGAGGCTGCTCGCAGTACCAAGCTGCGCTCGTTGAGGCGCTTGTCAAGTGCTTCGAAGTTCCAGTCCGCGAACATGTCAAGCAGTCGGCTGCGAGCTCCGATCTCATGCCCCGGCGTGCCTCCGATGATGTTGTCTTCGGAGATGTCCACGGCGTAGATCGACGCAAGGGCTTCGATCGCGTGGAACTGGGCGGCATCCGCTCCTTCTCCTGCGGGGAGCTTGCCTTTGGCAAAGTCTTTCGCGATACGGCTCAACTTGCGGTCCAAGATGGCGACCAAGAAGTTGCCGTCACCGCACGAAGGCTCCAGGAATGTGGGTGATGGGTGAACCGCCCACATCTTTGCGGGCAAGAGGTCGAGCATTTCTTGAACCGTCGCGTTAGGCGTAAAGACTTCCCCGAGGTCGCGAACGCGCTCGTCAGACTTGACGAGTCGTTCTGCATTGCTATCGACTACAAAGGCCATTCGTTCCTCTCGTGGTGACGCTTGAGCTTTGATGCACTCAAAACCTCACATAAATAGTGTCGCATGTTCGTGTGACAGCACCCATGTACCGAGCCTTCTTTACACATAGGGGCGCACAATCACTTCAGGCTTCCTGCCGGGTTTACGGCGCCACCCCCACAAGAAGGCCTCCACGGTCGTCGTCGACCACAGCGGAGTAGCCGCCAGCTCCAGATCGGGCGGAGGTAGCGACCCGTCTTTGCGCAGCTGGGCTAAGCGCTGGCGAGAAATGCCGAGGAGTTCTGCCAGTTCAGCCGCCCCCACCACCGCCATTGGTCCGCGCCCGCCATCTTGGCTCCAGGCATCTTGGGAGACCGGTGAGCCAAAGAGCCCGACGCTCTGGCAAGCCCCCTCGATCACCGTTCGACCTCGCACGGCCGCTTGGTAAAGATTGAAGACCTCGGGACCGGTCTCCACTTTGACTTCAGCCACCCAGCCACGCAGAGTCGGCGTCGCGTGACCACCGTGGGCCGCGAGGGCGCCACTCAGTCGAGCAACTTGCTGCTTGCTTGACGACAAGGCTTCTTCGTCTTCAGCAAGGCGGTACTCAATGCGCACGATCCAGCTTTCGCCCAGGATTTCCTCCACTCCGTCAGACTATCTAAATCATTGACAGTTTGTCAATAGTTGGACTGCATGCACTCACAAGACCGACATTTTGACTGGCATGAATACACAAAAGAACATCGAAGGTCCCAACGGCGAAAAGGCCAAAAAGGAAACCCTCGAGCTCATCAATGGCTACAACCCCACCAAGTCAAAGGTTGACTTGGTCTCTCCGGCCGAATGGTCGCAAATCTCCACTTTCGTCCGCAACTCTCTTCGCCCAATGGCCTACATGGCCCCCAACACTCTTCGACCCTTTATGACCGCCGCCACCCGCCTCGCCGTGTGGGCCTATCGCCAAGGTCTCGACCTCGACCTTGGCTACCTCTTCGATCCTTTGATGCTCGAGGCCTTCGAGGTCCAGCAAGAAGCTGGGGTGCTGAACGTGGTTTCCTACCTCACTCGTCTCGCTGAAGCGAACAACCTCCACACGTCCGCCGCGTCCACTGGTGTACCGCGCCCTACCTACCAGCGCCCTTACTCGGCTCACGAGATCCAGTCCCTCACGGCCTTCGCCAAGGCCCACAGCAATCTCAATCGTCGTATCAGCTTGCTCGCCATCTTGGCCCTGGGCGCTGGTGCCGGTGTCGTGCGCCAACGCATGCGTGGCGTTGGTGCTGACGCTGTTCACACCCACGACGATGGCTCGACCTACGTCCGCACCATCACGGGCTGCTCCAAGGTCACCGATGGCTTCGTTGGCATTCTTGATGAGGTCTGCCAAGCACGCCCCGAGGGCCAGCTCATCGGCGTCGCCCAAGGAGACGATCTCACCACCTACGCCACGTCGTGGGTTAAAGGACGCGTTGGTGTTCCTGAACTCAACGTCGACCGCCTCCGCGCCACCTACATCTGCGGCCTCATCGAGTCCCACGCGCCACTGCTGAACATCTTTGAGTGGTCGGGGGTTTCCAACCTCGAATCTCTCGACGGCTACATGCCCTTTTGCACCAAGCCGTCGACGTTGTGCACCGAAGGCGCAGCGCAATGAACAGTCTTTCCAACACCAGCCTGTCTACCGCCCAACTAATTGGGCGAGCCGAGCGTACGCTCGCCAACTGCGAGGCCGAGTCCATGATCACTACCGCAATCGAACTCGCCCAGTCACGTCCCGGTCGCCCACGCGAAATCAGCGTCAAGGCCTACTTGGTGGCTCTCTTGGTGCTCGGACAAGAAGGTCGCATGCACCTGATCCGTGTCGTTCGTCTCCTCAACCAGTTGGACGCACCCACCCGCCGGCGCCTGGGTATCACCAGAACCGAAGCCATCACTCGTCGCCAGGTCGAAAACATCCACCACGTCATCACTCGTGCTCTCGAAGCTAAAGCACTTCGCGAGGGCAAGACCAAGTGGGAATCTCTCGACGAGCTCGCCGACATGTTGCTTGTCGCAAGTGCGCACCCCGAAGTAGAAAAGTCAACCTCAATCGCCATTGACGGCACCACCATCGATAGCTGGGGCACTCGCCGTCGTCGTCACGTCGTTCTCGCTGATGGTTCTACCGTTTTAAGACCCGTGTCGACCGACCCTGACGCCAAGTGGCGCGCGAAGGGCGCTGACGCCTGGAAGCGCCCCGTGTTTGGCTACGAAGTCACGGCCGCCGTGTCCGTTCCCGACCAGGGCAAAGAACCCGTCCCACTCGCGGCCCTGTCCATCCGCTTTCGACCCGCAACGGTTCAGACCGTCGAGATGGGACTATCTGTCGCCGCCAGTGTTGCGCAGAGGCGCGGAACGCTCGGCGATGTCCTCGTAGACCGCGAATACACGCGGTCTATCGCGGGAGAGGAGTTCATCTTGCCGATTCGCGCTCTCGGGGGCGAGACGGTGATTGACCTGACCTCTAATCAACTCGGTGCGACCGGTACCTTGCGCGGTGCCGTGATCATTGACGGCCACCCCTTCTCGCCAACCGTCCCCGAAGCACTTCGCTACATCGTGCCACCCGCCGTGGGCGCAAGCTCTGAAGAACTAAACGCCTACCAAGAGCGCATCGCTGCGCGTTCGGTCTACGCCATGAAGCTCCACTCGATCAAGAGCACCGGGGCACGCACTTACATGTGCCCAGCCGCCGCAGGCCAAGTCATTTGTCCTCTCATGAAGCCAAAGAAGGAAGTAAAGCGCGGACGCTTGCCCGTGCGAAATGTCCCCACCAGCGTCATGCCCGGTGACATTTGCTCCAACGCCTACACGACCTTCGCCCCCGACGAGCTCCCCTTGGCCCAGCGCCAGCTCTTTGGCTCCAAGGACTGGTTCTTTAGCTACTCGCGCCGTAGTCGCGTTGAAGGCTACTTCGGCAACCTCAAGAACGAGGCCAACGAGAACGCCCGTCGTGGATCCATTCGAGTTCGCGGTGGCATGTCAACGGGCCTCCTCGTCATTGTGATGGCCGTGGCCACGAACCTACGATTGGCCGAAGCCTGGGACCGCGGCAGTGGCCGCAAGAAAACGCCTAAGCCCACCATGGGCCGCCCTCGCAAGCAGACCCTCTTGCCCTCTTACGAAATCGCACTAAGCGCCGGCAAGGGCACGGCACCT
>Ga0007824_1000626_pt1 | contig 9514 bp, 8 predicted proteins | sample CryBogCBE05Oct08_FD_71225 | JGI IMG/M metagenome (GOLD analysis project Ga0007824, IMG submission 71225) | Freshwater microbial communities from Crystal Bog, Wisconsin, USA - CBE05Oct08 | ecosystem: Environmental > Aquatic > Freshwater > Lake | place: Crystal Bog, Wisconsin, USA | collected... | reverse complement strand
GGGTGCCTACAAAACAGAGCCTTGGACCCCATGGATTTGCTGTAATTAATCGCCAGTGGCTTTTCTTTCGTAAATAGCTATCCCTAAATTTCTTGTGTTATTTTGGATAAGCTAAGAAAGGTGGCTTGCCTGAGTTGACTTATCCCTAGGGAACATTCACCTTGGTAACTCACTCACACTCTATAAATGCCTGAGACTGAAAAACGAAAATCACGTCGTCCTTTAAACAGCCTTCCTCCCGATCGCATGCAGCCTAAGGTATGGCTTATATGGCTCGCAATTGTGGCGGCTGCTTTGACGCTTCTTTATTGGTCACCAAGTTCACAAAGTAGCCCAGCTACTGTGACAATCCAAGATGTCATTGAGCGCAGCCAACAAGGGGATGTGAAAGAGGGCGTCATTCATTATGACAGCTCAGGCGGTCGCGATTTTGCGATTATCACAGGTGAATTTAAGAAAGCTACTTTCCTGAATGAGCGTGGTGTTAAAACTACGTCGTTTCATGCTGAAGGTGGTCTAAGCGAAAATAACGCGGATGTTTTACGTAAGACGAAGGTCTTCTCGGAACCTCGTTCAACAACGATGTTTAGCCAGATCTTAATGAACTTACTTCCCTTTATTTTAATTATTGGGCTCTTGTATTTTCTCTTTGTCCGTCAACTCAAGCAAGCGGGCAAAGGTGCATTAACCTTCGGTAAGAGCCGTGCTAAATTACTTAATCGTGATAGAAATAAAGTAACCTTTGCAGACGTAGCAGGTTGTGATGAAGCCAAAGAAGAAGTTTCTGAAGTCGTGGATTTCTTAAGAGATCCAAAGAAGTTTACCAAGATGGGTGGCCGTATGCCTAAGGGTGTACTCATGGTTGGACCTCCAGGTACAGGTAAGACCTTGCTTGCTAAAGCAGTCGCAGGGGAGGCAGATGTTCCTTTCTTTAGTATTTCAGGTTCTGACTTCGTTGAGATGTTCGTTGGTGTTGGTGCATCGCGCGTTCGTGATATGTTCGAACAGGGAAGAAAGAACGCACCTTGCTTAATCTTTATCGACGAAATCGATGCCGTAGGTCGTCAGCGTGGAGCTGGACTAGGGGGTGGTAATGATGAACGTGAACAAACCTTAAACTCAATGTTAGTTGAGATGGACGGGTTTGATACAACGGAAGGTGTTATCATTATCGCTGCAACAAATCGTCCTGACGTACTTGATAGTGCGCTTTTAAGACCAGGTCGTTTTGATCGTCAGGTATATGTAGATCTTCCTGATCTCGTAGGTCGTGAACAAATTCTAAAAGTTCATGCTAAGAAAATTAATCTAGCTGAGAACGTTGATTTGTCAGTGATCGCTCGTGGAACACCTGGTTTATCCGGTGCTGATCTAGCTAATCTTTTAAACGAAGGTGCGTTACTCGCAGCTCGTAGAGGTAAGAAGCGTGTTGAGATGATCGACATGGATGATGCCCGCGAGAAAATCCAATTCGGTCGCGAAAGACGTCGCTTAATGGATGATGAGGAAAAGAAACTCACCGCCTACCATGAAGCTGGTCATGCCCTCATACAGGCAGTCTTAGACGATGGTAATTTACCCGTTCATAAAGTAACGATTATCCCACGTGGACGTAGTCTAGGTAGCACCATGTTTATCCCTAAGAAGGATCAACTCACCCAGGCTAAGAAGCGTATGCTTAATCAAATTGCGATGGGACTTGGTGGTCGTATCGCTGAAGAATTAGTCTTAGACGATATTTCCAGTGGCGCTTCTGGCGACATCAAGCATGTAACTAAAATCGCTCGTCACATGGTTTGTGACTGGGGTATGAGTCCACTTGGACCAATTGCATTTGGAGATAATCAAGACACCGTATTTTTAGGACGTGAAATTACACGTAATGAAAATGTTTCTGAAGAAACAGCACGCCGGATTGATGAACAAATTCATAACATCATCACTGAGCAATACGCACGTGCTACGGCTATTATTAAAGAGCACCGTGAAGTCTTAAACAAGATTGCTGAAGCCTTACTTCAATATGAAACGATTGAAGGAAAGCATGTGATGGAACTATTGCAGTTTGGTGAAATTCGCACCCCTGTAATCGTTGCACCACCTACAAAACCTGAAGATAAAAAAGATGAAAAGAAAGCAGCTGAACAACCAGCTGCTACCGAGTCTCATCCTCCAGGCAATGTAACGGCCGCTCCAACACCGGCATAAAACCTGTGTTGTTTTTATAAACCCCACTTATTAGGGAATACTCTACCTCTATTACTATGAAAATATGTTGTATCGGTGCCGGCTACGTTGGTGGACCAACGATGGCTGTTATTGCACTTAAAGCCCCAGATATCGAAGTTACTGTAGTTGATATGAATTCAGCACGTATTGCTGAATGGAATTCCGATACATTACCTATTTATGAGCCAGGTCTAGACGCAGTTGTAAAACAAGTGCGTGGAAAAAATCTATTTTTCTCAACCGATGTAAAAGCCTGCATCAAAAAAGCAGACATCATTTTTGTGGCCGTTAATACCCCTACTAAAATGTATGGTGTAGGAGCGGGTAGAGCTGCTGATTTACGCTATATTGAATCTGTAGCACGTACTATCGCAGAAGTAGCAGACACGGATAAAATTATCGTCGAGAAGTCAACTATCCCTGTAAAAACAGCAGAAACAATTAAGGATCTTCTCTCAGCGAATACTAAGGGTTGCCGTTTCCAAGTTCTTTCAAATCCAGAATTCTTGGCTGAAGGTACTGCAGTTGCAGACTTATTTGAACCTGACCGTGTGTTAATCGGTGGTGAAAGAACGCCAGAGGGTGAAGCTGCAATTAAAACCTTAGCTAGCGTTTATGCACGCTGGGTGCCAGATGATAGAATTATACGTACAAATCTGTGGTCATCTGAATTATCAAAGTTAGTTGCTAATGCGTTTTTAGCTCAGCGTATTTCTTCAATTAATTCTATTTCTGCTCTCTGTGAAGCGACCGGTGCAGATGTAGATGAAGTAGCACGTGCTATTGGACGTGATTCACGCATTGGTCCTAAATTCTTGAAAGCATCAGTCGGCTTTGGTGGCTCATGCTTCCAAAAAGATATTCTCAATCTTGTTTACCTCTGTGAGCATTTTAATCTCCCAGAGGTTGCTGCTTATTGGGAGAGTGTTGTTACCATGAACGATTGGCAGAAGCGTCGTTTTGGTCAGCGCATCATTAAAGCACTTTATAATTCAGCTGCTGGAAAACAGATCGGCGTACTTGGGTTTGCCTTTAAAAAAGATACAAACGATACCCGTGAATCAGCTGCCATTGCTATTTGTAGAGATTTGTTAGCTGAAAAAGCTAAGGTGGTTGTTTACGATCCTAAGGTTCCTGCATCAGTTATTCGCTCGGAAGTTCTTGGACCTGGTGTAGAAAATCCACTGCTTATTGTTGCATCCAGTGCCTATGAAGCCGCAAAGCATTCTAGTGCACTCGCTATTGTAACCGAGTGGGATGAATTTAAGACTTTAGACTACAAAAAGATTTATGCAGACATGGAAAAGCCTGCATCTATTTTTGATGGTCGTAATATTCTTGATTTAAAGAGTCTAAGCGCAATTGGCTTTAGAACTCACGCAATCGGTAAATAATTAGACAAATCCTAGAGTAGAGAATTTACCTCCAAGCACTGCTTCAGAGGGGTTCTCTAACCACTTTTCAAGAACCGTAGCATAGACACTTCTAAAGTCTGTGCTGAAAGTGATATCTTGATTCTTAGGTATATTTAGAAGCGGTGCGGTACCATGGAGTCCTGCTTTTACCTTACTGCCCATAACAAATAAAGGAGAGGCTGTTCCGTGGTCGGTACCTTTACTTTCGTTCTCACTGGCTCTTCTTCCGAATTCAGAGAAGGTCATTGTGAGAACTTGATTATCTAATTTGTGTGCTTCTAAGTCTTTTTGGAAAGCAGCTAGACCATTAGATAATTCAGTGAGTAAGCGGCTTTGTGTAGCGATCTGATTATAGTGCGTATCAAATCCGTTTAAGGTTACGAAGTAAACGCGTGTAGGTAGGTTAGCAGCAATCAGTGAAGCAACATTCTTTAATGAATTACCAAATGGGGTAGTAGGATAGTTTGCTTGGGTACGGTAACCATTGATTACTTTTTGCACCTTTGTTTCAGTCACAAGCGAATCCATTAAAGTGTGCTTTAAGAAACTTTCACTTGAGTGGTCGCCGCTTGGGCTGCCTGAGAGTGTTTCGAGCAATCGACGTGTTTCTTCTGCATCTTTTCTGTTTGGACCATAACCGCCTAGACCGAAAGTTGCGTGGGGATTTTCTCCGATAAACGATTCAGGTGCGCCATTGAGCGTATTAGCATGAATAGCGACAGGATCATGATCTCCTTCTGGAGTACCTGAACAAGCGTTATCTAAGTAACGTCCGATCCAACCGGTTGCTCCAACACGGTCAGAGTCTGAGGCTGTTTCCCAGATTTCAGTCGATCTAAAATGGCTGCGATTTGGGTTTGGATAGCCAACGTTTTGAATGACCGCTAATTTTCCATCCTTAAAGAGATTATGCATGCCACCGCAGACAGGATTAAATCCTTCTGTATCACTGAGGCGAAGGACTTTGTCTTTTGCTATACCTATATTTGGACGTAAGCGGTAATAGTCATCATTTTGAAAAGGAACAAGCGTGTTCAGTCCATCGTTACCACCGGCTAATTGAATGAGTACAAGAATGCTACGATCTTTTTCAGCTTTTGGTGCTTGTGCTAACGTCGAGTTTACTAAGAACGATGGAGCGAACTGACTAAACGCTAGTAGGCCTATGCCTTTCGTGGCAGAGCTACGCAAAAATTCACGGCGCGTGGTAGGAATTGATGACTGTGGGGTATTGGTGGCCATGGTGAAAAGAGATTAAGTAAGTTGGTATTGAGGGGAAGAGATTAATGATACCATAGAGCGTTTAACGCGGCGTAAGCGTTCACCTGGTACATTTTCAGCAGATGCTATATAGTTGGTAATAGATTCTTTTAACGCAGGGGATGTACTCTGAGCAAGAAGGCCTGTGGTTAATTTTTGGGTAATTTCCTCTGGGCTTAATGAAAGAATACTCTGAAAGCGTGAGTTTTCCACAGTAAATACGCCACGTCCCTGAGCACGAGCGGCAGCGACGTCGAGTTTTTCATCTTCGTTAAGTCCAGCCTCATAGAAAGGGGCAAAGAGTGATTCAGCTAAACTACGACGAGCAGCAAGAGAGGATGAGTTAATCCAATTACGACCTCCAACCCAGCCGCGTACATTAGGTGGATCGAATAATACCTGACCCATTTGACGTAAGGGGTTTATTACAAGTCGTGGTACAGGAATAATGTCTAAATTGAGATCCTGAACTAAGCCCATGTAATACTGAATAGGGCTTTTAATAAATTCACCGCGGAAACTAGGATCAAAAAACAGGGTACTGCCAAAGAAGGTTTTTGCTAACCACTGGAGACTGTAACCTTGAGCTCTCCACTGATCGCCTAGGCTATACAGATAGCTCTTATCAATCATGGTATCACTGAGATAGAATTTCACCATCTCATGCGGAACGAAAGCACCAGCGGCACGCTGTTTGTACGTTAGGCGAATAACATCATCGCCGTTGAAATTACCTGTTTCTCCGAAAATTGTTTTTAGACCCGTGTCGTGTTGGTTAGGCTGGTAATATAATTCGCTACCTTTTCTTAATCGATAACCCGTGAGAGCTCTTGCTGCTTCTTTAATATCTTTTTCCGTGTAGTTGCCTTCTCCTAATGTAAAGAGTTCGAATAACTCACGTGCAAAATTTTCATTAGGAGCCTTTTTCTGACTTTGATTTAAGTCGAGATATTGAATCATCGCTGGGGAGCGTGATATGGCTTTTGTTAAGAGGGGAGCAGGAGCAAATGCGTAGCGTGAAATAATATCAAAGTGCTTATAAATCATCGGAGCACGTTGTACTTTTTCATATCCTACGACGTAGATATCGCTTAAAAATAAAATCCACTTTGCGAATACAGCGCTATCTGGGCGAGCTGCGTATCGCATCCAGTGAATTGTCATATCCACAATAGCATTACGTGATTTCTGTTGAAACTCACGGTAGAGAAGACGTTTATCTTCTTCGTTTGCTGCCTGTACTTTTTCCTGAAGCTCTTCTGCTTCAGTAACCATGTGTGCTGTTTGACGTGGCTGGTTAAAAACTGGAACTGTGTCTGGGAATAAGCGATCGAGTGTTGCGCTTAGGCCTTCTTTGGTTGCGCGCTCAACGTCGCCGGGAAGTGCAGTCCATCCTGCACGCCTTAAGAGATGACGTGCTGCATCTTGATTCCATTGAGAATCTGGTAAACGACTCCAAGCTGTCTCTGGGGCAAGAGTAAGCGCCATGGCGGTAAATAGTTTTTACTTAGTTTAAGTACTTACAGAAAGACGCTTTATTACTGAGAACGTTTCACTGTGATCCGGAACAAGTAAGCTTAAAAAAAGAGTATTTGTCGCTGCCACTAACGACATTAAATAGATATTACGTAAGTATATCTAATAAAGCGATTAATGTAATTTGAAATAACGTATAGAAGCTTAACTTTTTTGATGAATTTGTGGCTCCCAAGTCGCATAGGAAGGTTGTTCATACAAAAAGGCGTCAGGATTTTCTGATGGTGTGAGTAATGGAATCTTACTCGCACGCGTCCATAGTTCTTCAATCACGTAGGGAGTAGTCGCAACTTCGCTCGGCAGTGGACTCCATGATCTAAAGCCTTCAGGTATGAGTAGAGGCGCTTTTAAATCCGGTGTAGCGACTTTTGCAGCTAGTCCACCGTGCTTGTAGGTATGCCAACTATCTCGTCTAGCATCTGCAATATAGGTGACTTCTGGATTGGCTTTTGCCTCTGCTAAGAGCGCTAAGGCGTTATAGGAATAGGTTTCACTGGTACTTAAGGTTTTCCAAACACGCAGTGCCATAGCTACCGTTCGAATTCCTAAAATTGATCCAGGCGTATTCGCATAAACGAATGTTTTTACTTCACGTATGTTACAATTTAACTGCTCGATACAGGTAAACAGTCCAACACCAGACTCTTCATTACTGGTTGCAAAAACACCTTTGGAGTCAGGTTGTTGGTAGTAGCCAACTTGGATCTTACTCGAGCTAGCATCGCAAATAAGTAAGGGAGCGTTACTTAGGAGTTGGCTTAAGCTCTTCATTATAGATCATATAACGCTGGATCTTTATGATAGGCAAGCCTTTACGGGCTTAACAAAAGCTCTGAATCGGGCATTGACCGAGCCGTTGAAGCCTTTACATTTAACCATTCGTCTAAAGATCAAAGCATTAAGAATTTAACTGTGAACGTACAACTCACCAGCACATCCACTACACGTAAAAGCCTAGTTGTAACTCTCGATAAAACCGAGGTCGACTCCGAGCATTCAGCTATTCTTGCTGAATACGTAAAACAAGCTCGTCTTCCTGGTTTTCGTCCAGGCAAGGCTCCTGTTGAAATGATCAAACGTAAGTTCACAAAAGAGCTTGCTGATGAGTTAAAGCAGAAGGTTGTTTCAAAAGCTTATTCGAGCTCACTCGAAAAAGAAAAATTAGACGTACTGAGCATTGTTCATGTAGACGAAGGTACGATTGAGCTAGGCTCAGGTGCTACCGTAACAATTACCGTTGATGTTCGCCCTGATTTTACTCTCCCTGAGTACGTTGGCTTAACAGTCAAATCGGAAAAGACTGAAGCAAGTGAAGATGAAGTCGAAAAGATGGTTGAAGCACTTCGCACCGATAAAGCCGATTTCAAGCAATCTTCAACACCTGCTAAAAAAGGTGATTACGTAAAACTTTCTTATGAAGGAACGCTCGATGGTAAACCAATCGCAGACTTAGTTCCTGATAAACAGCTGTATGGCAAAGTGCCTATGACCTGGGAAGAAGTAGAAGGTGCTAATGAAGGTCACTTAGCTGGTCTATCCAAGCAACTTGTTGGTGCTACAACTGGTGAAAAGAAAACTATCTCGATCAGCTTCCCAGCTGATTTTAATGCCGTTGCAGCGCTTGCTGGTAAAAATGCTAGCTATGCAATTGAAGTGCTCGAAATTCGTGAGCGCGTGCTACCAGCTTTAGATGAAGAGTTCTTTAAATCACATCAGGTTGCTAATCTCGAAGAATTAAAGACACAGATCCGTGCTAATTTAAAAATGCAAAAAGAATATCAAAACCAGATGGCACAACGCCGTCAGGTGTTGGATATTCTCACAGACAAAACGGAAGTTAGTATCCCTGATAGTTTAGTTGATAACGAAACACAGGGTATCTTACGTCAATTTATCGAAGAGAATATGCGCCGCGGAGTTTCTTCTGAAGAAATCGAAAAAGATAAGAAGACAATTGTTGAAGGTGCTAAGAAGACCGCTGAAAAGCGTGTTAAAACTCAGCTCATTCTTTCTAAGATTGCTGAGAAAGAGAAAATCACGATCGAAAATCGTGACTTCGATAACTACATTTACCGCGAAGCTAATCGCACACGTCAACGTCCTGAGAAGATTGCTAAAGACTTGGGTAACAACCGTGAAGCACTTCGCGCAGCCCAGGAATCGATCATTTTCGACAAGGCAGTTGATTTTCTGGTTTCTAAGGCTACTGTATCTAGTAACTAATCGTGAGCTACTACGTTCCAATCGTTTTAGAGAATACAGGCCGCGGAGAGCGGTCTATGGATATCTATTCGCGTCTCCTTAAGGACCGAATTATTTTCATCGGTACACCTATCGATGATAATGTTGCGAATGTAGTGATAGCTCAGCTTTTGTTCTTACAAATGGAAGATCCTAAGAAAGATATCCATTTGTATATCAATTCACCGGGTGGCGTTGTCACAGGAGGCATGGCTATCTATGATACCATTAACTTTCTACAATGTGATGTCGTTACCTACTGTGTAGGTATGGCGGCTAGCATGAGTACCGTATTACTTGCTGCAGGTACTAAGGGTAAGCGTTTTGCGCTTCCTAATAGCCGTGTTATGATTCACCAACCATCGGGTGGTGCAGGTGGCCAGGCTGCTGATATCACAATTGCTGCACGTGAAATTTTACGTTGGAAGAAAACGCTTAACGAAGTCATCGCAAAGCACACAGGTAAGACACCTAAAGAAGTCGAAAAAGATTCTGACAGAGATTACTACATGAGTGCTTACGAAGCTAAGACGTACGGTATTGTAGATCATGTTGTAGAATCGACTCGCGAGGCAGAAAAGCTCGTTGTTCAACCTAAAGCGTAAGCGTTAGATTTTCTTTTTATGGCAAAATCATCGCGCATGACGCTCTGCTCATTTTGTGGTAAGTCGCAATCTGAGGTTAAGAAGATCATCGCTGGTCCAGGTGTCTATATTTGTGATTCGTGTGTTACGGTATGTAAGACCATCATCGATAAAGAAGTTAAAACACCGGTAGCAGAATCAAAACCTGCCTTTAATTTAAAGAAACCATCAGAAATTAAAGCCGTACTT
>Ga0007824_1000615_pt1 | contig 9647 bp, 7 predicted proteins | sample CryBogCBE05Oct08_FD_71225 | JGI IMG/M metagenome (GOLD analysis project Ga0007824, IMG submission 71225) | Freshwater microbial communities from Crystal Bog, Wisconsin, USA - CBE05Oct08 | ecosystem: Environmental > Aquatic > Freshwater > Lake | place: Crystal Bog, Wisconsin, USA | collected... | reverse complement strand
CCTCAAACTATTACTGATGCGCTAGGCGAATATAAGACAGGTATCGCTTCATCAATATTCAGAGTAAGTCGTAATGGTTCAACCAAAGTTTTGACCGTGATCATTCTTCTTCTCATGCTCACCGCACTTGCCTCAATCGTGACCATGGCCTATCTCGTAGCAACGGCCAAACGTCCACCGATGCTCTCCGCACTGACATGGGGCGCAGCACTTACCTTCTCAATGATTGGCTTGCGCGGGCTATTCCCAGGGTCGCCACCACTTGGAATCTTGATCGACAAGATCGTCTACTTCCCAGCGCTTCTTACTACCTTGGTCTGCTCGTTAGTAATTCTGATGAGCTGGGCGCAGCGCGAGGATTACGTCAATTAGGTAGAAAATTAAGCGAGGAAGCTGCTGGTGGCGGGTGAAGGATTTGAACCTTCGAAGGCAGAGCCGGGGGATTTACAGTCCCCTCCCATTGGCCGCTCGGGCAACCCGCCAGGTTGATTTAGCCATCAGGACGAACGTAAAAGTACCTCAGGAATGAGGTTTTGGGTAATTCCCAAGAGCATACGTTCAAGCTGGTGTATGGAAAGTGTATGAGTTGTAAAACAAACCTTGGAGGTCTGTCACTTTTTGACAGTCCCCCGGCGTTTTTTGTGATTGCTGAGACCCTTTCGTAATACGCACTAAATCAGTGTGTTACTCAACGAAATGGATAAGAATATGTCAGAACCAACACAAACTAATCGTAAGAAGTCACGTCGCCGTAATGGGGATGGAAACACCTATCGCCACAAGAATGGATGGCGCACTGTGATCTCACATAAGGGTCACACGGTCACAGCTATGGGCCGCTCAGAGCAGGAGTCTCGTCGACTAGCAAAAGAAAAGATCAAAGCGCTTCCTATTTACGATGGTTCGCTAGTCCCAGCTGCTGCAAAGCTGACAACTGGTGAATTCTTAACTAATTGGATCACTCAGAAACACAAGACTTCGATTGCAGCAACTACCTACCGCCGCTATGCCTCACTCATTAACGTCCACATCATTCCCGCACTGGGAACACTCAAGTTGCAGGCCGTTACAAAAAATCATATAAATGCGCTGATGCTTCAGATGCGCGAAAAAGGTCAAAGCGCTCGCTCACAACAGCAAGCTCGTGCTGTGCTTTCTGTTGCCTTTGAATCTGCTCTAGAGGATGATCTAGTCACATCTAACCCAGTGATTAAGTCTCGAACAATTACGCTAGACAGTGCCCAAATCCACCCACTTTCACTTGCAGAAGTTCATACGCTGCTCGCTAAGACAAAAGGAGTGCAGATGCAGGCCCGTATACGCATGGCAGTTCTGTATGCGATGCGACAAGGTGAAGCACTTGGACTTCAATGGGGTGATATTGATTTCAATAAGAAGACAGTCTTCATCTGGCAACAGATTCAAAAAATTGACGGTGTATATGAATTTGTAAAGCTTAAGAGTGAAGATTCTATTCGAACTCTGGAGATCGATGATGAAACCTTGGTTGCTCTTAAAACACACAAAATCCAACAAAATTTGGACCGATTAGCCATGGGTGACAAGTGGGTGGATCATGATTTAGTTTTCACTACCTCTATTGGACAACCATTAGATAGTAAAACTGATTATCGTCAATGGCATCGTGCTCTTAGAAATGCAGAGCTTCCCATCAAACGGCTACACGATGCACGTCATACGGCCGCAACTCTCCTATTTGATCAAGGTTTGGATATAGAAGTAATTCGTAGATTTATGGGTCACTCATCGGTGCTTTTGACCTCTAAGACATACGTTCATCACTCGGCACGGCAACTTAGAGGTGCAGCTGAATTGATTAGACAAATGACTTTAGGTGCGTGACTAGAAATCTGAATAATACTTGATAAAAGCCTAAGGATGCTCTGTTAAAAGTATTACAGATTCTTGGCTAGCGACTCTAGTGCAAAACCAAACTGATCATCGATGAGTTTTTCTATTTCTCTTTCGGAAAGGCTTACAATGTTTGTTACTGCCATAGCTCGACGCAACCGAACCACAACTTGTGAAGTCACTTCACTCGAACCTGGTTCATCCTTTGACCTATTTAGTCGATACTTAACAATTCGTCGCGCTAATGGGACTGCAACATTCTTATTGCTTCCTAATGCTTCCATTCGTTCAAAAATACTAATTGCTTCATCCTCTTGGAGTTCAGAACCAAGTTCTGGGCCAAGAATGAAGCCGCGATGCCATAATCGTTGAAAAGCATTTCTCTCGGGATTCCCGAAGTATCGCTCTGGTGCGTTGTCAGGCCAACGCCAGAGTGCGAGGTCTGGCAAAACACGAATTGTAATATATGACCAAACTTCCGATTGAAAAGTATCTATGCTTTCAAAATCTTGAAACAAGATTTGGCAATTCCTCACAAACAGTTGATCAAACTCAATCGGTTTTAGTGTTATGTTCTTAACGTTCCCATCGCTAGCTCCCGCCATACTAAGAACTCCAGTTCTAAATTTCGCAAGCTCTTCATTTGAGACTCCTCTGGAGGTGAAAGGTCGAAGATGATAATCCTCAATGCTTATCGAGTCTTCAAAGTTGAATGCACCAGATTTAAGTAGGTCAATTCCTTCTAGTGTTTTGCTTAACTCTAGATATCTGGATGAAATACTCACTTTGCCCCCTCAACATTTTCCATCATCACGTGTTGAACCCTTGCGCGAATTGAAGACTGGTTCTGGTTCCACTTATCACGAACACTCAGTTCATCGGTTTCAAAAACATTACTAAAAGCACTCCGGAGGAAACGAAGCCAAGATCCCCCAGTTATGTTTTCATTACGGATTAAATCCAATTTTTCATCATCATTAATTGAAGCTCCAAGGGCTATCATGACAATATCTGCCAAGAGCATCGCTTGGAAATTCTTGTCACGCATGCTGCTTTCACTATTCTTATTAATCTCCACTCTCAGCATTCTTGAGTGCTCCACAGTCGCCCAATCATCTATGCCAACAGTTGGATCAATTTGTATCTTCCAAAGTGCCTTACTGACTTTTTTATCATTACTGAAGTCTCGAATGATCACATTTCCTTGGGTCTCTTGTCCCGCTAACTGGAATCGGATGTCCTTTTTAAGAAGAATACTTTTATTAACAACGGGTGAACCAACTTTTCTTATAGCTTTTGCATTCAGATTTACAGAAAGCGAAAAGGATAAAACGGCAGAATCATTCCACTCACCCTCTGGTATAACAAGAAGGTATGGGACTTCGTTGTTTTTAACTTCATAAACTTTAGATTTATGCCGCAATCTTGTGCCTAGGCAATACGTATCAACGCAAAGCTCCAAAACGTCTTCCCTGTCCAGATTACAATCTCTGTAAATGTCCGCAATGCTTACTCTTACTAGGCCTGTTATGGAAGTTTGTTTAGACGGTGTCCACCAGTTAGAAAGATTGATTCCAGATTCAAAAGAATTGTTTATGTCATAAACCGTGCCATTCAACTCAATTTCAGACACATTCAAGACTGATTCATTTGGTTGGTTATAGCCGAGGCTTTGATATCTACTCATTAGATTCTTCTATCTTAATTTTACAAGCTGTTCCTACACCTTGAGAATTCCGGATTTCGACCTCAACAAATTTCCCATCGTGCTCACTAATCAAAGTGAGCGGTTTATCTACAGGAAAAGTACGACCCTCAATCGAGATTTTTGCAATAGTAGGGGGAATGACACCCACGGGTGGATTTGAATCAATTGACCCATTTTCAAGAATAGAGGCAGGTATAAATTGTGCTTCAAATGAATGGCTCGCATTGCTTCCAAATATAATTTGATATTTAAATTGTGAAGAATAAGCCTTCGTATTAGAGCTTACGATTGTGGGGAAACCAATCTCAATGAGCTTTATTCCCGATCTTGGCTTACTTGCCCCACTAGATCCTGTGCCCCCAGGGCTACGTCCCTTTTGTCCTGTGAGTTGAAGGCCGTCTAACAGCCGACCAACAATATTGCCTAGTAAAACAGAAGCATCGCCATCCTCGCCCGGCTTGGATTGCAATTCCAATCCTTTAAATGTGTTTCGAATTGCCTCCAACGTTTGTTTAACGGGGTTACGCGACAGTGGAGGCAATTGAAGTTTCGTGGGAACCCAGTCATCGTGTGCAACTGGTTCTGATTTTCTAAAGGTCGCATCAAACTCAGCGTTTGTTTTAAAAACACCTCTGACAGTTACTCCATCACTCGGCGCAGTAACTGGTAAGTATTTAACGACAAAATTTGCTTGACGGATTAGGGCAATCGAAGACTTTGGGATGATCTCTTCTTTTGCCAATTCTTCATCATTTTGATTTATTGGTGTTTGGTACCACGTCAATAATCCCGTTGGCCTTTTTTTAACGGACGCGGCAAACATGATCTCTTTAGAATTTATAGTTGCGTCTTTTGTTGTTTGAGCCTTAAAACAAGCAACGTAATCCTGAATGACGGGTATCTTCTCTGGGTCTTGCATCTCTATTTCTGCACCATCATGCTTAAATGAAAATTCCACAGATGATGAATTATTAGTCTTGATCATGTGTGGCCAGCCATAATGATAAGCAGCCTGTTGCATCTGTAATGCGAGCTCACGTCTCTGGGCACTTATCGAAGTTGATGCCTGATGTGAGGGAAGTAATGCGTTGCCCAAAACCATTGCGACGAAACCAGTCTCCTCACCCAGATATGAACGCAGTCCAAGTTGCTCAGCAATTCTTATAGCTGTCGAACCTTCAAAGGGCTTTACAGATGTTCCGCTCGAATTAGCAGAAACTCCAAGCCAATGTCTTCCAGTGTATTTCTTACCATCTGCATTGAATGATCTGGCTATCGCCATTCCCATTAAGCGGGACTGTAAAGAATGATTCTCGATGAACTGCGAGAAGACTATTACGGTCGAATACTGGCTAGCGTTAGTTAAAACAGTTCTTCCCAGGCCAAAGCTTCCACCTGTACTACTTTCCGTAGTTGGCCTACCAACATTAAAAAAGAATCCTGCAAAGTTCGATTCTTTGCTGTCAATTGACGCATCTACCGGACCATTCAAACCAGCCGTTCCACGATCAGCAACATAAATGACTTCAATATCTGGTTGCTTAAGAATCCCAGCTATATCTAATGGATCTTGTCTTGTTTTCGCAGTTTCAAGAAACTGATTTAAATGGTTCTTCTTCGATCCTGACAAACTTGTTACATCCACCAAAAATTCGATGGAGGATGCCTTACTTACTCTCTGATCACACGAATTTTGGAGCATCTCGCGAATGAAAGTCTCAGATTGGGTATACGTTGAAGTTGAAATAGAATTAGACATTACATCAGCGACAACGCCACCTTGTGGGCCAACAGGCTCACTTATAAGGCTGCATGATTGAACTGTCATTTCCAGGACAATCTCAAGGCTTCCAGTGAGCTAGCAGAGATCATTTCCAGATTCGACAGATCAATCGAATAAGTTACGTCTGAAACTCTTCCAGTTGGATCAATTGCACCTAATGTACTTGAGGTTAACTTAGGGAAATCATCGCGAATTTCATACGCAGCTACTTGAACAAAGCTGAAAGTGAAGTTTGAATAGTCGTTTCTTTTGTTTGGATCAAAACCAATATTTAACAAAAGTAAATTCAGTTTACCTGCTTGATTAGCGGCAATCGAAACGATGGAATCGTATAAATCTCCGATGGTTGCCCCAATTGGGTCTGGCCTAATCTCTAGATGCAGAAGTAAAAGTGGAACTTCATTAACTTGCTCTAGCTGCCACAATCCGCTGATATTAACTGTCTTTGACCCTGGGCTCATAGTCGTTTTAACTTCTATTGACTGATGCTCGAACTCAAAGTCATGAACACCTCCATCAGGCCCTGTCCATGAGTTTAAATCTTGCAAGACATTGATCTCTAAGAAATGTTTAAGACAAATCAATTCTCCGATCAATCCTATTTGCTCAATCAACGACAACTTTTGCCTAGTTTCTAGGGAAAGTATTCTTTTCCATCTATCAATAACTTTTTTACATGTATCAATTATCTCTTGCGGGCTGTCACCTAAAATTTCGTTTAAAACTTCATCGACCACAGCAGAAAGCAAAGAAATATCGATATATCTTGAAGCAGCAAGTTCTAAATAATTGGATGTGACCCTGGTTTCTTTGTTTTCTAATTCTCTTTTCCTAATGCTAAAGCCACTACTGAGTTGCATCGATGGCTGGTCAGTCAGAGCTTCCACAGTCTCGGTTAGTCGAAATAGAATTAGGTATTGTTCTTCATAGTTACGCGCAAACAAAACTGGAAAGCCAAGAAATGTAAACTGGCTATCAATAACCTTGATCTGTTCTAGGCGTGTCGGCGTAGGAAGCGTTTTTAGCTTTTCCAATGTGACCGCTGCAGTTACCGATGGACTCATGCTATTTGAGCCACTTCATCTTGATTATCAGCATCTTCAAGATAGTCATCTTCATATGCGTTATCTTCGGGAAGATTTGGACCATAGTAATCAATAACCCCAATATCTAGAGACGATTTTGGAAAGAAAAATCCCAAGCCAACAATGTGATTATCAACATTCAAAGGAAGTCTATCTTTTGCCATAGCTTCCGAATTCTTATCAACAAGATAAATACCTAGCAGACCAGTTTTCTGCAATCCAAAGTCTTTTCGTGCTATTCGCATGCCGGAGTCTGACAGCTGACCAGCGTATTGTTGTTGTAGCTCTTTTCGACTCAATGGAACATCAGCTGCACCATCAACACTGCTTACCAAGTGGTGGATGTTAAAAGCCCCTGTAAATGGATCAATATCTTTGGCTGATCGGTTGATAGGTGAAATTTCAATCCCGCTGCCGAGGTCAACTGCTGGTTTTGTTGAATGCAAAGTCTTATAGAAAAACACATTCCACTTTTCTAGTTCACCTTTTCCTTGGTGGATGTCGACGTACTTTGCTATCAATTCCCCGTTAGCTATGCGAGCAGATTCTAAGAAATTGTAGGAAAGGACATATTCCTTCACTAATTCCCAGGGGACTTCCCGAGCCATGTCGTAACCCTGATCTGACTTGTTTGGTCCTATCAATCCCTTGCCGCTCAAAGTATTTATAAATTTCTTTGTTACGGTCAGATTGTGCTGTAGCCATTCGGAGTCGCTACTGAATGTGATGGTTTCTGTACGTTTTGCGGCATAGCCAATTTGTAACTTCTTGGCATAATTCATTTTGTTTGGTGACGTGATACTCATAATTGGATGGTCTCGAATCTTTATCGGAACCTGAATTGGCTGCAACCCTTCCTTTGCCAATTCCGTAATCTGGGATCTCACTTCTTCCTCAACAAGAGCTAGATCTCGAAACATTGGAATGAGATCGTCTTGCATCCAAATTCTTTGCAAATCATCATAGCCAACCCTGTAACCAAACCATCTGCCCATTTGTAGGAGTGAGTCGTAGTAACTACTTGTCCGCATAAAATAAGAACAGATCAAGCCTTCAAGGGTGAGTCCACGCGCCAACGTATTTCCACCCACAACTATAAATGGAACTGATTCTTCTTCGTTTTCAAAGTCATACACCAAGCGATCATCAGAACGACTGTTGTCCACAATCAACTTAAGTTCATCTAATACTTTGCTGACAAGTGATTCAATCTCAATAAACTTCGGCAACTGTTCATCGCCTTCAATTGTTCCTCTACTCTTTTCTGAATCCCAGCAATCTTCGAAGACACGAGAAATTTCACCTGAGGGCAACTTCTTCCAAGCGTTTAATTGCTTCTCAACCAAGCTTTTCATGTCTTGATGAGCGTAAACGCGTCCAGATGTGTGGATTAACATTGTGGAGAATTTATTCTTTTTTGATCTGTAACGACGTGCTGCGGTAGAGACGATGAACCATTTTATGGCTTCAAGAAGTGATTCAGGGAGTGTGGGATCCGTGACGACACTATTTGTGTTTGCGAGCTTTCCTAACAGTGATCGGTCTGTAAAAGACACAGGAATAACAATATTTCGACCTTGACTTATCTCTTGTTCTTCTTCTGCCAATGGATTTCTACCAAAAAGCTGTTCTGCTCCAAAATAGTTTTCAGGCCTTTTTAAAGGGTAGATAAAATCCCGCGGGAAGAGCTGTTGTTCAGTTCTGGCATCACTTAATATATTTGCAAATGGCGTTGCGGTGTATCCAAGATAGGCATGCCTTGGTAAAAATCTAGTATCTAATATTTCTGTCAATGTCCTATTAATAGCAGTTTGGCGGTTAGCTGCCTTTGCAGAATTGATTGTCGCTTGGTCCGCCTCGTCATCGATAAATAGGACCGGCAAACCTTGTCTTGTAAGAAGCGGGGCTGAATTCAACCACTGTTTTAAGCTCTTGAGTCTTGAATTGTTTTTCTTAATAACCGCTATAACGCGGTTTCCTGGCGGACTTAGCAGTTGATTGGCATTCTTGCTCTCACTGAAGTCAGCATCAAGAGAAGTTAGCCAATGCCAATTGTTTGGGTTAGTTCCAGTTAGCGACCGCTCCAATCGATCTTGTGTTTGCTTGCGTAAATTATTTGTTACACCAGATAAGACAACAATTAGGCGGTATCCAGCATCTGCCGCTTGTGCTGCTGTCGCAATAAAGTTAGTCGTTTTTCCAGACTGAACATAACCCAAAACAAGACCTCTTGACGAAAATGCGACCTGTGATGCTGGAGGATCCAATAATCCAAGAATTGTGCTTGAAGAGTCCAGTACTTCTTCGATCTCTATATTGCTTCTACCCTCGTGCTCAAGTCTCGTCTTTACAAAATTCCAATAGGTGGAGTTTTCGGTTGGCCCGGCATACCAACGACTTCTCTCGCTCTTTTTGCCATCAGAAGTAATTACATACGGATCCTCTAGGTCATAAACATGATCTCTTCGACTTCTGTAATTCGCTATCGCGAGGTCTATAAGAACTTCTGAATCGAATAATTCAACTAGTTGGAGTCTTATTGACCGAGTGTCATTGCCTGTTTGAACTAAGCTTTCTACAAGCTTCTCAATTTTAACTAAACGTGGGTCATTCATTCTCGATTACCTAACAAACCTTACTTGCAAATTCAGTTTCAAGAAATGTTCACCGTTTTCTTCATATATGGCGCCATATTGATGTCGACTCGTATCTGGTCGATCAAATCGCACATTGTTGTATAGATACTCTTCAAAACTCTTTCGGTTGTATAGGTAGTAAAAAACTACATCGCCATCATTCTTCACAAGGATTATGCCCTTAAATTTTGTTGTATCTCCGTCCCATTCAGTGGCTGGACGCATACCCATTGAGATAGCACCTAAGAATTCTTTTATCTTGAAAATAGGCTGCCGAGATGTTGGTTCGTCTATCGGATAAGCGGCGTTGACAACATCACTAAATTTGATGTGCTCCGTCGAATAGTAACTAAGTAATAATTTCCCGATGTAATCTCCCATATTGCTATCAAGTAGCTGTAGGTTCCTGGCAAATGTTTCACTTTGGAATCCAATAAAATCAAGTGCAAAGCCGGCTTGATAAAGTGCTTGAAGATTCTTTCTATGTTTGCCGTGTTCAAATTCGGGGAATGGTTTTTCCATTTGTTGCGACTTTGGGGTAATTTTGTAGATCAAGTTTGTTG
>Ga0007824_1000614_pt1 | contig 9648 bp, 8 predicted proteins | sample CryBogCBE05Oct08_FD_71225 | JGI IMG/M metagenome (GOLD analysis project Ga0007824, IMG submission 71225) | Freshwater microbial communities from Crystal Bog, Wisconsin, USA - CBE05Oct08 | ecosystem: Environmental > Aquatic > Freshwater > Lake | place: Crystal Bog, Wisconsin, USA | collected... | reverse complement strand
ATATAGCCACCGATGACACCGATGCCACCACCGACGAGCGACAAGATCGTTGCCTCGATCAAGAACTGAGACAAGATCGCACCCTTTGGGGCACCGATCGCTTTGCGGATACCGATCTCGCGAGTGCGTTCGATAACGGTAACGAGCATGATGTTGGTGATACCGATTCCACCGACGAGAAGTGAGATCGCAGCAACCACACCCAAAAGCACGGTAAAGACGCTGCTATTGGATGATGATGTCGCAAGCAATGAAGCCTGGTTGAGGGTGCGGTAATCGCGGTTGTTGGTGTTCTTTACCTTGTGCTGAGCATCCATGATGGTGTTGATCTCGGTCTGGGCGAGATCTTGAACGCCAGCAGATTTGGCCTCAACAACGATTGATTGCAAAGAGTTGTAGCCAGTGAGCGAACGTTGTACCGCAGTCAATGGGGCAACCACAAGTGAGTCACCATCTTGGAAACCATTAGAACCTTTGACGGTGGTGGTTCCAATAACGGTGAAAGGAATTCCGCCACAACGAATAACTTGACCGATTGGGCTCTGTGTTCCGAAGAGGTCGGTAGCGGTTGTATTGCCGATAACTGCTACGCGACGACCTTGAACGACATCGTCGTTGGTGAAATATGAGCCTTTTGCGATTGAGGTATTCGATGCCTCAAACCATGCTGGCCAAGTGCCATTAAAGGTGCCTGGTGTGGAGGTATTCGTTCCGTTGGTACATGTCGCACTTGCAGAGGCAACTGGCGCGACCTGCTTGATATCAGGAGCCTTAGTAGGACTAGAGAGAGCGAGTGCATCGGCCACAGTGAGCGGCTTTGATGATGCCGAGCGAGATGCTGCCTGGCGACCGAAGCCACCGCGGTTCGCTTGAATAGTGATGGTGTTGGTACCGAGGCGATCGATCGAAGATTGGATCTGCTTAGAAGATCCGTTTCCGACGGCGATCAAGATGATCACTGATGCAACGCCGATGGCAATACCTAAGGTGGTGAGAGCAGTACGAAGTTTGTTGGTGCCCAATCCGCGAATTGCGAAGCGAACGATCTCCAGGATATTCATGCCACACGACCTTTATTGAGGGTATCGGAGATGATCTTTCCGTCACGCATACGGACGACGCGCTTTGCACGTGCCGCGACATCATCTTCGTGTGTGATCACGACGACAGTGCGACCAGCGGCATTGATCTGATCAAAGAGATCCAAGAGATCACTCGTTGATTTCGAGTCGAGCGCACCGGTTGGTTCATCAGCTAAAAGAAGCGCTGGCCGCGTAGCGAGGGCCCGGGCTACCGCCACACGCTGTTGTTGGCCACCAGATAGTTCTGTTGGTTCGTGATCGACGCGATCGGCAAGACCCACAACCTCAAGAGCCTTGAGGGCACGCTTGCGACGTTCATCCTTCTTGATTCCTTGGTAGGCCATCGGAAGTTCAACATTTGCAACGGCTGTTGTCCGTGCAATGAGGTTAAATGATTGGAAGATAAAACCAATCTTGCGACCACGGACGATTGAGAGCGCGTTCTCATCCATCGAATCGATCTCAATGCCATCGAGGAAGTATTTTCCTTTAGTCATCACATCGAGTGCACCCAAGATATTCATGAGCGTTGATTTTCCTGAACCAGAAGGGCCCATGATCGCGACATATTCACCGGGCATGATCGTGAGATCAACGCCAGCGAGTGCATAGATCGCAGCATCACCTTCGCCATAGCGCTTGATTGCGCCACGAACGTCGATGATCGGCTGAACCGAAGTCTCAGTGGTCATGTGTGGAATCAACCGCCGTTACGTCCGGTACCGGCACCGAGTCCAGCGCCGCCAAATGCCGCGGCACCTCCACCGAGTCCACCAGGGACACCACCTACTGCAAAGCCATTTGTTGAGGTGGTGCGGACTACAGAAGGAAGTGCAACGAGATCGCCGACCTTAAGACCAGATTGGATCTCATCGGCGCTGTCGCCTTTGAGTCCAACCACAACACGAGTTGGTGTGAGAACTTGCTTGCCCTTCACTGTAGTGACCACGTTGACGGTAGAACGAGTACCGCGAGTGGTGACAGCTTGAGCAGTGACGTTGATGACGCCTGTTGCAACACCGACTTCAACAGTTGGGGTTGCGGTCATACCTGGCTTGAGACCAGGAACGGTGCCATCGATCGAGAAGGTTGCGTTATATGAGGTGACGCCACCCGATGTTGTTGGAAGAAGATCGACTCCGATTACCTTGCCAGTTGCAGTAATTCCAGAGAGTGCGTCAAAGGTATAGGAGGCGGGCTGTCCGGCCTTGATCTTGGCGGCATCTGCTTCAGAGAATGAGCCAGTTACCTCAAGCGAAGAGACATTGGTGAGGACGATAAAACCAGTGGCATTCGCTGTTGTAGTCGCAGGAGATGACGTGGTTGGAACGTTTCCGCCTACTGCAGTAGAGATTGAAGCGACATCCCCGGCGACTGGTGCTTTGATCGTTGCAGCATCGAGATTTCGCTTCGCTTGATCGTAAGCCGCCTGGGCATTTGCTAACTGAGCCTGCGCACTATCGATTGCACTCTGCTTTGCAGGTTGCATCGCGACATTGGTAGATGCGATGAGGTTATCAAGAGCATTTTGAGCAGATTGGACGCTGCTGGCATAACCAGCGATGGTTACTGCATCCTTGGCGAGATTATTCTTCTGGGTCAAGAGAGCATTGTTATAGGCAGTCGTGAGGTTATCGAGATTCTGCTTATCTTTGAGAAGTGATGAGGTCTGGGTAGTCAAAGCATTCTGCCATGTCGACCAGTAGCTAATGAGTTGGGTGCAATTTGCGTTAATGGTGTTAATGCTCTGACAGAAAGGAACTGTGATTCCAGATGGACCGTAAAGTCCTAAATAATTATTGTAGTTAAGAGCGGCAGCATCAACTGATGTCTGATAAGTCTTAGCCGCGAGCGCAGCATTTGCTGTCGCATCATCGAGCGCCTTCTTTGCGGCATCAACGCTCTGTTGGTAGGAAGCGGCATTTGCTTGAGTGAGCGCGGTGTTATCTGCCTGGTTCTTCTTTGCAGTTGCAAGCGCAGCTTGAGCTTGTGCGAGTTGAAGATCAGCTTGGGCTTGTTCTGCCTTTGTCTTTGTTGGAACTAGCGCTGCAACAGCGGCCTTTGCATTCACAAGTGATGCATTTGCTGAAGTCAGTGCAGTAACAAGATTTGTTGTATCGATCTGTGCGAGTTCTTCACCTGCAGTGACGTGATCGCCGACTTTGACATTGAGCTTGGTGAGCGTGCCAGCAACGAGTGGTGCGAGACCAACATCCGATGGGCTGATCACCTTTCCAGTTGCCGAAACTGTGGCCAAAACATCACCACGACTTACTGTCGCAGTCTGTGTTGCTACGGGGGCCGCCTTGGGATGGAGTACTGAGTACCCCCAGAAGCCGGCTCCAAAGACCGCAAGGAGAAGGACGAGATTGATCGAGAGGATTCGCACACGCGCTTTATTCATGGGTAGAAGATAGGGGGCTATTCCCTAACCAATGGGTCTAAAAGGCTGAATAGAGCCTGAGAATTGATTTGTGATGAGGGCTAGATCGCCCAGGCCTCATCGCTATGGCGCTCGATCACCCAGCAGTGATACTCAGAGAGCTCGGGCTTCTGGAACAAGTAGGCGCCATCTTTACCCGCCACAATTAAGGCTGTTGCCAAGGCATCGGCTACGCCGCCGTTGGGTCCGTAGACAGTTGCGGATCTCGCCCCGATCGCGATCAAGCCGGTATGTGGATCTTTGATATGCGATCCCCGCTCATATGTGCCTGATGTTGCGATGGCACCATCGGCAATCTCAAAGACCTTCACGATTGTCTGGGCATCTTCAGGGTGGCGGATGCCAATTGACCAAGGCTTGCCGGGTTCATGGCCGCCAGCCAATGAGAGATCGCCCGCTGAGTTAATTTGAATATGTTCGACGCCATCGGTTTTCATCATGGAGATGGCGCGATCCGAAGCCCAGCCTTTTACATAGCCCGAAGGATCAAAGCCACCTTCAACGCACCATGGATCGAAGTAACCATCGGTTAAGAGTTTTGCTTCATGGCATAATTGCCAGACTTCTTGGAGATCAGGTGTGCAATCAACGATCTTGATCTCACCACGACGCAACCGTGAGACTTGGGATTGATCTTTATAAGTAGAGAAAACCTCATCGACTTCGTAGAGAAAATCGCGGACCTTATCGATTGATGACTGGATTGCAGACTCATTGATTGTCGAACTTGAGGCATCAACAAAGATAATCGTGCCCCAGGTTTCAATCTCGGCTCGAACTCGAGCCAGCGTCATTACATGCCAGCCTTTGCAAGTGCGCTGACGAGTGAGTCATACCAACCTTGTGATGTGTATGAAGCTCCACCAACGCCTTGGATATTTGCTGACTGTGCGGCGATTGTCTCCTGTACTAAGTATGGAATCGCTTGTTGCGAGATCGACTGTGAGCGGAAATCATTGTTCGGATACTGCAACGCCTTGGCGGCAGTGATCTTGCCATTCGAAACAGTGATCTGAACTTGAACTGGACCAAATCGAGTCTGTTGAGTTGCACCAGTGAAGGTTCCAGAGACCGCTGCCTTTGCAGGAGCAGCTGGCGCTGTTGTTGCCGGTGCTGCTGGTGTTGTTGCAGTAGTCGTAGATTTGGTTGACTTCTTGGTCGACTTCTTCGTTGCCGCTGGAGCTGGAGTCGCGGCAGTAGTAGCAGCTGGTGCAGGAGCGGCTTGCGTTTGAGCTGGCGCTGGCGCAGTAGTCGCTGCACTTGCACCGCTCAATGTGTTACCACCGAGTGTGCCACCGCTCGCTGAGCCGAACTGTGGTGGAGTGATCGATAGCACTGCCCCGAGACCGCCGACAGTTCCGCCTGCGATCAATAGAAATCTCTTTGCGCCCATTTTTTTTATTCTCCTTTATGGTTCTTATACCGCGTGGAATTCAAAGGCTTCATCGTGGAAGCGATTTTTAGGGATGCCGCATGAGTGCGCTGCATCGCGAACTGCTTCGACCAATGGCGTTGGCCCACAGACATAGACATCAGAGTCACGGAAAGCTGGAACAAATTTCATGATGTAACGAGCGTTCATCGGGTGGATCTTGCGTGAACCGACCAGGTAATGAACACGGGCGCCACGAGCATCGGCCAGAGCATCGAGCTCTTTGCGAAGAACGAGATCTTCTTCAGTGGATGCGCGGAAGATGACATCGATCTCCATGGTCGGATCGAACTCTTCCATCAACGCACGAAGTGGTGTGATACCAACGCCGCCACCGATCAAGGTGACATGGCCACGAGTCGCCTTTGCCGCAACAAATGTGCCATATGGACCTTCGAAGAAGACGCGAGTGCCCGGCTTGAGGTTAATAACATCAGATGATGCATCACCGAGATCTTTAACGGTCACGCGCATGTACTTCTTTGTTGGTGCTGCCGATAATGAATAAGGGTGCGAGATCCACCATTGACCAGGAGCCATAAAGCGCCAGCTGAAGAACTGGCCACCTTGTGCACGGAGGCGATCGAGGTTGCGACCCTTCATGATGATCGAGACAACGCCAGGGCCTTCGACCACAACTTGTTCGACGCGTAGATTATGTTGGAATGATCTAAAGGTAGGAATCGCAATGCGCCACAAGATAATGACGACTGCGGCGGCGATATAGAGCCCAGTCCAATATGCCTTGTTTAAAGGATGGCCAATAAACATTGGTCCGGTGAGGACTTGGTGCATGAATGAGAGAGCGATACCGAGATATGTATAGAGATGGATCGTCCACCAAGTCTCGTATGACATCTTGGCGCGAGCCTTCTTATAGGAAGTAATACCTGCAGCTGCGAAGAAGATAAAGGCAACGAGCGCTGGGAGCATCCATGGATATTTCACGGTGATGCGCCAGAGTTCGACACCCAATCGAGCGCGATCATTTGCTGCATAACCAACGGTCACGAGGAAGACGTGGAAGGTGATGAGATAAAGCGAGTATGGACCGAGCTTGCGGTGCCAGATCACGAGGCGATCATGTCCGATCGAGCGCTCAATGAATGAGATACGAGAGACAAGTACTAGTCCAACAATCGCGAAGTATGACCCCAGGAGTGCGCAGATCCGGCTGACCGATGTGATGATCGGATAGACGCCGTTCCAATCGGAATGCGATGTGCTCTCGATATAGAGAGCGGCGGTGAGGCCAAGGCCTAGCCCCAAGATGATCGAGGCCCAATCGGCGTTGTGGCGCTTTCCGATAGTTAACGTGCTCATAAGCGCATCAAACCTTCTTTACCTGAGAGAAAAATGTGAACCGCCTATGTGGCTGGTCTGAATAATGCCAGATATAACTCGCCATGTGTGGCGATCATCGCCTCGGGGTCAAATACCCGGAGTGCTCGCTCTCGGGCCGCCCGGCCCATCTTTGCTCGCAGCTTCGAATCCACCGCCAATTGTGAGATCGCCATCGCAATCGCAGCCGCGTTCTTCTCAACGATCAATCCAGTCTCACCAGATGCAATCACTTCGCTATTAGATCCGACATCGGTCGCTACGACGGGTATCCCAGCAAGTTGTGCCTCGATCAGCGCGATCGGCATTCCTTCATTATCTGATGTACTAAATGCAACCGATACTGACGACCAGAACTGTGCAGCATCAGCCCAACCAATCACGGAAAGATTCGATGGTGCGATAGCTTTGATCTCATCCAACAAATCACCACCACCAGCCATCACAAAGTTCACTGATGGTAATAAGCGTGCAACCTCCACAGCCAGCATCGGATTCTTCACCGATGTCACACGGGCCATCCACCCCACAACAAACTCACCCTTATACGGTTTTGTCTTCAAAGGCTTCACACCAGGAGCAACCGAAGCCCACTGCTTGCCGACGCCGATTCGCGCGGCACGTAACTCGCGCCCAACTTTCTCGCCCACCGATACCAAGAGATCGCTTCGCTTCGCATTAAATCTTTCAGCAAAGGTAATCACAGACTTCTGCAACGCGCTAAAGCTCTGATCATCAAAGAGATGTCCATGGAATGTGTGGACTCGCTTATGCGACCCCGGGACTAATCGAGCAAGCAAACCAGCCTTAAAGGTATGCGAATGCACAATATCTGGCTTAAATTCTCGAATCACTCTCTTTAATTGAAAGTATGCACGGATATCTGCGATCGGATTGATCGCTCGACCCATCGATGAGATGCGAGCGACCGGCAGTCCATAGACACATGGATCTTCAACCTCGGACCCTTGGACATATCCAGTAGCGAGCAGCGTTTCAAAGCCAGCAGGCGCAGCCGAAACGAGATCCCCGACATAACGCGCAGTCCCGCCCACATTCATTCGGGCAATCACGTGCAAGACCTTCATGGTTTAAAGCGCCGCGCGAGTAGCGGCGATATCGTCGATGATCGTTTCAAGTGAACGAGTCGGTACCCAACCAGTTGCAGCCTTGATCTTGGAGATATCTGGGATACGCCGCTGCATATCTTCAAAGCCAGCGCCATATGCATCTTCATAAGACTTGCTAACAATCTCAGACGCAGAATTCAAACGTTTAATAACTAATTCTGCCAACCCACGGATCGAGATCTCGTGGTCATTGCCGATATTGAAGACATCACCGACAGTTGATTCGCTATCGATCACCGATAGAAGTCCAGCCACAGCATCTGCCACATGGCAGAAACAGCGTGATTGATCTCCAGATCCATAGACTTCAATAGGTTCACCAGCTAATGCAGCCGAGACAAAGCGCGGGACAACCATTCCGTATGAGCCAACTTGTCGTGGCCCCACAGTGTTAAAGAAGCGCACAATACGAACTTGAACCCCAAGTTCGGAGTAATAGAAATAGCCAAGTGATTCATCGATCGCTTTTGCTTCGCTATATGACCAGCGTGACTTCAGTGGTGATCCCACAATTCGATCTGAATCTTCGTGGAGCGGCCCGCCACCATTCTTTCCATAGACTTCAGACGACGATGCAATCAGTACCGGCTTACCAAATCGCTGACAGGCATCAAGAACATTCTCGGTCCCATGCAGATTAATCCGTAATGACTCAAGTGGTTTATCTACGATATTAAAGACTCCAACAGCGGCAGCTAAATGCAAGACATGATCAACACCTGCAACCAAACGATCCACCAAAGCTGAATCAAGAATCGATCCGCTATAGAACTCAACGGACTCATTCCCAATTAAATGCTCGATGTTGTGGTGATTACCAGTCGATAAGTTATCGAGGATTACAACGCTATCCCCACGAGCAACTAAAGCATCAGCAACGTGGGATCCAATAAACCCAGCCCCGCCGGTGATCAGATACTTCATGCGAGATCCGCGTGATACGCGTCGATAACGTCATCAGGTGCACCAGATGCCCGCATTGCACCGTGGTCGAGATAAATTGCCCGGGTAGCCATGGATTTCACCGCTGAGAGATCATGGGTCACCAAGACGACGGCGCATCCGCTATTCATCATTGATTCGGTACGAGCCTTGGATCGAGTCTGGAAATCTTCGTCGCCCACAGATAAGACTTCATCAATAAGCAAGAGATCTGGGGTCACATCGGTCGCGGTCGCAAAGGCCAAGCGTGCGACCATGCCTGATGAGTAGGCACGGATTGGGATATCTAAGTGTTCGGTGAGCTGGGCCCATTCAGCGATCGCTTCAATACGTGATTGCATCGTCTTGGCATCGCGCCCCAAGAGCGTGCCGTACAACATGATGTTCTCTGCCCCAGTGAGCTCTGGATTAAAGCCCGCACCGAGTTCAATCATCGGCGCCACAGACCCACGAACAATTATTCGACCCGATGTTGGGGGCAGGACTCGTGCCAAGACCTTTAAAAGCGTTGATTTTCCAGCGCCATTACGGCCAATAACCGAGAGGGTCTCACCACGAGATACCTCAAAAGAGACGCCATTTAAGGCATAGAAATCTTCATAGGACATCCGTCGATTGATAGTGTCGATCGCAGTCTGCTTGAGCGATGAGACACGGTGTCGTGTTCGACGGTATGCCAAGGTGATATCGGTGGCTTCAATGATCTTTTCACTACTCATAGCTTTGCCACCACCTTTGGCCAGGTGCGTCCAAAGACATAGAAGCCCAAGACAAAGAAGAAGATAGATGTGCCACCCATCATCAACCACTCGTGCACAGTCGCCACCGCATTGCCACCATAAACATCACGGAAGATCTGTAGATATGAGGTCAATGGATTTAAATGAATCACTCGCTGGGTATGTGGTCCAAGCGCGGTAATCGGATAGAAAACCGGGGTCATATATTGCAGAGCCAACAAAAAGATATTGATCAGCGACCGTGAATCGTCAAAGTTGACATATGCGATCGCCAGCATCAATCCCAGGCCAGTGGTGAACAGGGTCATGCAGAGCATGAAGACTAACAACAGCGGAGTTTTGAACCCCGGATGCTTTCCGAAGATCAACAAGACGACAGTCAAAGGAATCAAACCAAATAAGAAGTTGATCGCCGATGAGATAGTCGCGCTAAATGCAAAGATCTCTGGACGAACATAGACCTTGGTCAAGACACCTGCACCCGATGCGATCGAGTCAGCTGCCATAGTCAGACCCTGGTTAAACAAGGTCATCGTCA
>Ga0007824_1000582_pt1 | contig 9914 bp, 9 predicted proteins | sample CryBogCBE05Oct08_FD_71225 | JGI IMG/M metagenome (GOLD analysis project Ga0007824, IMG submission 71225) | Freshwater microbial communities from Crystal Bog, Wisconsin, USA - CBE05Oct08 | ecosystem: Environmental > Aquatic > Freshwater > Lake | place: Crystal Bog, Wisconsin, USA | collected... | reverse complement strand
TGCAAGCGAGAACCGAGCAAGTTGAAGCGTCGTGGCAGCTCCTTCGAGCGGCCGCGCAGGGTGCAGTAGCTAACTCTTATTCGCCCTACTCGAAGTTCCCCGTGGGCGCGGCGGGACTCAGCGACAACGGCGTGATCGTCGTCGGCACGAACGTGGAGAACGCCAGCTTCGGGTTGACCTTGTGTGCCGAATGCGCGCTCGTTGGTGATCTGGTCACGCGGGGCGAGAAGCGACTGGTCGCAGTGTGCGTGGTGGGGGCTGACGGCGAGTACTTGGCGCCGTGTGGACGGTGCCGTCAGGTGCTCTATGAGTTCGGCGGGCCTGAGATGCTGATCGATCGCGGAGAGGGAGTCACGCCCCTTTGTCTGGGTGACTTGCTGCCGGGAGCGTTCTCGAAGAGTGACTTAAACGTTGGAGGAGAGCAGTGAGCTACTTCGCTCCGTTGTTGATTGGCAAGAAGCGTCGCGGCGAGGAGATGACGAGCGAGGAGATTGCCTGGTGGCTTCGTGGTTACATGCAGGGCCAGGTAGCTGAAGAGCAGATGTCGGCGATGCTGATGGCGATCTGCTTTAGAGGGCTCTCTAAGGCCGAACTGCGGACGTGGACCGGTGAGATGGTGGCGTCGGGGGTGCGAATGGATCTCGGCCGGGATCGTTTTATGGTGGACAAGCACTCGACGGGTGGTGTGGGTGACAAGATCTCGCTGATTCTGGCCCCTCTGGTGGCGACGTACGGCGTGGGGGTGCCCCAGCTCTCAGGGCGCGGGCTCGGCCACACGGGCGGCACACTCGACAAGCTCGAATCCATTCCCGGTTGGCGAGCGAATTTGTCGTCTAATGAGGTGACTGAGCTGCTCGGGCGAGTCGGTGCGGTGATCTGCGCGGCCGGGGAGAACCTGGCACCGGCTGACCGGCGGCTGTACGCGCTGCGTGACGTGACGGGAACGGTGGAGTCGATCGCGCTGATTTCGGCGTCGATCATGTCCAAGAAGATTGCCGAAGGGACGCACGGCTTGGTGCTGGACGTCAAGTTCGGCAAGGGAGCATTCATGGCCGACCAAGACAGCGCCATCTTGCTCGCACGCACCATGGTGCAACTGGGTGAAGAGAGTGGCGTGGCCAGTGAAGCCCTCGTGACCAACATGAACAGCCCACTCGGCCAGAGCGCCGGCAACGCCATTGAAGTTCTAGAAAGCATCGAGACCTTGAAGGGTCGCGGTAGCCCGGACGTCGTGGAGTTGACGGTCCGGCTCGCGCGCCAGATGCTCGCGCTTTCGAACATAGAGACCGCGGAAGAAGAGTTGGTAGCGCGCCTTGGCGACGGCAGGGCGTACGCGAAGTTCGTCGAGATGATCGAGGCCCAGGGTGGACGCAGTCTTGATCTGACACTGGGCGATAAACGCTGTGTGGTGCGAGCGAATGCGAGTGGCCAGGTCAGCATGAACGCGCGAGTCGTTGGTGAGGCCACGTTGGCGCTTGGGGCCGGACGAGCGCGCAAGGAAGACGACGTCGACGCGGGGGCGGGCGTGTTGATGCTCGTTCGCGAAGGTCAAGAGGTGCGAGCCGGCGATGAGTTGTTCATGGTGTACGCGTCAGACGTCGAAAAGCTCGAGGCCGGAGCCGACGTACTTCGTAGTGCGGTGAGTTATGACAATGAAGACGATCTCCGCGCGGCCGCCCAGTTGATCGCGGGGCGCGTGGGGCGCGACGGAGAGTTCTGCCCTGAGGTATAGAGCGCCAGTTGGGACCGCTCGAGCGAATAGTGGCGCGAAGACGCAGTGACAGGAACAGTCAGTAGTCCTTCTCCCGAAGGAGCAAAGCGGCGATGGCAACATCGCCGCTTTGTGCTGTTCGGGGCGACGGTGAGTGGTGCTAAAAGCGCGCGGCGGCCCAGGCGAGAAGATCACGAAGGAGCGCGGCCGCGGCGTCTTCGAGATCCACAGTGGTGGCCACCTTTCTCGATTCGCGAACCTCGACGTAGCACTTGACCTTGGACTCAGTGCCCGAGGGGCGCACGACACAGCGATAGAGATTCTGATCGGCGTCGTCAAAGCAGAGACGAAGTCCCGTTGTTGCCGGCAAGTGCGACGCGATGCGCAGGTCCTCGCTGTAGAGCAAGCGCAAGTTGGCCGGCGAGAAGCTTCGGGCCAGGGCGTCCAGGGCCGTGTCAATCGTGGCGCCAGTGGGCGGAGCCGGTAGGCGCAGTGACGAAGAGCGGGTGACGCATCGGCCAAAGCGATTGTCCATCTCGTCCAGCAGGTCAGTCAGCGTGCGGCCGGCGTGGGATAGCTCGCTCGCGAGCGCGCAGAGAGCGAGCGCGGCCGAGACACCGTCTTTGTCGCCAACTGCTGCGGGGTCGACGGCGTAGCCGAGGGCCTCTTCGTAACCAAAGAGCAAAGGGCTCGCCGCGCGAGCAACCCACTTAAAGCCAGTCAGGGTCTCTACGTGGGTCGCCCCAAAGTGCTCGGCTAACTGCAAGAGGCGCGAAGAGGAGACCACGGTGCTCGTGACCACTTGCGGGGTGACAGCCGCAGAAAGCAGGTGCCACCCGAGTAGCCAGCCCACCTCGTCACCGCTGAGCATGCGCCAGCCGTTCTTCGTCGGCACGCATACCGCCAAGCGATCAGCGTCGGGATCGTTGGCGAGTGCGAGATCGGCGTTCTTTTCTTTCGCGAAGTTGAGCAATTCATCAAGCACGCCCGGCTCTTCGGGGTTGGGAAAGGGCATGTTCGGGAAATCGGGATTTGGCGTGCACTGCGAGGTGAGCGGGTGCACCTCGGCGAACCCGGCGGCGCTGAGCAGTCGGTGCAGGGTGTCAAAGCCCACGCCGTGCAGGGCGCTGTAGCAGATGGTGAGGTCTGCGGGGTTTAGTGGAGCCAAGGCGGTGAGCATGTGCACTTGGTACCGCGCCAACATCTCTTCTTGGACCTCGTGGCGAGGGGCGAGCGGGGTGAGTTGCGGGGCGAGAACCTCTTTTTCGGCCATGACCTCTTCGACGAGGGCGCAGACGTCGGGCAGGGCTTGGACGCCAGTGCAGTCATAAAGCTTGAAGCCGTTGTCCGTCGCCGGATTGTGACTGGCCGTGATCATGATGCCCGCGGCGGCGGAAATCTGGCGCAGGGTGAAGGGAACGAGCGGCGTGGGCAGGGGGCCGCTAAGCACGTGTACGGCAATGCCGCGGGCGCGTAGAACGTCTGCGGCATGTTTGGCGAAGCGCGCTGAGTGGTGACGGGCGTCGTGTCCGATAACGACACCGCGGGCGGGCCCGTTCTCGACATGATCGGTGACGTACGCGGCAACCCCCAGGGTCGCGAGTTCGACCACGCGCAGATTCATGCGGCCGGGACCGGGACCGAGGGCACCGCGCAGTCCGGCGGTACCGAAGCGAAGAGGCGCGTCGAAGAGTTCGTGCAGAGCGGCTTTGGCGGTGGAGGTTTCTTCGCCAAGGAGAGCTTGCAAAGCGGCGCGAGACGCGGGGTCGGGGTCGCCTACGACCCAGGCGCGAGCGAGTTGGGTGACCGGGTCCACTAGAGCTCTTCGAAGATGTGGGCCAGGAGAGACGTCAGGCGTGGAGCGGCAAGTTTTCCGGCCAAGACGACCTCTTCGTGCGAAAGTGGCTCTTTAGTGACGCCGGCGGCAAAGTTCGTGACCAGTGAAAGACCCAGCACGGACGCGCCCAGGTGACGCGCGGCGATGGCCTCTAAGACAGTCGACATGCCGACCAGATCGGCGCCGAGGGTGCACAGCGCGCGGATCTCGGCGGGAGTTTCATAATGCGGACCGCGCAGGGCGGCGTAGATGCCGTGTCCGTCGACGAGGTGATTGATCTTGGCGCGCAGGGCTTGGGGGTACAGATCGGAGAGGTCGCAAAAGCGCGATCCGTAGCCCGCCGGAGGGTCTTGTCCCTCTAACGGTGAAGCGGCGGTGAGGTTGAGGTGGTCGACGATGGTCAGCACTGAACCGGGGGCGACGTCAGGAGAAAGCGATCCGGCGGCATTCGTCAAGACCACCTTGGTAGCTCCCGCGGTGACCAGGGCGCGCACCGCGTGGACAACGGCGTGAGGGCTGTGGCCCTCGTATAGATGCACGCGCCCGTCGACTAAAGCGATGGTTTTGCCTGCGCGAGTGACCAGGTGAATCTTTCCCGCGTGACTGGCGACCTTCGGGGTGGCAAAGCCGGGCAGGTCGGCGTGGCGGAAACTATGAGTGAAGGGGCCGAGTTCGGCTGCGGCCGTGGACCAACCAGAGCCCAGAACAATGGCTACGTCCACACGCTCGACGCTGGCGAGCGAGCAGAGGACTTCGGCGGCGACCCGCGCCGCCTCGTAGGGATTAGCAAGCGGTGCGGGGTCTGATGGGACTGATTGGCTCGAAGCGAGAGGCAGGGGCGCCGCGAGGACATCTCTTTGCTTCTTTGGTTTCTTCGCGTCGTGGCGGCCCATCACACACCAATCGAGTGCCAGGTCGTGCGCGTCTCGGTGAAGCTGCGCAGACGCGCGAGGGCGGGCGTGGTCTGGTCGTGGCGGGCGACTCGCTTGAGAGACTCGGCGGCGGCGTTGCGAGAAGCTGCGAGCAGATCAGGACGCACGCCGGAGAGATCGAGTAGGTCGATGTCTTCGTGACTGGACGCCACGGGCAGCAGTTCGTCGGCGTGGCCCGTGAGGATGTTGACCACCCCACCAGGCAGGTCGGAAACGGCGAGCGCTTCGGCGAGGGTGCTGGCGAGGGCCGAGGAGGCCTCGGGAGCAACGAGGACCGTCGTGGCGCCAGCCGCCAGTGGCGCAAGCAGGGCGTCGAGAAGTTCCAAGAGCGGGTCGGTGGTACCGGGAGCACTGAACGTCACGCCGACGGGAGTGGGCGCCGAGAGATTCAGGAACGGTCCGGCGACGGGATTGACCGAGGAGAGCAGTTGGGTCAGCTTGTCGCAGACGCCGGCGTACCAGATCACCCTATCAACGCAAGCATCAAAGTCGGTGCGCGGTGCGTCGGCGTAGCTGGTGGAGAGCAGTTCTTCGATCTCTTGGCGTCGAGCATCGAGCATTTCGGCGAAGCGGTACAGGATCTGTCCGCGGTTGTAGCTCGTAGCCGACGACCACTTCGCCAATGCGCCTCTCGCGGCGAGCACGGCGTCACGCAGGTCCTTTCGTGATGCGTGAGCGGCGTTCGCGACGAAGTGGCCGGAGGCGTCGTAGATCTCGAAGCTACGGCCTGACTCGGAGCGAGGAAAGGCCCCTGCGATGAAGAGCTTGTAGGTCTTCATGACCCCGAGTCGTGGAGTCTCAATGTCACCAGCGTTGGCACTCGGCGTGGCTGCTTGGTTCTTCTTTGTCATGCGGGGACCTCGCTTGAGTCGGTGTCGGTGGGCGTGGGTGCGTCGATAAAGCGCATGGTGGCGGGGTCTGAGCAAAAGGCGCTGTGCATGCGCTCGGCGATGATTTTGGCTTCGTCGCGAGTGGCAAAGACGCGCTTGCCGACGCGAGCCAGGGTCGGGGCGTTGTTCTTTCGAACGCGTCCCCACTGGTAGGTGAAGATGACGTAGCAGCCGCCGCGAATCTGGCGCACCATCCAGCAGTCAAAGAGGGAGTCGCCGGTCGTGGTCTCTACCCAATGGGCTCGTGGCGAAGGTGGCGTGGCGAGACCCTTTTCGTGGTCAAGCGAGATTGCGGTGACGTCAGACATTGAGGTAAGCCTCAAGACCGTGCAGGCCGCCCTCGCGGCCGAATCCTGATTCGCGAACACCACCAAAGGGGCTGGTGGGATCGAACTTGTTGTACGTGTTGGCCCACACCACGCCCGCGCGCAGGTGACTGGCGACGAAGAGGGTGCGGCTGGCCTTCTCGGACCAGACGCCGGCGGCGAGGCCGTAGGTGGTGTTGTTGGCCTTGGCGATGGCCTCTTCGGCGGTGCGGAAGGTCAGGACCGACAGCACGGGGCCAAAGATCTCTTCGCGGGCGATGCGATGCGTCGAAGAGACGTTGGTGAAGATCGTGGGGGCGAACCAGAAGCCCGACTCGGGCAGTGAGCAGCTGGCACTAAAGCGCGTGGCGCCCTCTTGCTCGCCGGCCTCGACGAGTGCGTTGATGCGGGCGAGTTGGGCGGCGGAGTTGATGGCTCCGACGTCGGTGTTCTTGTCGAGCGGGTCGCCGACGCGCAGTTGCTCGACGCGGCGCTGCAGGCGGCTGAGCAGTTCGTCGTGAACGGACTCTTGGACGATCAGTCGACTGCCCGCGCAGCAGACGTGGCCCTGGTTGAAGAAGATACCGTCGACGATGCCCTCGATGACCTGGTCGATCGGGGCGTCGTCGAAGACGATGTTGGCGCCCTTGCCCCCGAGTTCTAGGGTCAGGCGCTTGGTGCTGTCGCTGAGACGACGGGCAATGGCTCGACCGACTCCGGTTGAGCCGGTGAAGGCGACCTTGTCGATGTCGGGGTGCGAGACGAGGTACTCGCCCACCTGGCCGTTGCCGGTGACGATGTTGACCACGCCGGCCGGCAGTTCAGCTTGGTTGAATACCTCAGCGAGCAGCAGGGCCGTGAGCGGCGTGGTCTCGGCGGGCTTCAAAACGACCGTGTTGCCACAGGCGAGGGCCGGGGCAATCTTCCACGCAGCCATGAGCAGTGGGAAGTTCCAGGGAATGATCTGACCGACCACGCCAAGGGACTCCGGCGAGGCACCAAAGCCAGCGAGGTCGAGCTTGTCGGCCCAACCGGCGTAGTAGAAGAAGTGAGCAGCGGCCAAGGGCACGTCAATGTCGCGAGTTTCGCGAATGGGCTTGCCGTTGTCCAAGGTCTCGAGCACCGCGAACTCGCGAGCACGCTCTTGCAAGAGGCGAGCGATGCGGTAGAGATAGCGAGCCCGCGTCGAGCCGGGAAGCTTCGACCAGGTCGCGTGGGCCCGGCGCGCAGCCGCGACGGCGTTGTCGACGTCGCGGGTCGAGGCTTGGGTGATCTCGCTGAGTGGGTTGGCCGACGCGGGGTTCAGCGTGACAAAGAGGTCGTGGGGCTTCGTGAACGCCCCGTCGATGAAGTTGCCGTAGCTGGGAGCAATTTTCGCGATCGAGGCGGACTCGAGCGCGGGAGCGTAGTCGAGCAGGTCAAGTTTTTCCATGAGGGGCCTTTAGTCGTTGGAGAAGGAGTCGGGGCGGGGGTAGATGCCGGTGGTTTGCTTTTCGCGCTGCATGAGCAGGTCGTTGAGCAGTGACGAGGCTCCGAAGCGAAACAGGTCGGGGGTTAGATACGCAGTACCGACGGTCTCGTTGACGAGGACTAAGTACTTGAGTGCTTCTTTGGTGGTGCGGATGCCCCCAGCGACCTTGACACCTACTACTCGGTCGTGAGTCTCAGCAAAGTCGCGAACGGCTTCGAGCATTACGAGGGCCACGGGCAGCGTGGCGTTCGTGGTGACCTTGCCGGTCGAGGTCTTGATGAAGTCGGCGCCGGCGAGCATGGCGAGCCAGCTGGCGCGGCGCACGTTGTCGTACGAGCCGAGTTCGCCGGTTTCCAAGATGACCTTCAAGTGGGCGCTGCCGCAGGCTTCTTTCACGGCGACGATCTCGTCGAAGACCTTCTGGAAGTCCCCGGCCAAGAACGCCCCGCGGTCAATGACCATGTCAATCTCGTTGGCGCCGGCGGAGACGGCGTAGCTGACGTCTTGAATCTTGATGGACAGCGGCGCACGACCCGACGGGAAGGCGGTGGCTACTGAAGCGATGTTCACTGACGTACCACTCAGGGCCGCAGCGGCAGTTGCGACCATGTCGGGATAGACACAGACCGCGGCCACACTCGGAACGTCACTATTGGTGGGATCTGGGCGCAGGGCCTTGGCACACAGCGAGCGCACGCGGTGGTGGGTGTCGGCGCCCTCGAGGGTGGTGAGATCGACCATTGAAATGGCGGTGTCGATGAGCAGTCGCTTGGTGTCGGTCTTTATTGAGCGCGTGCCCAACTTCGCGACACGGGCTTCTAAGCCCACGGCGTCGATGCCGGGTAGAGCGAGCAGAGTCGTCTTCATAGCTTTCACGGTGCCGAACTGGCAGCGCGGTGCACTTGGGTGATCAGCCTTACTCGTTGTCTTGCTTAGCGCCCGAAATGAGAGCTCGACGCCCACTGGCCCACGGCGTTGGCCGCGCGGTGGCTCGGGCGTTCAATGAGGCGGTAGAACACTTCGGCGGCGGCGAGCGATCCGGCAGTGGCCGCCACGAGCAGCGCCCAAAGGGCGCGTGGCAGGTACGTAGCGCAGAGCACTACCACGGGGACGTGCACGAGGTAGAGCGAAAAGGACCGAGTGCCGAGCCACGACAGAACGGGTCGATTCAGCCACGAAGAGAGCGGTGGGTACGAGAGTGCGGCCAGCACCAAGGTCGCGGCGCTGACCAAGACGACAGCGAGAGTCAGTGAGGGTAGATGCAGAGCGACGAAGTACCCGAACCACTCGGCGTTCACGCCAAGTAGAGCGGCGAAGAGGAGTGCTCTCCACCAGCGCGGACTCTTGGTGAGGGTGGCAAGAGTGTCTTTTGACGAGGCCAGGAGAGTGCCCACACAAAAGCACGCGGTCAGGGTCACTGGCTGACTATTGGCCAGGGCCGCGAGGATGATGCAGGCGGTACTCAGCAGCGCGGCGAGGCGAGCGCGATTTTGCAGATTTTTGGCTAAAAGAACAAACACTGGCAGGGCCATGGAAAGGGCGAGCTCGGGACGAAGGGTCCATAGGGATGGATTGAGACTCCCGGGACTAAAGAGCAAGCTCATGGCTCGCAAGGCGTGCGGCCAGGTGCCTGCTTGGAACCACGACGAGATCCAGGGTGCGACGGAGGTCGGTGCTGGGTGAGGTGTGGCAGTGAGAGCAAGCGCGAAGAGCGCCGCGGCGATGACTGGCAGGTAGAGACGAACGAGGCGCTTGGGATAGAAGCTACGCCAGGGGTGGGGGTTCTTCGAAGAGAGAAGCGGCACGGTGAGCACAAAGCCCGAGAGCACGAAGAAGATGTACACGGCCACGGTGCCGTTCCACAGATCGTGCAGTGGGCTGTAGAGCAGCGCCTGGGTGAAGAGGCCCGAAGCGCGAGTGCTCGGGTGAGCGGTTGCTTGGTGAAACGCGGGGGTCGTGTCGAGGATGTGACTGAAGACCACGAAGAGTGCAGCCAACCCACGAAGCCCATCAAGGGCACGAAAGCGCGGAGCGGGTGGTGTGTTCACCGAAACGACCGTGCTCAAAGTGGGCCACGGGGCACTTGGGGTGTCGAGAGAACCCAATAAAGCAAAAGGGGGTATCCATCTCACTGCCAAAAGCCGCTATTTGTCTGAGAAACGCAGGCGGGGTTGGCGAGAGTTGCCCTGTGGGACACAGTCGACACCGTCAGGTCCGAGAGACCCCTACGAGGAGTATCGTGACATCATGAGCAGTCGTACAGCTGAGGTCGAGCGAGACGTTACCTTTGACTCCCCTTCGATGCGGTTTGCTCTGGGCCTAGCCGCGATGGTGATTGCCCTACCTGGCACCATCTTCTTTGGCTGGGGTGTCGTCACGGAGGTCTCGGCTGGGTTCGTTGGCGCCGGGGCTGTGTTCGCACTCATCGCTCTCTTGCCCGTTCTAGCCGGAGCAATCTCGGCCCGCCGCAAACGTACCGTCAGCCGGAGCTTGACTGCTGTCATCCTTACCGGCAGTGTGCAGTTGCTCTGCATGGCGGTGTTGTCGTTGTTCATTCCCACGATCTAAGTCCAAAGCAACCCGATTCGGTTAGCTTCCTGCGCGTCGTGAGGCACTACGGACTTGGACTGACTGCTCTCCAGGGTTTGGCTGGCTTTGGTAACGAGAGGCTCCGTGGCGTGCTTCTCCTGCCCGACGGTGGCACTGGGGTTGCTGACTTCTGTGTCGGGTTCTTGACGACATCGTTGTAGGTCAGGGGTTGTGCCTGC
>Ga0007824_1000567_pt1 | contig 10064 bp, 12 predicted proteins | sample CryBogCBE05Oct08_FD_71225 | JGI IMG/M metagenome (GOLD analysis project Ga0007824, IMG submission 71225) | Freshwater microbial communities from Crystal Bog, Wisconsin, USA - CBE05Oct08 | ecosystem: Environmental > Aquatic > Freshwater > Lake | place: Crystal Bog, Wisconsin, USA | collected... | reverse complement strand
CACTTGGGGCAGTGGGCCGGACGCTTGGTCAGGTCATAGAACTTGGTTTGGCAGTTGGGGCAAATCTGCTTTGCGCCCAGTTCGGGGTTAGCCAACGGGTAAGCCTTCGTGGAAATCTAAGGGGTTGAGTGACCCTTGCCACGGGTGAACCGAGGTGTCAAAGCCCGCCCGATGACCGGGCGCCGATCTCCACATTTCGTTATCGCCGTGGACGGCTCGGCGGCCTCGGGAAAAGGCACCATCGCCGGACGGTTGGCGGCCCACTACGGCCTGCCCCATCTCGACACCGGCCTCCTATACCGCGCCGTCGGACAGGCCCTTCGGCAGACCGGTAAAGACTTGGCTGATGAGGCGGCGGCGCAGGCGGCGGCGCGAGCGCTCGACCTTTCCGGCCTGGACGATCCGGCGCTCACCTCCGCTGAGGCCGGGGAGGCCGCCAGCCGGGTCGCCGCCCTACCGGCCGTCCGCGCCGCCCTGTTCCAGCTGCAGCGCGACTTTGCGGATCGGCCGGGGGGCGCGGTGTTGGACGGCCGCGACATCGGAACCGTGATTGCGCCCGCCGCGCCGGCGAAGCTTTACGTTGACGCCGATCCCACCGTCCGCGCGAAGCGCCGCTGGCTTCAGACCTCAGCGCGGGGTGAGCCGCGCTCACTGGACGAAACCCTGGCCGATTTGATCAAGCGGGACGCACGCGATTCCGGTCGGGCGGACGCGCCCCTGACGCGGGCCGACGATGCGGTCTTGCTCGACACCACCGAGATGGATATATCCACAGCCTTCGATGAGGCTCTCCGCCACGTCGAGCAGGCGCGTCGTCACTGGCTGGCCTCCTCCGGGGGCTGATCCCAGGGGCCAATCCAACCGCGCCGCTCTGGACGAGGCCGCCCTTCCGATCCCAAGCGAACGTCGTCGCCCAACGTGGCGGCGCGCCGCCGTTTTTCATCAACCCCAGACGCCGGCCACCCCTCATGAGGGGCGCCGGACGCTATCCCAGGAGCCTTTATGGCTGACGACATGAGCATGACCCCCTCCCGCGATGATTTCGCGGCCCTCCTCGAAGAAAGCTTCGGCGGGCGCGACATCATGGAGGGGTCCGTAGTGAAGGGCCGCGTGGCCGCGATCGAAAAGGACTTCGTCATCATCGACGTGGGCCTAAAGACCGAAGGCCGGATCTCCATCAAGGAGTTCGCTACCCCCGATAAGCCGCTGCCGGTCGTCGGCGACACGGTCGAAGTCTATCTGGAGCGCGTGGAGAACGCGCTCGGCGAAGCGGTGATCAGCCGTGAGAAGGCCAAGCGCGAAGAAGCCTGGACCCGCTTGGAAGTGGTGTTCGGCGAAGGCCAGCCGGTTATGGGCTCCATCGTCGGGCGGGTGAAGGGCGGCTTCACCGTCGACCTCGGCGGCGCCTCAGCCTTCCTGCCCGGCTCGCAAGTGGACATCCGTCCGGTGCGCGACGTCGGCCCGTTGATGGGCAAGGAGCAACCGTTCGCGATCCTGAAAATGGACCGCCCGCGCGGCAATATCGTGGTGTCCCGCCGGGCCATCCTGGAGGAAGCCCGCGCCGAACAGCGCACCGAGCTGGTCAGCCAGCTGGCCGAGGGCGAAATCCGCGAAGGCGTGGTCAAGAACATCACCGACTACGGCGCGTTCGTGGACCTCGGCGGCATCGACGGCCTGCTCCACGTGACCGACATGAGCTGGAAGCGCGTCAACCACCCGAGCCAGGTGCTGGCGGTGGGCGATACGGTGAAGGTGCAGATCATCAAGATCAATCCGGACACCCAACGCATCTCGCTCGGCATGAAGCAGCTGCAGTCCGACCCCTGGGACGATGTGGAAGCCAAGTATCCGGTGGGGTCGCGCTTTACCGGTCGCATCACCAACATCACCGACTACGGCGCCTTCGTGGAGCTGGAAGCCGGGGTCGAGGGCCTGGTGCACGTCTCGGAAATGTCCTGGACCAAGAAGAACGCCCACCCCGGCAAGATCGTCTCCACCTCGCAGGAAGTGGATGTGGTGGTGCTGGACGTGGACAGCTCCAAGCGCCGCGTGTCGCTCGGCCTGAAGCAAGCCCAGGAAAACCCCTGGGATCAGTTCGTGAAGACCCATCCGATCGGCTCCACCGTCGAAGGCGAAGTCAAGAACACCACCGAATTCGGTCTGTTCATCGGCCTGGAGAACGACATCGACGGCATGGTGCACCTGTCCGACATCGATTGGGCGGTCGCCGGCGAAGAAGCCATGGCTCGCTACAACAAGGGCGATATCGTCAAGGCCAAGGTGCTCGACGTCGATGTGGAGAAGGAGCGGATCTCGCTGGGCATCAAGCAGCTCGGCGGCGATCCGATGGAGGGCGACAGCTACCGCAAGGGTCAGACCGTCACCGTCACGGTGCTGGAAGTGACCTCGGGCGGGCTTGAGGTGAAGTTCGGTGAAGAAGAAGCGCCGATGACCGCCTTCATCCGCAAGGCCGACCTCAGCCGCGACCGGGGCGAACAAAACCCCGAGCGCTTCGGCGTGGGCGACCGGATCGACGCCCAGATCACCAACATCGACAAAGCGGCTCGCCGCGTGTCTCTGTCGGTCAAGGCGCTGCAGATGGCGGAAGACAAGGAAGCCATCGAGAAGTTCGGCTCGTCCGACTCCGGCGCCTCGCTCGGCGATATCCTGGGCGCAGCGCTCCGCGAAAAGGCCAAGGGCGAATAAGCTCAGCCTGAATGGTGCATTGATCGGGGGCGGCTCTTACGGGCCGCCCCTATTCGTTTGGGGAGCGCGCACAGGCGTCGGCTGGGGTTCGCTGCGCGCCCGATAGCCCCAAGGATCTGACCATGCCCGCCTTTCTCCTCATCGCTCAACTCACCATCGCTCAGCCGACCCTTCGGCCGTTGATCGAATTCCACTGTCCGGCGCAGGTGCAGATCGTCGCCGCCGCGACCCGTGTCGGGCCATGGCAGCCGGGAAACCAGACAACGACCTACGCACCGCTGGCGTTCTCCGATCTCGGCGGCGCGCTCCGGTGCTTTTACGGAACGCGGGAGCATGTGGTCGCCAGCCTCAACCAGCCCTATCCGCCGACCATCGCGCAGTGCCGCGCCCACGACGGTGGTTTTTCCTGCACGCCGACGCGTCGACAAGTGGACCCAGACCCGCAATAACGGGCTTGTCCTGACCCGGACGTGATCTCACGCCGACTCCCCATTGACCGGCGGGGTCGGTTCCCCTAAACACCCGCCCTCTTGCAAACCGGCCTCCGGCGCGCAGGCCCAGGTGGCGGAATTGGTAGACGCGCTGGCTTCAGGTGCCAGTGGCTTAACGGCCGTGAAGGTTCGAGTCCTTTCCTGGGCACCAACATTTTGAGCTTTGGCGGCCGGGCTCGCCGCCGAGCTCGGCCGGAAGGATTGACGCCGGCATGTCCAATTATCTGCACAAGGGCGACCTCCCCGACGGGTTGAGCTTCGGGTCGTCGGTGGCGATCGACTCTGAGACCATGGGGCTGCGGATCGGGCGGGACGGGCTGTGCTTGGTTCAGCTCTCCGCCGGTAACGGCGACGCGCACCTGGTTCAGTTGGATCGGGCGACCTACGACTGCCCCAATCTGAAGCGACTACTGACCGATCCCGAGGTGGTGAAAATATTTCACTTCGGACGGTTCGATATCGCCATGTTTGCGTTGCACTTGGGCGTTACGACCACACCCGTCTACTGCACCAAGATCGCCTCGAAACTGGCCCGCACCTACACGGACCGCCATGGATTGAAGGATGTGACGAAGGAACTCCTCGGCATCGACATCTCCAAGGCGCAGCAGAGCTCAGACTGGGGGGCCGCAACCCTCAGCCCGGAGCAGCAGGCCTATGCCGCGTCGGACGTACTGAACCTTCACGCCATCAAGGCCAAGCTCGACGCCATGCTGGCCCGTGAGGGTCGCTCGGCTTTAGCTCAATCCTGCTTCGATTTCCTCCCCGCGCGCGCCCTTCTGGATGTGGCCGGCTGGGAAGACGTCGATATCTTCGCGCACAGCTGATCCACCATGGCCTCCGCCAGCCTCCGCCAGGTCCGCACCGAGGAGAGCACGCGCCGGGCCATGGCCGGGCTTCGCCGCCGCTCGCTGGTTATCCATTTCTGGCGGGGGGCCTTGCCGACCCTCATCGCGGTGGGGCTCCTCGGCTTGATCGGGTGGGCGGGGGTCAACACGCTGGCGAGCCTGACGCCCAGCCAAAAGGCGGCCGGGGATATTCGGATGCTGAACCCGGAGTTTCACGGCCGCAATAAGCGCGGCCAGCCCTATCTTGTCACCGCCCAGTCGGCCGAGCGTGACCCGGCGCATCCCGACCGCTCCACCATGGTTGAGCCGCGCTTGACAATGGAGACCGCCGATCGCGGCGAAATGCGGGTGGCGGCCCACGGCGGACGCTATGATGAGCAGACCAAGGTGATGAGCCTCTGGGGTGGCGTGGTGTTGGAGGACGCTCACGGCGGTCGGTTCGAAAGCCCCACCGCCACCATTGATACCGAGCGCCACACCGCTACCGGTCACGATGGAGTGAAGGCGTCCAGCGGTCTTGGCCTCGCCACCGCAACGTCCTATGCGATCGACGACAAAGCGGGCCATGTGGTGTTGACCGGCTCGGTTAAAACCCGACTCTATCCCAAGACGGACCGGCGATGACCCCGCCGAACGGAAGGAACCAGACCATGCGCCGTATTGCGCTGATCGTCGCGCCGAGTCTCGCCGGCGCCGCCCTCCTGCTGGCCGCCCCCGCGATTTCCGCTCCGCCCCAGGCCGGCGCGCCTACGGGGATCGGTTCATCGTCGCTCCCGCTGGATGTGACGGCGGATAACGGTGAACAGTTTCAAGAGGAGCATCGGGCGGTCTGGTCGGGGAATGTGGAGGCCAGTCAGGGCGATGAACGCCTCCGGACCCCGCGGCTGACCGTGTATTACGCCGCTCGCGACGCCAAGGCGCCGAAGGCTTCGGCCGGGTCCTTGGGGTCGGACGCAGGCAAGGTGGAGCGGATCGAGGCCGACGGCCCGGTTTTCTACACCACGCCCACTGAAAAGGCGAAGGGGGACCACGCCACCTACCTTGCTTCAGATGACACCTACACCCTGACCGGCAATGTCGTTTTGATCCGGGACCGCGATGTGGCGACGGGCGATAAGCTCGTGATCGAGCGCAAGACCGGCCACAGTGTGTTGACGTCGAACCCTGGAAAGGGGCCCTCACAACGGGTCCGCGCAGTGCTCTATCCGGCCCAAAGCGGCGGCGCGTCGCCGAAGCCCGCCGCTCGCCCGTGACCGAGTTCACCCTCAATCCGGCCGGTGAACTTCCCACCGGCCTTTATGCCGAAAGCATCGGCAAGTCGTTTCGTGGCCGCGCCGTCGTGCGATCGGTCACCCTCCGCTTGGCGCGGGGCGAGGTTGTGGGCCTGCTCGGCCCCAACGGCGCGGGCAAGACCACCTGTTTCTATATGATCACCGGCTTGGTCCCGGCCGACTACGGCGCCATCTATCTGGACGGTGAGGACATCACCGCCCAACCCATGTACCAGCGGGCCCGATTGGGCATCGGCTACTTGCCTCAGGAAGCGTCGATCTTTCGCGGCTTGAATGTGGCGCAAAACGTCATGGCCGTGGTTGAGCTGCATGAAAAGAACCGCGGCAAGGCCAAGGATCGCGTCCAACAGCTGCTCGAAGAGCTACACATCGGCCACCTCAGTAACTCGCGGGCCACAGCGCTTTCGGGCGGCGAGCGCCGGCGGGTGGAGATCGCGCGGGCCCTCGCGTCTGATCCGGCTTTCATCCTGCTGGACGAACCCTTCGCGGGCATCGACCCCTTGGCCATCGCCGACATCCGGGATGTGATCGCCTATCTGAAGGGTCAAGGCATCGGTGTCCTGATCACCGATCACAATGTGCGCGAGACCTTGGCCATCTGCGATCGCGCCTCGATCATTTCCAGCGGTTCGGTTTTGTTTGAAGGCACGCCGCAAGCCGTGCTCAACGACCCGGAGGTGCGTCGGGTCTATTTGGGTGAGCATTTCGACGACGTGCTGACGTTTGCGGGCGGCCCAACCGCTCCCAAACCGGCATCTGCAACCTAACCGCCCCTTATCCGCTGAGATCGCTCGGCCATGCATCTGGGCAATGGCGGGGAAAGCCGCGGGGACCCAGCGCGACAAGATCCAGGCGGATGGACAAGTCCTGCAGCTCCGCCCGCTGACCCGCCAAGCGCTCGGCCGCATTGCGCAGCCTCTGCCGTTGGGCGGGCTTAACCGCCTCCAGCGCCTCAGCCAGCGTGGCGCGGCGCTTGACCTCCACCACCGCCAACACACCGCCGCGCCGGGCCAGAAGATCGATCTCGCCCAGCGGCGTCGCTATCCGGACCCCGAGGATGCGCCAGCCCTTGGCCATCAGCCAAAGCGCCGCAATCAGCTCTGCGCTTCGTCCGTCCCGTCGGGCCTTCTCGCCTCGGGCGCGACGGGCCTGCGACACAGGCGACCTCCGGCTCACACCGACCCTTTCAGTTCGAGCGCCCGGCGATAGAGGGTGCGGCGATCCAGCCCGAGCGCCTTGGCCACCTCCGCCGCCGCCGCCGCCGGCCCCCCGCGCGCTAGGGCGTCCATAAGGGCCCGATCGGCGTCGTCAGCGGAGGCGGCGGCTTGCTCGCCCGGGCCGACCACGACCACAATCTCTCCCTTCGGGGATTGGCAGCGGGGGTCGGTAGACAAGGCGTTGAGCGGCCCCCGAACCACCGTTTCGTAGAGCTTGGTCAGCTCCCGCGCCATCACGGCGGGTCGATCACCGAGCACGAGCGCCATGTCGGCCAGACTGTCCGCCAGCCGGGGTCCCGTCTCATAGAACACCAAGGTCGTGCGGATCGGCGCCAACTCTTCCAGGAACGCCCGACGAGCAGCCGACTTGGGCGGCGGGAAGCCCGCGAACAGAAACCGATCGGTGGGAAGGCCGGAAATCGACAGCGCCGCCAGCGCCGCGGACGCGCCGGGGGCTGGAAATACGGCAAGCCCACGCTCCACGGCCGCCTTCACCAAACGATAGCCGGGATCGGACACCAGCGGGGTGCCGGCGTCGGACACCAGGGCGATCCGCGCGCCCTCGGCCAGCCGCGCCAAGACTTGTTCGGTCCGGGCGGCGTCGGCGTGGTCGTCATACCGCTCTACCCGAGGGTGAAGATCATAGGCGCTGAGCAGTTTGGCGGTCACCCGGGTGTCCTCCGCCAGTACGAGATCGACATTGGATAGAATATCCCGCGCCCGAAAGGTCAGGTCGCCCAGATTGCCGATGGGCGTGGCCGTCACATAGAGCCCCGGCGCCAGGGGTCGGGGTCGACCCGGGCTGTCCAGCCGACCATGACCTTGCGCGTTCTCCGCCGGTTCCGGGTCGTCTGTGTCGCTCATGGGCGGAGTTTCAACTGCCGACAGCAGGGCCGCAACGCAGAAAATCCGGCCAAATTCGCTCAATAAACATTGATCAACCTAAAATCAGGCGGCGGGTGACGTAATCCAGCACCATACGGCCCTCACCGGTGGCCACGAACCGGTCGCCCGCATTGCGCAACAGGCCATCCGTCAGTAGTGCCGGTAGTGCTGATAGCTCGAGGCCATCGAGATCTGCGCTCAGAACGCCCTCATCGGTGCGCAGGCCCATGAGCACGCGCTCCTCCGCCCGTTCGATTGCACTCATGGCGGTGAACGCCCCGCCGGTGCCGGTGTCACGCACAGCGACGATATAGCCTGAGATCGAGCGTTCGGCCGCGCTCGCCCATCGCACGCCGTCTGGACCGGTCAGCCGTCCGTGCGCGCCCGGCCCTACCCCGACGTAGTCCTCCCCCCGCCAATAAACGAGGTTATGCCGGGCCCGCGCCGCCGAGCCTCGGGCATGATTGGAGACTTCGTAGGCGGTGTACCCTTCCGCCGATAAAACCGATTGCGTGGTGTCATAGAGACGGGCGCCGAGGTCTTCATCCACCGGCCGGAACCGCCCCCGTTTTACGGCCCGATCGAAGGCCGTGCCCGCCTCAATGGTCAGCTGATAGGGTGAGAGGTGCTCAGCGCCAAGGCCCACCGCCCGGCGCAGGGTCTCAGCCCACCGGTCTGGCGTGTGGCCCGGCAGGGCGTAGATCAGGTCGAGGGACAGGCGGGCGAACACCTCTGCTGCACCGGCAATCGCGCGCAGGGTTTCGTCGGGGCCGTGCTCGCGGCCCAGGAAGCGCAAATCCGCCTCATCAAAGGCTTGAGCGCCGAGCGACAGACGCTCCACGCCGGCATCGCGAAACGCTTTGAACCGATCGGCTTCGACGTCGGTGGGATTGGCTTCAAGCGTAACCTCAACCGGGCCGTCGCCGGGCCAGAGCGTGCGGGCGGTCTCGACCATCCGGCCCACTGCATCTGGCGGCAGCAACGACGGCGTGCCCCCGCCGAAATAGATCGAGACCAAGGTCCTTGGCCCCATCCGCGCCGCCTGATCGCGCAGATCGGTCAGTATGGCCTCCACCAGGGCGGCCTCTTCAGCGGTGCGGCCGCGCGCCCGGACGACATTGAAATCACAATAGGGGCAGATGCGCGCGCAGTAGGGCCAGTGGACATAGACGCCGAGCGGCGGCGCGGGGTCGTTCAAAACAGCGCGGCCTTCAGCTTGGCGAAGGCGTCGGCGCGGTGGCTGATGGCGTGTTTGGCCTCCGGCGCCATCTCGCCGAAGGTCTCCCGTCGGCCGGTGGGGACGAAGATCGGGTCGTAACCGAAGCCGAGGCGACCCCGAGGGGGAAAGCTTACAGCCCCCCGCACCTCGCCCTCCACCACCACAGCCACGCCGTTGGGCCAGGCCACGGCTAAGGCGCAGACAAAGCGGGCGGCGCTATCGGTATCAACCAGCCCCTCCAACTCACGGCCGATACGCGCCATGGCGAAGCCGAAGTCGCGCTTCCCATCCGCTTGCTCGGCCCAGCGGGCTGACAGCACACCCGGCCGGCCGCCGAGCGCGGCAACGTCCAGGCCTGAGTCATCGGCGATCGCGATCCGGCCCGATGTCAGGGCCGCCGCACGGGCCTTCAACACGGCGTTGCCGACGAAGGTCTGTTCGATCTCCTCCGGTTCCGGCAAGCCGAGGTCGGCGGCGCTCAGCACGTGGAACCGGTCGTCCAGTAGAGCCGCGATCTCCCGCGCCTTGCCGGGATTGTGGGTCGCGCAGACCAGGGTTTCGCCGGCGGGAAGTGTCAGAGCCATAAGCCTAGCCTTAACTGTCGTTCACGATGTTGCATCGATTTAATATCGTTTTCCGATATGTAATTTGATCGTTTTTCGATGCGGCCCTATTCCCTACCGCCATGGACGGGCCGCACCGGCCCCTCCCTAGCACAAAGGAAAACGCACATGACCGCTCTGAATTTCATCGACCGGATGGCCGCCCCCGTCGCTACCGTGCTTTTGCTCGCCGGCCTGCCGCTCGCTATGATCGGGTTCTTCGTCGGCGGATTCTAAACCTTGATCAATCCGATGCGCATCCGGCCTCCATTGACCCCGCCGCTCCCCCTTGCCAGTGGGGGTCCACGCTTCGCCCGCCGGCCGGGTCTTGGAGCGAGGACGGGAGGCCGCGAATGCGTGCGTTAGGACCGGGCTCGGTCGCCAGCCTTTTGAAGATCGCGCTGGACTGCGCCTATGTGGTGCTGCTGCTGGCCTTAGGCGCCGTCGCGATCGCTGCGGTGGCGATCATCCTCAGCCTCCCCTTCATTACCAATGGGCCCCACGGAGCGATCACAATCGATGGCCAGGTGGTTGAGGTCGGCATTTTGCTGCGGCGGTGGCCGGCGTTGGAGGCCACGCTGCTCAGCGCAGGCCTGTATGTGGCCGCGCTTGTGGTGATCATCAATCGCTTGCGCCAAGTGTTCACGACCCTAACCCAGGGCGATCCGTTCCGCCCGGAAAATGTAGGGCGTCTGCGCGTCGTGGGTTTATCACTGATCGCGCTTGAGGTGATCGGTTACCTTGTGCGCATGGCGGTGCTGTGGTTGGCGCCGGAAGCGAAGGGCGCGATCCAGTTCTCCGTCA
>Ga0007824_1000562_pt1 | contig 10110 bp, 13 predicted proteins | sample CryBogCBE05Oct08_FD_71225 | JGI IMG/M metagenome (GOLD analysis project Ga0007824, IMG submission 71225) | Freshwater microbial communities from Crystal Bog, Wisconsin, USA - CBE05Oct08 | ecosystem: Environmental > Aquatic > Freshwater > Lake | place: Crystal Bog, Wisconsin, USA | collected... | reverse complement strand
AGAACAATATCGAAATGACGCAGAGCATGGATTATGATGAAAATAATTTTGAAGAACAAAACTATCTATTACAGATACAACTTTTAAGGTGGCAAAATTATGTTAGAGAAACCAATACCAGCCATATTATCCTCGTTGAAGGCAGGGACGCCGCAGGCAAATCGGGAGCCATCAAATGTTTTATGGAAAACCTCAACCCAAGAGCAAGTCGCTTGGTTGCTTTGCCCAAACCCACAGAAGAAGATCTTAACGCATGGTTCTGGCGAAGACACATTAACGAACTTCCTAGAAGAGGAGAAATCTGTTTCTTTGATCGAAGTTATTACAACCGAGCCCTTGTGGAACCAGTTATGGGATTCTGCTCCAGACAACAAACAGATGATTTTTACAGAGAAGCCCCGCAGTTAGAAAAAATGTGGGTCAAAAGTGGCATACAAATTATTAAGTTTTATTTTAGTATTACTCGAGAAGAACAAGCCCGTAGATTTTTTGAAAGACAAACTAATCCACTTAAACTGGGTAAATTATCAGAAGTAGATCGTGCTAGTCAAAGTTTATGGGATGAATATACTCGAGCAAAAAATAGAATGTTTGCGCTAACTAATCTCAAAGTTTGCCCTTGGATTATAGTTGATGGAAATAATAAAAAACAAGCCAGATTAAATGCCATGCGTTATATTTTGTTGAAGAATGATTTTCCTGGTAGGGATTTAGATTTAATCGGCAAAATAGATTATAGCGTTATCAAGTTTCCTAAAGTATAATAAAGATATGAAAGAAGAACTTAAACCTATGTGGGCGAAATATGTTCAACATAAATCCCATTCTAAATCTCGAGGAGTAGATTTTCAATTGACTTTTGAAGAATGGTGGGATATATGGGATAAATCAGGACATTGGCAAGATAGAGGTCGTGGTTTAGGAAAATATTGTATGAGTCGTCGAAAAGATCAAGGACCATATGCTGTCGGTAATGTGTTTATTCAATCAAATAGTGATAATAATATACAAGGTATGACAGGTAGAAAACGAAGTCAAGAAACTAAAGATAAAATTAGTAAAGCTAATAAAGGACAAATACCTGCTAATAAAGGAAAACCTGCTTGGAATAGAGGTATTCCAAAATCACAATGGAAAATAAAGATATGAAGTTAACAATACCCCGTAAAATTCAACCCCGACCACGTCCTGACCTATATCAGGACTTTGTGTTAAACTTACACAATAACCTAACCACCATATTTGATATTAGAACGATATTGCGAGAATTAGATCAGTTTGATAACTGGGCATTTATACTGCCCAGACGTTTAATAGGTAGTATTGGTGAACCTTATGATTTACAAGAAATGAACTATGATGAGATATTAAGTGAACCCAACGCCGCCCAGGCTGTGTTAATATATCAGCAATGGGACGCAGTTATGGTTAAAAAGATTCGGGAGCCCCTACAATGACTTATTTTGATAAGCCCAATATGGCCTACGTAGAGAATGATGAACTTTACATGCGGGAAATCCGTTTAACTGATTTGGATAACAATCCAGACTGCGAACGTGATTTCAATAAGCCCGGATATTGGGTAAAAATCAATAGTCCCACAATGGCCCGACTGGTATCAGCCAACTGCAACTTATTATCAACACATTTACAAGCGAGAAGAAGATATGACGATTACTCAACAGGAAATACAGAAGTTAACCAAGCCCCAATGCCTCAAAAAAATACAAGAACTCGACGCAGAGTATGATTTCGATCTAACTTGGAGTCGTCAAAGTCATAGTGAATCAACTCTTATCTCTGTGGTGGATACACTATTATATTTGGAAGATCGCATTAGATTCATTGATCTACAGGCCATTAGTCAAAACGCACTAGCAGCCAAAAACGCTATCGCAAAGCCCGGTGGTCGGAGACCATTCATTATGACACCACGTGGCCTATGTAAGAACATTAACAAGGCCGCTGAAGTCATGGGCGTTAGTAAAGGTTCTATTGTAAACTGGCTAAAAACTAAACCCACAGAATATTATCGACAACCTCAAAATCAGGTTGACTTAAATAGTAATCTATAATAGCATATAGTAAATCTTATTGACATCGGGTGATGTCGGCCTAACAAATAAGATTTAAGCCCACATTACACCAGTATTTGTGGGCTTTTTTATTACAGGATGTAAATAAAGTATGCTTGAAAAACAACCAATAACACCCGTAGAAGTGGTAGAAACACCTATTACAGGACACGGTGGATACCGTCCAGGAAGTGGTCGCAAACCCGGAGTGCCCAGTAAGTTAAGTGGCAAGGACATATTAGAAGCCTTGGAGAATGTTCTTGGCATACCCTACCCAGTTCAACTGGCTCTAAACTATCAACAGGCTTTATTTGGTGATGATGCTCACCTTAAGGCCAAATATGATCAACTTATTCTCAATAAAGTCATCAGTGACAAGGTTGACATTACCAGCAATGGACAGAGCATAGCACCAACTATTCTTCTTGACCATAGAGAAATCGACGAATAAAAACTTAAAAATATCGGCTACAAAGGAAACAAATGCGATATCAACTCATACAGGGCGATAACCGTGAAACCCTCAAAACTATTGCGGACAGATTCCACACCAAATATACTATAGATCCTCAAACTGATTGCTGGAACTGGAAAGGTTCTCAAGATGCTGAAGGTTATGGTGTATTTTGGGATAATAGAGTAAAAAATAATGTTCGTGCTCATAGATTGAGTATGGAACTAAATGGAACTCCTATTCCTAAACATTTACATACCTTACATCAATGTGATAATAAGAGATGTGTAAATCCTGCTCATTTAACGGCTGGCACTTCTCAACAAAATACGCAAGAGGCCAAGGAAAGAGGCTTATTAAAAGGTATGAGTCAAAAGCGTAGAGATTATATTAGATCCTTATCAGAAGAAGAGTTTAAGGAATGGTGTAAAAGGTTTGAAGGTAAGACTGGTCGTGCCACTGCCAATCTAATCACAGCATTGAAATGGAGAGCATTATGAAATATGAACTATTAAATGGTCATAGTGCTGAACTATTGAAAAAGTTTCCTGACAACCACTTTGACAGCATTGTCACAGATCCACCTTATCTCATTGGTTTCCTTGGCAAATCTTGGGATGCCGCAGATAACTTTCAGTTAGATGTTTATCAAGAATGTCTGCGTGTGTTAAAGCCAGGCGGACACATATTGGCGTTCTCAGCGGCTCGCACTTACCACCATTTGGCCGTGACCCTGGAACAGGCAGGCTTTGAGATCCGTGATCAAATAATGTGGATCTACTCAAGTGGTTTTCCTAAGAGTCAGGATGTTGGTAAATCAATACAAAGATCAAATAAGAATGAAGAAGTTAATGAATGGGCAGGTTGGGGCACAGCACTAAAGCCAGCACACGAACCCATAGCATTAGCCCGCAAGCCTATGAAGACCAGCATAGCCAAGAATTGTCAGCAGTATGGAGTTGGTGCTTTAAACATTGATGCTTGTCGTGTTGCCATTGAAGGAGATGACACACGATCAGGTGGTAGTGATGGATGGGATAGAGTTGAGTTTGGTGAAGCAGAACCCAATAAGTATGATGGTGAAGGATATGTGCCAAATGCTCAAGGCCGCTTCCCCTCAAATGTCATAGGTGAGATACAAGACTATCAAAAGTATTTCTACTGCCCAAAAGTCAGCCGCAGAGAAAGACATACGGGGTTTGAATTACCTCCTCCAATGTTTGGCAATGTCCAAGGTTGTTATGGACCAGATGGAGAAAGATTTGCTGTTGGCTTTGATGCCAGAGCAGAAGGTAAAACTAAAAAGAAAAAACACGATCCATTAGCACATATTCCTACCAATCCTGACGGTATGATGAGCCGTGATGAAAAGGGACAACTGGTTAATAACTATACAGCAAAAAAAGCAGCCGTGGGCAACAACCATCCTACGGTAAAGCCTGTAGAACTTATGAAGTATTTGATTAAACTCATCACCCCACAGGGAGGCAAGATCCTAGATCCTTTCAACGGTTCAGGATCAACTGGTATGGCCGCAGTGGAACTAGGTTTTGAATATGTGGGCATTGACCTTGATGAACATTATATTGACATTGCCACTAAGAGAATAGACGCTTGGTATAAACAGACCAATCCCTTACAGGCTTCTGGACTATTTGAATGACCAATGTGCATAGACTAACACTCTATGGTGGCCAGCGTGAAGTTTGGGCGGCTATGATGAGTGATAAGAACGCTTGCCTGGTCCTGCCTATTGGTAGTGGTAAAAGCTTCTTGGCAAGTTGGATGTTGACCATAGCCGCAACCACACCTAGTATACACAAAGGTAGAGACATATTATACATCGCACCTACCGCACCCATGGTCAATCGCATTATTTGGAAAGACCTTAAAAACAGATGTATGACCCTATGGGGACTTAGAGATGAACAAGATATCAACAACAGTACCAAGACTATCACATTTCCTAACGGCATCCGTATCTTTTGCCTTTCAGCAGAAACCGGACTCAAAGGTATCAACGCCTCGCTTATCATTGCTGATGAAGCCGCAGAGTTTAGTGAAGAAGCCATACAAGAACTCAGCAACAGAACTCGACCAGTTCCGGGGCAAAAGGACAGCCAGGGTCGTATGATCCTAATATCCACGCCAGAAGGTAAGAACGCTTTCTACGATATCTACCAGTTTGCTTTAAGTAATCCAGATCGTTGGCTAGTATTACATAGAACTTGGCGTGAAATGCGTGTTCAACCTCGAGCTTGGGTAGAAGAACAGCGACAACTATTATCGCCACTCAAGTTTGCCAAAGATTTGGAATGTGATTGGGGCTCAGTTCAAGATCAGTTCTATTACGCTTGGCGACGAACTATGGCTGTGGAAGAACCCATTAGAGACCGTCAACGCGAACTATTCACCTTCCACGACTTCAATAAACGAGTTATGTGTGCTGTGGTGGCCCAGGTTGTGGGTGACATTAGATCTAGTGATGGCCGCATTGAAATACTAAAGAGTTATGCCATACCAGACTGCTCTACTGAACAACTGGCACAGGCCGTACGCTATGATTTCCCTGTGAGAACCATTCAAAGCATTATGGACATGAGTGGCGCACAGGTCAATAGAGATACCACCAGCCAGTTTGGTGTCACTGACAAGACCATATTGGAAAAGTATGGCTTTAGAATATTCAACACCAAAAACTCCAATCCATTGGTAAGTGATAGTGACAACTCATCCAACGCATTTATCAATCAAGGTCGATTGGCTATTTGGCAAGGTGAGACCAAGTTGCTTGATGCATTGGAAACTTATCACTATGAGGACAGCAGTCGTAAAAAACTGGTCAAATATAGTGATGCCAAATACGCACACATTGACGGATTAGGTGATTGCATACGCTATGGCATTCACCACTTATTCCCCATGGTTCACGACCATGCGGGTGGTGCTGAATACTTAGATGGTATGGAACGCTATGATTTGGAACCAGGCTTTGAATACCTAACCGAAACCAATACACCCAAAACTCGAGATGGTGTTCCTACCATTGACCATCTCTTAAAGACTAGATTTGAACAGCAGTTCGATGATGAGGCTTGGGGTTAGGCTGCGGCCTTTCTGTAAGTTAAAAATATATTATAGCACGGGACTGGCACTTTTTAGCGTTGTCTAAATGATGTCAATAATTGAAAAGCACCATCAAAGTGTGCAGGGTTGATGTTAAAGTCATGACGACCATTACCATGCACATGAGTTTCATAACTGACCAAACTGGCCCATGTTAGAATCTTGGCATAGTATTCTGGAGGTAAAATAAAATCATCTACGGTATGTTCTTGAGGATTAAACTCATGTGAATAACCATTGCCTGGTTGGATACCAATGGTATGTTCAGGTTCTCGTTCCCAATCAACACGGTGTTGGAATAGTAATAACATTGTGGGTTTTTTCATTTTATTTTCCTTTATTGTATAATTATTCATGGTCTGCGGCCTCTAAATCAATCAACTCTTTAACCTTTGTCATAAATTCTGAAGGATCTTTGAATGTTAGGATTTCCCAAGTATTGATACCGCCTTCTCTTCTAATAGATATTTCAGCAGGTTGTGAGTCCGCATAATCCAAATATTGTTTAATCAAACTCTTGATAGAATCAGCGAGATTAGAGTTTTCAATAAAATAACTATGCGATATCTGTAATAAAATCTTGGTGGGTGAGCGTTCGCTCCATATATTTAAGTATTTCATTTTGCGGCCCCTATTCTTGCTATTACTTCAGCCCAACATTCTGCCTTAATAGTCCAAATAAATCCTCTTTTGGATTTAATCTCTTTAATATAAACTGGTGGTTCTTCACCGAATACTTCTATAGTTTTATTTGTATGATTGATTCTCATTCTGCGGCCTCGCTTTGTTAATATGTATTTATTATACACAAAGTTCCAGTATTAGTCAACACCTCAATCACTCAAAAATAACCTCAGAACCTTTCGCGCACAGCCGCCGTGTTAATAGTATAAGTTCAGATAAGGGCAAAATCAACCTAAAATAACACCAAATAACAGCACCAGTATAAATACACGGTTATAACATTTTCCCGGGAAAGAATCAATGGCTTTATCCGTTCGTCAACTTACCGCACCAAGTGACTTGATGCGAACCATACAACCACAAATGACTGCCTATCGTGCCAGTTATGAAGGTGGTCCAGCATTTAAGAATCTCGTTCTTATCAAGCGTCCCAGTGAAGACGCTGCCTTGTTCCGCGACAAACTATTGAATGTGGCCGTAATGCCAGTGTGCAAGGCCATTGTGGATGAAATCGTTGACGTGGTCTATGAAGAAGAACCCCAACGTCATCCTTCATTCTTAAACAAGTTCTCTACCGCAGATGTAGGCATTCCAGATTGGTATTTGGATTTTGTCAACAATGCCAACCTAAATGGTGATAGTTTTTCAGCAGTAATGGAACAAGTTGCCTCTTGTGCAGGCATTGAAGGATGGTCCTGGGTCTTTGTGGACTTACCCCAAGACCCCAGTCCTGACAATCGTCCTTATCTATCCGTATGTTCCGCTGAACACGTCATTGATTGGAAGATATGGACACAATATGGTCAAGACTTCTTTGAATACTTGAAAGTCATTGAATACCAAGATGCCAACTGCACTATCTACAAGTTATGGTATGCTGGTGATGCTAAGAATCCTACCTACTGCGAACGCTATATAGTCAAACAGGAAGAAATGATGAATGATGAAAATCTCATTTCGCCTGCAGAAACATTTATTCTACCAATGGGTATGCCTATTCCTGCCATACAGGTCATGGCTCGTCAGGATCAACGCCGTAGTGATTTGGGTGTTAGCGATCTACAAGAAGCCTGTGATGTTCAGCGTGAAATGTTTAAGTTGGAATGTGAAGCCTATGACTCAGTTAGATTTAGTAAGCCTCTTATTCGCGCTGCCGCAGGAGTTCGCGTGCCAGCTGGAGGCGGCGGTATCGTTCGTGCTGATAAAGATCAACTTGAAGCTATTGAAATACCAGTCCAGGATATCCAACAGATTCGTGAACAACAGGCCTCAATCATTGACAGACTTGATGGCCTATTGGGCCGAGGCTCGATCCGCACATATAAAACACAACAACAAAGCGGTATCGCAATCATCGAGGAACGTCGTGCCCTTCACCGTAAGGCCTCACAACGTGCCCGTAAGATGGAAGCCGCTGAACAGAACATTTTAAAGTTGGCTGCTATGTTCATGGACCAACGCTGGGTTGGTGATATACAATACAACACAGACTACGAAGACAAGGACATGCAGTTCAAGATGGCCTTGCTTCAAACCGCACAACAACTTAGTGGTACTAACCCTGTGGTTCAAGGTATCATTGACAAAGAAGTAATTAAGTTAATTACACCACCTGATGAAACTGCTGGTTATTTGGCACAGATTGGACAGGCCATTGCACAACCACAGACCAACGCTGAAGATTGGTTGGCCAGTGGTCAAAATCAACCTGAACTGGTCAAAGAGAAACAATCAGATGACATCTTTGACAGCGAAATACAGGACAAGGGGGTGACCACGAATGACCCCTTAGCTCGTCAATTGATTATGATGGGTGTGGGTAGATAAAGATTCTATCGTGGTTGATCTGGCCACGTTAAACTAGATCACTGGGCATTGTAGCCCTTAAACACAATAAAGGAAAAATGAGATGGATAGAAATTCTCAAAATGCGGTGGCTCCGACAGCCAATACTGCTCCTCAAGGCAATAATGCCATGTTGAGCGACCAAACTCCTATTGCTCAAGACGGCCCTAATCTAGGTGCCATTCGTAAGTCTGGACAAATGGAAGTTCTTCAGGCACTCAGTAAAGTTGCTGGCGTTGATTTTGCTAAACCCAAAGACGCTGTTAAATTCATTGAAAGCCTAACACAAGGACAAAAATCCGGTGGTTCCGATCAACCCAAAGAAGGTAAGTCAGGTAAGATGGGTGGCGAACTAGCAGAACTACGTCAAATGATCCAAGGTCTACAAGGCCAGTTGGAACAGAAAGACCGTGCTGTTAGACAAACTACTCTTCAAAGTCAAATCAAGGAAACTGCCATCCGCGCAGGCTTTGATCCTAATATGTTAGATATCGCAACTAACTTATTTGAATCAAACATTGATTATGATGAAACCGGAAACTTCTATGTAAAAGGTGCCAATGGTGCTGTGAAGTTGGATAGCCGAGGCAATCCATACACACTAGAGCAGTTGGCCGGAGACATATTGAAATCTCGCCCTAAACTGGCAGCAGATGAAGGACGCAGTGGCACTGGATCAAGATTTGGTCAAGGTGTTCTACGTGATCCCAATGACATTCCTGACGCCGCAACTGACCTAGAAGGTTGGAAGAAGTGGAAAGAAAGTCAAGGCATCGGTGGTCGTAGTTTGAAGGGTATGATGGTTTCGATGAACAAGCCTATCGTATAAAAAGGAAATATTAAAATGGCATATTTTATTGGTGGCAGTTCTGGTGAATCAAACGCATTTGAAAAAACTATCCAGAATTCTGCAATTCAGGTTCTACATGAATCTCAAGGTCTCGTAAACATGACTAATGTGGTCATGCCAAATCAGGGTTAACGTATAGGCTCTGAATAAACCCACTCTGATTGACTTGGAAGTCTGGAAGCAGACGACAGGGCGGAAGCGAAAGCACCGTGAACGACTAAGTGAGAGGGACGCGATAAAAAGCGTAAGCGATAGTCTGAACTACCGTATAACAAAAGAAGCGGTAGAGGGAAATCTGAAGCGATGACCCCACTAGTAGTAATACTAGGAGTAACAAAATGAATACATACAAAGTTCCACACATGGCTCCTATCAGCTATGGTGATTATGTTGACAGCAATACCAACCCTACATACTCTACTACAACAAGTATTGAACAAACAGCACAGATCACAGCTAAAGAAGTTGTTGCTACTCCAGCAGTTGCAATGACCGCTTTCAGTAAGTTCTTGGGCTGGACCACAGCGTTCGACTTGGCTGCTAACCTAGGAACAGAACTAGGTATGAGTTTCGCTGAAAAAGTTGATCAACGTATCACTGCTTCTTTCGTCGGTAACCCCAGCGTAGTAAGTTCTGGTGACACTAGCCTAGCTGGTTTTGCCAACACACAAACCGCAGTTTATTACAGCGTGTCTAACACTCCTGTCACAGACGGTTTCACACGTATTCAAGCCAACGCGGCCCAAGGTCTAATCGCCGAAGGAAGCACTGCTACAATCACATACAGTGACTACACCGCCAACACCGTTGCTGGTATGGTTCGTAACGTGATCAAAGCATGGCGTAAATCACGTAACCCAGGACGTCCAACTGTTATTCTTGGCCCTAACGAAGAACAACGCCTATTGAGCGAATTGACTGGTGGTGCTGTTTATGCTCCAGGTAGCCAAGGTGGAACAAGCATCAATGCTGGCTTAACCGCCCTTGGTGATGAGTTATTGGCCACTGGTATGTTGCGTAACTTGTATGGTTGCACCGTGATTTTCACTACATTCCTACAAACTAGCGTTGCTGGT
>Ga0007824_1000535_pt1 | contig 10335 bp, 10 predicted proteins | sample CryBogCBE05Oct08_FD_71225 | JGI IMG/M metagenome (GOLD analysis project Ga0007824, IMG submission 71225) | Freshwater microbial communities from Crystal Bog, Wisconsin, USA - CBE05Oct08 | ecosystem: Environmental > Aquatic > Freshwater > Lake | place: Crystal Bog, Wisconsin, USA | collected... | reverse complement strand
CGAAGCGCCTCGACGAAGGTGCTGCGGCACTCGTCGTGGCCCATCGAGTTGATGAGCAAGCGAATGTTGGTGAGCCCCAGGGCGTTATAGAAGCGCCAGGCCAGCGAAATAACCTCGACGTCCACGGCGGGGTCGTCGGTGCCCAAGACCTCAACACCAACTTGGTGGTGCTGCCGGTAGCGGCCGGCCTGGGGCCGTTCGTAGCGGAAAGCTGGCGTCAGATACCAGGCACGCCACGGCGTGGTGGGCTGGTGCTGCACGAAGGCGCGCACGATCGATGCGGTGCCCTCGGGTCGCAGGGCGTAGGTGCGGCCGCCGCGGTCCTCGAAGACGTACATCTCCTTCTTCGCCACGTCAGAGTTCTCACCAATGCCGCGGTTGAAGACCCCGACCTCCTCAAAGATCGGGGTGTGCACCATCGTGAAGCCGTAACGGTAGGCCAGCTGCGCGAACGTGGCGATCAGTCCCTCCCAGAGGGCTGACTGTTCACCCAGTACGTCGTGCGTACCGGTTGGCGATTGAAAGGTGGTGTGGTCGCTCATGATCCCTTGTGGTGTCCCGGCAGTTGGCGGAAGGCGTCGAAGACGCCGTCCACGCCCTTGATGCCCGCAATAAGCGAGTTCAGGTGGGTCGGATCGGCCAACTCGATATCAAACAGCATACGAACAATGCGCGAGCCCGAGGTGGCCGACGAACTCGACACAATGTTCAGGTGGAACTCAGCCACCACACGCGACACGTCGAGCAGAAGGCGCGACCGGTCAAAGGCCATAACCTCGAGTGTGACTCGGAAGTGGCCCTTGCCGGTGCCGTCCCACTCCACGTCGATAATCCGCTCCCCCAGCCGGTGGGCCAAGGCCACGGCGTTCGAGCAGTCGTCGCGGTGCACCGACACGCCGCGCCCCTGGGTAATAAAGCCCATGATGGCGTCACCGGGCACTGGTGAGCAGCACCGCGCCAGGTGAATCATGACGTCATCGAGGCCCTCAACGTAGACGCCCGCTCCTCGTCGTGGCAGACGATGGGCTTGCGGGGCCCGCGCCACCGTGGTGGGCAGCTGTTCGCCTTCCCCACCACTGAGCTCGCGGCTAAGGCGCTGAACAACGCCCGCGCCCGATACCTGGTGCGAATCAATCGCCATGAAGAGACCGTCGAGGTCATCGAGGCCGAGTGACTCAATGACGGCGGTGAGCGCCGAGGATGAGAGCGTCGCACTAATGGGCAACCCTTCACGACGGAGCGCCTTCGTGAGTTCGTCACGGCCGGCCTCAATGGCGTCCTCGCGGCGCTCACGCTGGAACCACTGACGGATGCGTGACTTGGCGCGAGAGGACTGCACGAACGCCAGCCAGTCTCTCGATGGACCTGCGTCGTCGTTCTTCGCCGTGACGATTTCCACGACGTCAGCCGAGTGCAGCACGGTTTCGAGGGGCACGAGTCGGCCGTTGACCTTGGCACCCACGCACCGGTGACCAATCTCCGTGTGCACGGCGTAGGCGAAGTCCACCGCGGTGGCCCCTTCGACAAGGGCGATCACGCGGCCCTTGGGCGTAAAGACGTAGACCTCGTCTTGGCCCAGGTCGAGCTTGAGCGCCTCGAGGAACGCAATGGGGTCGGTCTCTTCTTCTTGAACGTCAGCGAGCCGCTGCAGCCAGGCGATTTCACGCTGTGAAGCGCCTTCTTTGTAGGACCAGTGAGCGGCCACACCAAACTCGGCCCGTCGGTGCATTTCGTGGGTGCGGACCTGCACTTCGATCGACTTGCCCCGGGGACCAATAACGGTGGTGTGCAGCGACTGGTAGAGGTTGAACTTCGGGGAGTTGATGTAGTCCTTGAAGCGGCCCTGCACCGGTGACCAGAGGGCGTGAATGGCCCCAAGCACTGCCCAACACTCGCGCTCGTCATCGACAATGACGCGTAGTCCCACGAGGTCGAAGATTTCGTCGAACTCCTTGCCACCGACGACCATCTTTTCGTAAATGGACCAGAGGTGCTTCGGGCGGCCGGTGAGTTGTCCGCCAATGCCGAAGCCGTTGAGCTTGGCCCGCAATGCCGACATCACGTCACTGAGGTAGAGCTCTCGTTCGGGCTGACGGGCCGCGACCATCTGTTCGATTTCGGCGTACCGCTTGGGGTGCAGCGTGGCGAAGCAGAGGTCCTCGAGCTGCCACTTGAGCGACTGCACGCCGAGTCGGTGCGCCAGCGGGGCGTAGACGTCGAGCGTTTCCTGCGCGATTGCGACCTGGCGGTGCATCGGCATAACCGAAATCGTGCGCATGTTGTGCAAACGGTCGGCAAGTTTGATCATCAACACGCGCCAGTCCTGCGCCATGGCGATGAACATCTTGCGAATCGTGGCGGCCTGCTGGGCCTCCTTGGAGTCGAACTCCAAGCGATCCAGTTTGGTCACGCCGTCAACGACCGCAGCAACCTTTTCGCCGAATTCGGCCGCCAACCACTCCGTCGTGACGCCGGTGTCTTCGACGGCGTCGTGCAGCAGCGCCGCGGCAATGGTCATCTCATCGAGACCCAGATCAGCGGTGATGCCGGCCACCGCGATGGGGTGGGTGACGTAGGGCTCACCAGTGCGACGCAGCTGCCCGTCGTGGGCGTTGATCGCCACCGTGCCGGCACGTTCAATCAGGGCGCCGTTGCCGTCGCTGTGGTGCGACAGGTACGACGCGATGAGGCGTTCGATTGACCCGTCAAGAACGGGGTCTGGTGTTGTGGGCGCCGTCAGACTCACCATTGCGCCAGCCTACGGGCTTAGCGGCGCTTCTGTTTGCGCGGACGAGGCGCGATGACGGAACCGTCGGGGCGGCGTGGGCCAGCACCAGCAATGCGCTGGTTCCCCTCGGAGCTCAACGTCGCGGCTTCCTTGGCGCTGAAGACGTGCTTGTCGCCACGCGAGTTAACGCGCTGGGCGAGCTCCTTGAAACGGGGCTCGCGTTCCTTGAGGATGGCCAGCAACGGGCTCGCGATGAAGATCGAGGAGTAGGCACCACTCATCAGACCAACGAAGAGGGCCAGACCGTAGTTCTGCAGGGTCGTGGCCCCGAGGAAGTCGGCACCCACCACCAACACCGACAGCACCGGCAAGATGGCTACGAGTGAGGTGTTGATAGAACGGGCCAAGGTCTGGTTCATCGACAGGTTGACCATGTCGGCGTACGTCATGGTGTTCGTCTTCAAGATGCCACCGGTGTTGTCGCGCACGCGGTCGAACACCACAACGGTGTCGTACAGCGAGTAACCGAGGATGGTCAGCACGGCGATGACGGTGTCAGGCGTGATCTGGAAGCCGAAGACGGAGTACACACCAACGGTGACGAGCAAGTCGTGGAGCATGGCGATAAAGGCTGCCAGAGCCATCTTCGGTTCGAAGCGAATCGAAATGTACGCCACCACGGCGATGAAGAAGACCAGCAAGGCCTCAATCGCACGACTCGTTACCTGGGAACCCCACGTCGGGCCAACCGACGCCGTCGAGACCTGAATCGCGTTGACGTTGGCAGCGGTCGCCATGGCGTCGACGACCTTGGTGGTCAACGCGGCCTGTTGGCTCAGCGACAGGCTGTTGATGTCAGCCGACACCTGGTAGGTCTCGCTACCGAGCTTTTCGACAACGGGCTGCGACAAGCCGGCGTTTTCCACGGCGGTAGTCATTGCACTAATCGAGGAGTGCGGGGCCAGTACTTCCCAAGAGCTACCGCCCTTGAAGTCAATGCCGAGGTTGAAACCACGGATGCCCAGCGACGCCATACCCACAACAATGATGACGGCCGAGAGGGTGAACCAGATCTTGCGGCGACCAACGAAGTTGATCGTGGTCAGTCCCTGGTAGAGGCGACCAAACGCGCCCGGGGTCTTTGCTGACGTGTTCAGTGCGACATCACTCATGGGCTGCTCCCGAGTTCAAACCGGCAGCCATGGACAGCGCCGAGTTGCTTTGATTGTTGCGGCGACCCAACAGGATCACCAATGGACGGGTGAAGTACCAGGTAAAGCCGATGTCCATCAGCGTGGAGAGGCCCAAGAAGAAGGCGAAGCCACGAACGGAACCGACGGCGATCAAGTACAGCAGCACGGCGGCCAAGAGACTGACGAAGTCGGCGGCCAGCACCGTGCGCCAGGCCGACTTAAATCCGCGGTCGACCGAGGTGCGAATCGAACGGCCGGCGCGCGCTTCGTCTTTCAATCGCTCGAAATACACGATGTAGGAGTCGACGGTAATACCAATGGACACAATCAATCCGGTCACACCCGATAGGTCGAACGTCGGCGCCACGGCCGTGTGTCCGAGGGCCGAAATCACGGCCCATAGGAAGGCTGCCGTGGCACCGAGGCCGAGAAGAATCACGAGACCCAGAGCACGGTAGTAAATGATGGTGTAGGCCAACACGAGGGCGAGGCCCACCAGGCCGGCGCCAAGACCGGCAACCAGAGCGCTGTGACCGAGGGTCGGCGACACCGTCGTGGTGTTGAGCGGGATCAAGCGAACAGGCAGGGCACCAAATTCCATGGCAACGGCGAGGTTCTTCGCACTCGACTCAGTGAAGGAACCCGAAATTTGTCCCTGGCCGTTGTAGCTGGTGAAGGTGGACTGAGCCGGCAGAATCAGCGGAGCCGACTGCACAACGCCGTCGAGTTCAATTGCCAACTGGCGGTGGAAGTTGGCGGCGGCCACCCGGTCCCACGCGGGCGAACCTGACTTGGTGAGGGTGTAGTCGACAACCCACTGGTTCGCCTGGTTCAGCGAGGCGTACGCCGTGGCCACTGAGGTACCGGAGAGCTCGGCCGGACCGAGCACGTACCGCAGCGCGGTGCTACCGAGCGCCGGCAGAATCACCGTGTCGCCAGGAACGTCGTTGGCGGCGGTCGTCGAGCCGTACTTGTTGAACGCGGGGTCCGCCGCAACGTTATTCATCGAGAAACCCTGAACCGAGTTGTTGGGAGTAACGGCCAAGTTGGCCTCACTCTCGAGGTACTGCGCACCACAGGTTGGAATCTTGGCAGCCGCAATGGGTACTTGCTTCTTTGCGGTGCCGGTGATGCAGAGAACGGGGCGGAACAGGAGCTGGGCCGTTTGCCCAACGGCAGCAAGCACCGCGCGGGCGTCAGTGACACCCGGCGCCGACACGACGACGTTCTTGCCCTGCAGCTGCACGGTGGCACCGGAAACGCCGAGGCCGTTGACACGGGCGTTGAGGATATTGACAACCTCTTGCATGTTGGCCGCTGAGGTCGGGGTCGCCGGCTTGTAGACCACCGACAGACCACCGGCGAGGTCCAGGCCGAGCTTGGGTCCCCAGCCGAGTCCGAGGGTGACGCCCAGCGAACCAAAGGCAACGATCATTGACAAAAGGAGGCTCACCAAGAGCGAGCGCTTCGATCCAGTCTGGGTAGTCATTAGTGGTCGTGACCTTCTTCGGTGGCCTTGTCGTCAGCCGAGGGGGCGACGACGGGGTCAATACGGCGGGCAATCGCCGAGGGGATGAAGTCCAATTCCGCACCAGAATCGGCGCGCAGCGTGACCAGGTCATCCGTTCGCTTGGTGATAGTGCCAACGAAGCCACCAATTGTCTGAGCGCGCTCCCCGACTTCAACCTGGCGAGCCTGCGTGCGAGCCGCCTTCTGCTTCTTCGAGCGAGGGCGCAGGTAGAAGAAGTAGAACAATCCGAAGATTACGAAGTAGATCACGATGATGAAGCTCGATGATCCCTTAGAGGTGGTGGCTAGTAAAAGCATGGACAAATCCCTTCGTCGGAATGACTGTAGAAACCCTAGCCGTTCTGACGGCCGAAGTTAGACCAGTCCCCCGCCCGGGGCCTGGACGCCGAGGTGTCGGTAGGCCTTCTCTGTGGCCATCCGACCACGGGGCGTCCGAGTCAGGAAGCCCTCGCGCAGTAGAAATGGCTCGTAGGCGTCTTCGATGGTCGCCGTTTCCTCCCCGCAGGCGTGGGCCAGTGTCGTCAAACCGACGGGAAGGCCGGCGAACTGGCCGGTGAGGAGGCCGAGAATACGTCGGTCCACCTTGTCGAGGCCGAGGGAATCAACACCAAACAGGCTCAGTGCCTCGGTAGCCAAGGCGTCGTCCACGGTCGTGACCGAGCGCACCGCTGCAACGTCGCGGACACGGCGTAGTAGTCGATTGGCGATGCGCGGGGTTCCTCGCGACCGAGCGGCGATAACACCGGCCGCCTCGCGCGAAAGCGGCAATCCCAACAACGCCGCGGAACGGGCGACAATGTCCTGGAGCTCCGCTGTTTCGTATAAGTCGAGCTGACCAATGAAGCCGAACCGGTCACGAAGCGGGGCCGCGACTAAGCCTGTTCTGGTTGTCGCCCCCACCAGGGTGAACGATGGCAGATCGAGGCGAATACTGCGCGCCGACGGCCCGCGACCAATCATCACGTCGAGACGTCGGTCCTCCATGGCGGGATAGAGCACTTCTTCCACCGCGCGAGGCATCCGGTGGATTTCATCGATGAATAAGACATCGCCCTCTTGCAAATCCGTTACCAACGCCACGAGATCGCCGGGGCGCGACAGGACTGGGCCGGACGTCACACGAAGGTTGGCGCCCATCTCCGATGCCACAATCGTGGCGAGAGAGGTCTTCCCCAGCCCCGGTGGCCCCGCGAAAAGGAGGTGGTCGGCGTGCTGACCCCGGGATTTTGCCGCCCCGAGCACGATGCGTAAGTGTCCGATGAGCTCTCGCTGGCCGACAAAATCGTCGAGCTGGTGGGGTCGCAGCGATGCTTCGATGGTGCGCTCCGACTCCGAGGCCAATGGGGTGACGACGCTCACCTCCTCAGTCAGGGCCGTGAGGTCAATTTCCTTGCGACTCACGATCGGCGCAGTCGTTGCAGCGCGACCTTGAGGGCGGCTGATTCGTCATCGGGCAGTTCGATGTCGGCCAAGGCATCGCGGATTTCGCTGCTGCCGTAGCCCCACGATTTGAGCGCGTCTTCGATGTCGTGTCGCGGTTTGGCCACGGCCGACTTCGTCGATTCTTCGTGCAGTACCAACTTGCCCTTTAGCTCAAGCACAATGCGCGAGGCCGTCTTGGGGCCAACGCCAGGAATGGTGCCGACACGCTTGACGTCACCCGCTTCAATCGCGGCAGCCAACTCGGATGCATCCAGCGTTCGCAGCGCACCCAACGCCGTTGAGGGGCCCACGCCTGGGGTCGCGAGCAGCGTCTCAAAAAGGTGGCGATCGTCCAACGACGTGAACCCGTAGAGAATAAGGGCGTCAGGTCGGACGACAGTGTGAATGTATAGCTCCACCGAGTCGCCAACCGTGTAGAGCGACGTGCTCGCGAGCGACACCTCGTAGCCCACGCCATTAACGTCAACAATCATGGGCCGGTTGCTAACCGGCGACGGTGCCACCAAAACAATGCCGCGAAGAAAGCCGATCATGAGGCCACCGGCGAGAACTTTCGCTCCACTCGCTCCACCATGAAGTACGTAATGGCGAGTGCCAGTGCGTCGGCGGCGTCGGCGGGCTGAGGAATTTCTTTGAGTCCGCAGATCTTCATCACCATGCCTTGCACCTGAATCTTTTCGGCGGCGCCATAGCCCGTCACCGCCATCTTCACTTGCTGCGGCGTGAACTGGCGCACGGGAATGCTCCGACTATCGGCCAAACCCACCGCTACCCCACTGGCCTGCGCTACGGGAATTGCGGTCTTGGCGTTGCGCTGAAAGAACACCTTTTCCACCACAACGGCGTCGGGCTGGAACTCATCAAGGAGCTCGTTCATTTCGAGCACCAGACGCCCCAAACGGTGTTCGACGACCATGGAGGGCGGCGATTCAATAACGCCCGCACGGACGGCGCGGAACGTCTCGACTCCCTCAAATGAGCCTTCCACTAGGCCGAAGCCACAGCGCGTCAGGCCAGGGTCGATTCCCAATACGAACATACGTTCGACATTACACGCTCCCTCAAGGGGCAGCGCGACATTTAACCTTCGAAGTTCGCGAGAATCTCGTCGGAGATGTCGAAGTTGGCGTAGACGTTTTGAACGTCGTCGTGGTCGTCAATGGCGTCCATCAGACGAAGCACCTTGGTCGCTTCAGCTTCGCCCTCGACGGGGATCAGGTTCTGCGGCACCAACGTCAAGTCGGCACTCACCACCGTGACGCCAAACCCTTCCAGTGCGTCGCGCACCATGCCCACCTCGGTGGGGTCAGTCGTCACGACATAGTTGTCACCCGCCGGAGAGAAGTTCTCGCCACCGGCTTCCAAAACCCACTCGAGAAGCTGGTCCTCGTCGATGGGGCCCTTGACCTCAACGATGCCCTTGCGGTCAAACTGCCACGACACGGCGCCCGGTTCGGCAATGGCGCCGCCGTTCTTTGACAGCGCGTGCTTGATTTCAGCACTGGTGCGGTTGCGGTTGTCAGTCAGCGTTTCGATGATCAACGCCACACCACCGGGGGCGTAGCCTTCGTAAGAAATCGCCTCGTAGCGAACACCTTCGAGCTCACCGGTACCACGCTTGATAGCGCGTTCGATCGTGTCGAGTGGCACCGAGGCCTCCCGGGCCTTCTGGAACATGGTCCGCAGGCTGGCGTTGGCTTCGGGGTCGCCGCCGCCTTCACGTGCCGCGACTTCAACCTGACGAATCAATTTGGCGAACACCTTGGCACGAGCTGCGTCCTTAGCGCCCTTGCGGTGTTTCGTTGTTGCCCATTTCGAGTGGCCCGACATAATTCCTCCTGCCCCGCGGGGCGAACTAATGGTACTCGCGCTAGAGCGAGTCTACGAAGAGTTGGTGCACGCTGGTGTTGCTCGTGAGCTCCGGGTGGAAGGAGCAGCCCCAGGCCGTGCCCTTGCGGACGAGCACCGGGTGCTCGCCGTCACCGTGGTCATACGACGCCAACACTTCGACGTCACCCCATGCCGTCATGCGCGGGGCTCGAATAAATACGCCCGGTACATCGCCGACGCCGGCCACCGCAATCGGCGCCTCGAAGGAGGCGATCTGACGGCCGTAACCATTGCGGCGAACCGTCACGTCGAGCGCACCAAAACTCCATTGGTCGGCTCGGCCATCGAGCACCACTGACGAGAGCAAAATCAGACCGGCGCAGGTGCCAAACACCGGGAGCCCACCCTTGATGGCGTCTTCGAGCACGGGGCGAAGCCCCGAGGTACCCAGCAAATACGCAATCGTCGTCGACTCGCCGCCGGGAATAACGAGACCGTCAAGGTGCTGGAGATCGTTCGGCACGCGAACGGTCGTTACCTCCGCACCCGTTTCGGCCAACATTGCGGCGTGTTCTCGTACGTCGCCCTGCAGGGCCAGTACGCCGACGCGCGCCATTACCAGCCGCGCTCAGCCAGACGAATTTCGAGGGTCGACGTTTCGAAGCCTTTCATCGCGGCACCGAGACCGGTGGACACGCGCGCCACGACGCTGGGGTCCTGGTAGTGGGTCGCGGCCTCCACGATGGCCTTGGCCATCAAGATGGGGTCGTCGCTCTTGAAGATACCCGAGCCAACGAAAACGGCCTCGGCGCCCAGCTGCATGACCAACGAGGCGTCGGCGGGCGTTGAAATGCCGCCCGCGCAGAACAGCGGGACGGGCAACTTGCCGGTTGCGGCGACTTCCTGCACCAGGGGCAGCGGAGCCTGCAGGTCCTTGGCCAGCGCGTAGAGCTCGGCGGCGTCGGCGGTCACCAAACGGCGAATCTGGGCGTTGATGGTGCGGAGGTGACGAACGGCTTCAACGACGTTGCCGGTGCCGGCTTCCCCCTTCGAGCGGATCAGGCAGGCGCCTTCGCCGATGCGGCGCAAGGCTTCGCCAAGGTTGGTGGCACCACAGACGAAGGGAACCGTGAAGCCCCACTTGTCGATGTGGTTTTCCTCGTCGGCGGGGGTCAGCACTTCGGATTCGTCGATGTAGTCAACGTCCAGGGACTGCAGAATCTGGGCCTCGGCGAAGTGACCGATACGGGCCTTGGCCATGACGGGAATTGTCACCGTGGCCTGAATCTCCTGGATCATCTGTGGGTCGCTCATGCGAGCCACGCCACCATCGCGACGGATGTCCGACGGCACGCGCTCCAGGGCCATGACGGCGACGGCGCCAGCGTCCTCGGCGATGCGAGCCTGTTCGGGGTTGACAACGTCCATAATGACGCCGCCGCGCAGCATGTCAGCTAGTCCTCGCTTGACGAGGGCCGATCCAGTGGTGGGAAGTGAAGAAGTCATGGCGCCAGCCTAGCGGCGAGCCTGACTTACCACTCCTCGAGCGCCAGGGCTCGCAACTCCACATCGTCGAGGTCGCCGAGGTCGTTTTCACGGCGATCGCTGAAG
>Ga0007824_1000532_pt1 | contig 10376 bp, 19 predicted proteins | sample CryBogCBE05Oct08_FD_71225 | JGI IMG/M metagenome (GOLD analysis project Ga0007824, IMG submission 71225) | Freshwater microbial communities from Crystal Bog, Wisconsin, USA - CBE05Oct08 | ecosystem: Environmental > Aquatic > Freshwater > Lake | place: Crystal Bog, Wisconsin, USA | collected... | reverse complement strand
GTCGTGCATAATGCACTTACATGGTACCCAGCCATGGCGATGCGTAATGCGTACACCATAATGTTCTAGCACTGTGGCTAGATCAGGCTTCAATACCACCTGTCACCTTCAACCATTGGTTTAAATCTTGTATGACCCAAGACTGATCCAGCGATGCCATACGCCTTTTGACGATGACATATGCAGGTGGCGCTGGATCAATCCCTCTAGCCTTGGCGTAGTTGGCTGCCTCAGCCACAGCCTCTCGCCAAAATTGTGGTAGATCCATCTTTGCTGTTGCTTTTAATTCAAAGATATAAGGCGCACCTGCAACCATGCAGACTATGTCACCTTCATCATCTTTGCCAGCAAGCCGCAGACGCTCTGCCATCAAACCTTTTAATCGTAGGAACTTTAATATCCCTGTTTCAAATGCTGAACCTTTACGCTTACCGTAACTACTCATGCTTCAACTCCGATACTGGTACTCGCCAACCACTAATGCTTTCATCACGGTATTTATCATTCATAAATTGAAACGGATTAAACTTTCCGTAAACTTCTACCTGACTATAATATTCTTCATCTAAAATCTTTGTGCCGATAATTACTTTATCTATATCTTTATTCCAAAAAGGAATAGCATCACGAGTACGGACGGTGCGTATCTCATAATTACTACCTACATCGGCAAGGTTTTTACGCTCTGGATGCAATTCATTTGGGTACCAGGGAACGGACCAAGTTTGATTGTAAGTCTTTGCTGCTGCCCATTCAGAGATATTAGCCCTGACATTGGCTAACAACTCATGTTCCAAACGACCAGCGGCTTTGCCTTCAGCATAGTTTGGTCTATCAATTGAGCCAAACTTAGTAAGCCAACGCTCTGTTGCAAGATTAGTACAAACACGTACCTCATCTTTGTTTAACTCAATGATCTTACTCAATGTTACTCCATGTGGTTCCAATAGATAACGCTGCCCGATCTGGGTATAGTGTCATTCTACTTGCATCAGACCATAAAGTTACGTATTGACTGCCGTCGGCGCTATTCTTTGCAAAACGATTCTTTACACAGGCAACACGAAACTCACCAGTAAATGGCACAAGTGCCACTGTCAAAATCATTTCAGGTAGTTGTGCAATCTTGCCTTGAATTGCTTTACGAGCAGGTGGAATATCAGGACGTCCCTCATTCTCAGTGGTATGGTGCAAGAGCATTACTGCTGCTTGCGTCTCACGAGCAATGTGGTGCATAGCCTTAGCAATTTCGCGTAAGCCAGACCATTCATCATTGTGTAGGGATACAACGTTCATCGCGTTGTCCACAATAATCATATGTGGATACTCACCATATGCTTCCGCATAGGCTCGTATGGATAAATCAATCTCATCTAGTGTAGGTGATGGAGCAAAATCAAACTGTAAATGCTTAATGCTTTCTAGTTCTGAACCATAAAAATCTTGTCCAGTTCCACTAGCAAATGCTTCTTCTACGCTTGAAACTCTATGCCCAGTTACCATTGCCGCAGAACGAATCGCGGTGGTATAACCATCTGTATCTGCTGAGATATACAGCGTAGGCACCTTCATCTGCACTGCCATATAGAGGGCTAATAAAGATTTACCAGCATTAGGTTGGCCAGCAATCATAGTTAGTTGCCCCCGCCTAAACCTAATCCCTTCCGCTGCTAGCGGTGGGAATAGGTCAGGCAGTAGTGCGTAATCATTGGTACTTTTCGCTGCCGCTTGATGTAGTGACAGCATCTAAGTTTATCTTACGAACTTAGGCTCGCATTGGTCGGGAGTACCCTTTGGTGATGGGCAAAACCAACCTTTCCATTCCTTTGGTGCGCCTGGCTTTGACTCACGCCATACCAATGCACCATGCTTACAATGTCCATCGGCAATAACAGCAGGTGTAAATGCAGGTGCAGTACCTACAACTTCTGCGTTAAATGAGCGGGCTACATAACTAGCGGCGTTACCGCCACCTAGTGAACCAGCAGTTGCTCCAATAAGAGTTGCAGTATCTTGGATAGTCGTCAATGACGATTCCAATTCCTTTTGATCTTGTGCGTAGATGTTGATTAATGTTCCGTCGTGCAACTTAAAGTTGACTTGGAACTTTGTGCTTTCGGCTGCTGCCATTTTTCTTTCCTTCTTTCTTTGCGTTTGCTAGTGGGTCGTAAATCTGGGCTAATTGTCCACCTACTGCGTAACAGTAATCTTTTACGCCGCAAGTGCCACATGCCATGCCAATATTTGGCAAAAAAATTTCTGCCTGTAAGCCCCTCTCAAACTGGGCAAACAGTTCTGTAAAAACAGGTATGGTCCAACGATCCAACCCAGAGGCTTCTTCAAACTCTGCCTTACGAGCAGAGTAGAAGTAGCCACGAGTCGGACGGATACCAAAAGTCATTTCCATCATGCAGGCATACACACCCAATTGCATTGCTGAGTCAGGAGTATATGAACCTGTTTTAAAATCAATCACTGCTATCTCACCATTAGGTAAGGTAACAATTGCATCGGCAAAACCTTTGATTGGAACTTCACCAAACAATTGGTTAAAACCAATTTCAATTCCTGGTATGCCTTGAGGCGTTACCCAAATTTCAAATTGACTTTCAGTCCAAGCGTTGATGAAATTAAAGAACATCTGCTTGCCATTAACATCCCACCAAGCGCCATTTTCCTTGTCAGGGTTGGCTTTGGAAGCACGTCCACCGCGGCGCCAATCTTGTGGATTGGTACCAGTCTTTGTTTCTTGTTCGGCAATCTGCGCTATAAACGCATCCTGCCAAATCTTATCCCAACTCACTGTATCTCTTTTCCGATAACTATTTCTTGTGCTTTTTTAAGTCCCACAATCGTAGCAGGATTAGTCTCGGTTTTGATTTCTTTTTCAATCATGTCGCCAAGTGCTTTACGCATAAGGATTTCAGCCTCAACAAAAGCCTGCTCAAAGGCAGCCTTGGTAATGATTTGTGCGCGTTTCTTTCCCATGTTATTCCTTATCCAATTCTGTAACTACAGTTGCAAGACTATTACACTCTACGCAAGTAGCCTCTGTCAAGTACTGACCCACTTCATAATCTTCATCAAACATAACCTTGACGTTCCACCATTGTGAACCACAAACGCATACGCGTATAGGTCCAAGTGAGCGTAGGTCAGAAGAAAGCATTAAAATGGTATTTCTACTGTCTTAGAATCGTCTTTGGTTTTTTCAAATAGTTGTAGCAGATATTGCTCTGCCGCTGCGTGAAACGCAGATCCGCCAACAAACCACCATGCTGGGTCTGAAGGTGCTTGCATACCACGTTCTAGTTGCCATGCTTTACCGCAACGTAGCCATGATGTGAATGAACTAAACGATCTATGTTGTACTGTTATTTCTGCCATGAGATAAGGGTAGCAGATGGGTATGCGTGGCGTGTCAAGTCATGCAACTGGCGTGTCAAGTTGCGCCATTGGTTTGGAGTGTGTGTATAATCGGAGCGAAGCGACGGCGGTTAATAAAAGGCGCCTGAAGGGCGCCAATACGATAGGGCGGCAACGCGGATAGCCCTACGGGAAAAGCATTTTTATGGTACAATTAGGACATGCCGACTGGTATTCGCGTACATCGTCTATCAGATATTGACGCGAACAATCGCACTGGTGTATGTTCAAAATGCGGACCAGTTAAATTAAAGAAAAAACCAGATGGCTGGCGATGCAACATTGCCCACAACCTTTTGCAAAAAAAATATTTAGACCCACGCCGCCCTTGGCGTCAGCACAAAAAAGATAAATGTGAACATTGTGGATTTATCCCACAGCATCCATCTCAACTAGACGTAGATCATATAGATGGCAACAAGGAAAACGACGATCCAAGTAACTATCAAACGCTATGCGCCAATTGCCACAGGCTTAAAACACAGGTAAATAAAGATTGGGAAAACAAAAAAACCGCCCCACCGAATTAACGGTAGGGCGGTTTAACTGCTATTAAGTTTTACTTAGTTGATGCAGGTACGATCTTATGATCCACTGGCGGAAGTGTCTTGTTAAATAGTGAATATGGATTGATGCGTGCTACGACTGGTCCAAGCACACCAACAAGAGCAGCCCAAGCAATATGCTTGAGATTGTGATTGCCAGTCTGGTAAATCGCTACACCAGCAGCAATAGTTGCGTATAGATAATGCTCAACAAGAGCCTTTTCACGTGATGATATTTTCATTTATTCTTCCTCTACATTGTCAACATATGGAGTATTCATGTGTGAAGCCTCTGGATCTTCTAACGGAGAACCATAAGGCTTGGGAGCAGCGGAGCCTGCTAAGGCTGCCGTCGCTACCATACCCAAATGTACAGGATCAAGAGAGAAATTGCTTGCTTTCCAAACCATCAAACCAGCAACACTACCAAGCACGGCAGTCTTAGGATTTGTATGGTCAATCTTAAATGGCATTATGAGCCAGCCTTTGCCGTCATAGACGAGTAGGTGAATGGGCCAATGCCCTTTTCCTTTTTAAGCCCAGGATATTTGCTCTGATAGACAGAAACAAGGGCTAGATCCTCTGCTGTCAATGTACCTAAAATTTGATTTTGAGGTAGCAATCCTGCGTTGGCTAAGGCTCTCTCTACAATCAGGGCTGCTTGGCTCTTAAAACCCACTTTAAAGGCGTTTGTGCCAGGGAATGGCGGGGCTACGATAACTGTTGGAGCCTTGACGCTAGGCGTAGATGAGTTGAGATTATTGTTCAAAGCCATCCCACCACCACCAAGGGCAGTTGCACCTGCAACTCCTGTTGCTAGCACCTTGTTCTTGGTAGGCACAGAAGGCTTGACAGGTGTTGGGTAGTTTGGTCTAGCGATAGCCATGACGTTTAGCCAAGGGCGATGACGGCGAAAGACGCCTATGCCGTTTGCTTGTGAGCCAGTGGCATGGTCAGGGCTGGTGTTAGCCTCAATGACTGTTAGTCCTGCCGTTGAGCAGTTCTCAAGGATACCGACATGCTCAGGAATGCCTTTTCCAGAAAAATCATAGAAGACAATGTCGCCAGGACGGCCCGTTCCTTTAGGAACTATCTGGCCATGCTTCTGGAACCAACTCAAACCTACTGGGCAGTAACTAAATCCTTTGGATGTTTCAGCGGCAACTAGCGCAGATAACTTTGCTTGATCAAATACCCAACTAACAAACATGGCGCAGTAACTTTGATTAGGCATTCCATACCAAGTGCCATATGGATTTTCGTTATTAGGTCCTTCAATAAAGCCGATTTGTTTTTGAGCAATGTTGACTATATCCAAGCCACTGCTCATTGCCAGATCAACCTCTCAGCCAAATCTCCTGGGGTACACAAATAATCTTTTTCAGCAATGACTAGCCCACCTTTGCGGTAGCACTCGGCTACCAATTCAGAGCAGATGTAACCATCACTTTGAGCAAGACGACTAATAATTCCTTTAGTTAATACTTTAAGTCCAAGGCTTCGCAAGGCTATATCAATGATAGTAAAAAAATCATATGGCTTACCGACAGTCTCAAGGGCAGCGTTAACAATCTGCATCCTTTGATTGTCATCTAGTTCCTCATGTTGGTTCCAAGCAATACTTGAATACTCAGCGGCTTTCTTTTTCTTTATCCCACGCGGATCAGCAGAGATAATGTCTCCGTTGCCGACATAGACAACAACATGGTTCCAACGAGAAAAAGTACCAAGACGAATAAGCCAACCAAAGAAACCATTGGTTTTAACCACTCCGTAATCACCAAATCTAGGTTCATATGTTGTCATTCATATCCTCAATAATTTCTTTCAAATGATCTAATTCTTGTTTCTCAAGTTTGAGAATGTGTCGTATGATGAGAGCATCTCGTTTAGTCTGCCCAATCATGGCAATACCAATGATAAGTTCTACGGTTACTGCTAGCCATGAGGCTAGATTCATCCATTTAATATATGCATGTGTGTCTGTAAACCATGTAGGTTGAAGCCACCAGACAAAAGTAACACCAGACCATAGAACTACAAAGAACCAATTGCGGATAATGCCTTGGATCTTCCATGATACTTGCTCACTAAAGGTCAGTACATCACCAGTTGTTTCGTGGATATACTTTTGCTTTAATAGGTTAATCATTATGCTCCCTGACGTGCTGTTCAAACCTGCCATTAAGGATTGCTACATCAACTGCTATGTTTTGTTGACGCTCAACTAAAGTCTCAACCATTGGAATGACTTGCTTGCGGATAGCATCATTAAGGGAGCCGCCTGAATTAGGTGTTACCTCATGCTTAATTGTCTGAAGGTCTTCAAATTCTTGCTTCATAACATTTTTAACACCATGCTTAAAAACGTACCATACGCCTGTAGCAGTTGCTCCAACAGTAAATACACTGTTGTAAAGGATGGTGGTTATATCCGTGCTGGTCATTTGCAGTATGCCCTATCTGTTATACGACGGTTCGGAATTGAACGGTAATGATGCCACCAAAGCCAGTAAATCTACGCTCAGGTGGTGTTTCTCTACTGAAAGAAAGACTTTCAATAACTCCTCTAATGCTTTCGTTATTAGTAAAATCTTGCAAAATAATAACGTCGCCATTAGATTCAACTGTTTCTAAGGCAGTTAAACGATCCATTGCACGACCTTCATAACCAGTAGTCATGTTGTATTTATCGCCTTCAAAATCAAAGTTAAGAAGCGGTAAAGTGTAAATACGTTCACGATGAACGGCTGGTAGGGCTTTAAGTTGATAACCGTTAAATGAATCTTCTTGACCTACCTGCTGACCAGATGCTGAATACAAAGTAAATTTAAGGGCAATTGATTCTTGTGGTTCAAGGTCTGCTGTTTGATCTAACCCTGATACATCTTGAGTAAAATCAAATGTATTATCTACGGTAATAATATCCGTAACTGAACCAGTGGAAAGTACGCTGCTAAGTTTTAACTTGCCTTTTAATGGCAAAGTTTCACGTAATTTAACCAATTCAAAATGCTTATCTTCAAGAGTAAAGTAACGAATTTGACCTGTTTGAAGGTAGCCATTGTTAACCAATGTAGTTGTTTGTTGGTATACGCCAGTACCTTTAACGCCAATAACAAGTTGATTTGTTTGTCCCATAACGCATACGGCTACAGCCTCTGCTATAGATGGCACACGAAGATGTGTTGCCCATCCCATTTGAAGCGTACCAAAATCACGACTAAGATCAATTTTTATTAAGCCAGATGAGTATGTACCATCGCCATTGTCAATGTAGTCAGAGATAGTTACATAAGCATAACGATCATTAAAGGTAAGACTGCGGCAAGCGTAGCCAGATAGTACTGTTCCGCTGGCTGGATCATAGCCATTAGTAATAACAATCAATGGACCATAGGTAATGTAACCATTAGACACAAAGCCCGATGTATCAATTGTGCCTATGCGAATACCTTTGTTTGTGCCAAGGACAATAAATTTACCAAGGTATGCACCCATGCAGTAAATCTGTTCACCCGTGGGCATGATGGCTGCCTCAAGGCTACGGGTAAGTAATGGAATATTTCCTGTTGTTGTATCTAATGCTAAGCGAAAAATAGATGAATAAGATCCAGCGTAACCTGATACATAAATGTTGTTTGGACCTTCGCAAACTGCTGACCATTTCCATGATGGATTTGGATGTACATAGATAGGAAGATTGTTATTGCTTGCCAATTGCACAGTACCTGTGGCAGAAGCATTGGTAGATACTGCAGCATTGTTAACAAAAAAAGTAAATTTTGTTTGGCTTGGTACGCTAGTAACGGTAAAGGTACCGTTGTATGGTGAACCTACGCCAGAAAGCGTAACCTCTGAACCAACAACAAAGTTGTGATTACTTGCAGTAGTAATGTTGGCATTAAAAGCACCATCTACATATGTGGTTGCCACGTTAACTGAAACAATACTATTTATTTCAAACAAACCGTTTTGAATACCAGCAATAAGACGCTGTTTAACCCAGCCAAGTACGCCTGTGGTTACAGTGCCAAGGAATGATGGATTGGTAAAAATCAATGTGCCGCTAGTAGCACCAGTTAAAGGTCCTTTGTATACACCAGCCGCTGCAAGAACATAGTAATTGGCACCGTCTTGAGCAAGAGCCAAGATTGAAGTTGAGCCGCCCCATGTAAGGGTTGATGTGCCGCTAGTTGTTGTCAACTGTAAAGTTGAGCCAGTTGCTGTCAAGTATAGATCTACGCCATTGGCATCTGTGCCACCAACCATAATTGGTGTAACACCAGAAGATACTGTAATGCTTGTATTTTTTGCCACATCTGGGAGTAGTGTTACTCGACCAATGTTAAATACATCTACACCAGCAGACTTGTTAAAACGATAACCAACAGTCTCACCTTCAACTGGTTCTTCGTAACGAATACCAGCGCCGTAATGAAATGAGGATTGGCTACGAAGCCACCAACCTGTGAGTGTCTGCTCACCTGGCTCCTTTTGTTGGTCAATCTGTTGCTTGCGATACTGCGCAGTCTCACGCTTGTATGGATGTTCTTTGCTAATACCAAGGAAGAACGGCAGACCTGCAATAGCGCAGTCGTAATTATTAGCCGTGTTGTAGTAGGTATTTCCAGAGTTAGCAGGTAAGCCAACTGGATCAACGGGACGTTCCGCAATGTGCTTATAGCCGCCTATAGCCACCTATACTCCTTATAGTTCAACTTGTTGAACGCTAGATGCAATTTATTGCATCAGGTTTAAGTCCAATAAAAAAGCCCCGCACTTGGCGGGGCTGGGTAATGCTTGGTGTTACTTAGATAGAGCCGCAATCTCATCGGCTGTTAGACCGAGAGCCGCTAGTTTAGCCTGAGCCGCAGCCTTGTCTGCTTCTACCTTTGCTGCTTCTGCTTCTGCCGCAGCCTTCTGGTCTGCTGCTGCTTGAGCCGCAACTTCACGGGCTGCAATTTCTTCCGCTGTCTCTGGGCGAGTTGTTACTTCACCTGTCTCGCAGTTAACTTCTACTACGTCTGCCATTATATTTCTCCTTAGTTATGAGTTGGAAATTCCGTATAAATAAAAGGTTGAATATTGGTCTATATTGCCGCTATCAGCCGTAAAAGTAATTGATGTTAAGGCTGAACTTGTATTCCATTGAACAAAACCATAAGTTGTATATGCAATTGCTGCATTATTTTCTTCATAACCATCAGTAAACATAGTTTTTGGATTTGAAGAAGTATAATTCATAATATACCATTCAACCTGTGCAAAAGTGTTACCTGTATCTCCAGCGCCAGTTATAAGCGCATTGTAACCATTTGATGTAGAACCATAACCGTTGGCGTTTCCATAGGCACTACCTGAACTGTACCAACAAGCATTCATTGCATTATTAGAACCATTATATGTACTATGGAGCCATACGCCACCACCACCTGTGGTTGCTCTTATGGACATTATAATTTTTAAGTCTGTATAAGTTTGTGGAATGGATGAAAAAGTAATACTGCCTACTGCACCCGAATTTGTGTTAAGTGAACTAATAAGTGTTGGACTTTGTAATGCCATATTTACGCCGCCTTAATTCCATAAATAGTAAATGATGAACCTGTTTGTATGTTTCCTGAACCTATGGAAAATGTTAAAGAAGTAATGGCATTATTGTTGTGCCAATTGCCAACTAAATATTGCAATGTTGCGTCACATACCGAGCGTTGAATTAAAGTTTTATAATTTGTGGTATTAGAATAATTCATTAAATTAATAACCATTGCTTCAATAATAGTTGTAGCATTTTGAGCAAGCCCTGAAAATTGAGAAATTCCAGTTGTGCTTGTTGGCTGAAAATTCCCTTGGGCAGAAGTATTACCATTAAGCCAAGTTGTAGTAAGGGAATAATTACTTCCAGTATCGCCATTAATTTGCATAAACAAACCTTGAGCAGAAACAGTAGAGCCATTATTAACAACAATAATTAAATCTGTATAGGCTTGTGAAATAGATGAAAAAGTTACTGATGATACAGTGGAAGTTGTAGTTTGTGTTGCAATTGGAAAATAAGTTAAACTAGCCATTAAATCACTCCATATAAAGAAATAGAAGAATTTGTGCCGTATGTTCCAGAACCTATAGGTAATGTTATAGATGTAATGGCTGAAGTATTTCTCCAAAGACCAGACATAACATCATATCCACCACTTGTACTTGCTCTATCACAACCAGTTATTGCTTTTGATAATTTGTATTTATTTGTATTTGTATAATCAAAAAAATCTGCAATAACAACGCCAGCGTATGTTGATGTAGGCACCCAACTTGTAGACCATTGCATATTACTTCCATTGTAAAAATTCCAACCACTAAGTGCGCCAGAAGTTCCACGCCAACCGTGAGCAGAATAATTAT
>Ga0007824_1000524_pt1 | contig 10418 bp, 11 predicted proteins | sample CryBogCBE05Oct08_FD_71225 | JGI IMG/M metagenome (GOLD analysis project Ga0007824, IMG submission 71225) | Freshwater microbial communities from Crystal Bog, Wisconsin, USA - CBE05Oct08 | ecosystem: Environmental > Aquatic > Freshwater > Lake | place: Crystal Bog, Wisconsin, USA | collected... | reverse complement strand
CTGGCCGCTTCCGGGCAGCCAGAAGAGCTCATTCGCCGGCTGGTTGCTGACGAATCGCACTACATGCCTACGCGTGTGGCCTCGAGCCGTTACATGACCAAGGAGTTGGTCGGGGATTTCCCCGTCAGCTTCCTTGATGACATGCACCGGACCGTTGACAGCGGCGCAATTCGCGCCATGGTTGCGACCTACCTGGCCGAGCAACTCGGTGACAGTCCGCGGGTGTGGGAGATGTTCGAAAGCATCGTCCAGAACGCCTCGGGCACGATCCGGTCGATGATCGATCAGATCCACCTGCTCACGGCCTAGGCCAAATTCCAAAAGAGAGGGACACTTCGGTGTCCCTCTCTTTTTGCTTTTCTCCACGGATCTTCCGAAGTCTTCCGCCGACTCTGAGGCCGCTGCGAGATTGTTCCGATGCTGTCAGCATGACTGCTGCTTTGACCTGTGCACCCTGCGAGTACGCCAAGATCCACCACTGGTGGGGACCCGCCCTCGCACCAGCTCGCTCACACTGCGCCCGGTGCCACCGGTCATGGGCCAGTCTCATCGAGGGTCACTGCACCATTTGCTGCGCCCACTTTGCCAACGTCAAGGCCTTCGACGCCCATCTCACTGAAGAGGGATGTCGACCCCCAGCCAGCGTCATCCGCCGCGATGGTCGCCCACGTCTCACCACCCGTGAAACCCCCTACGGCACCACCTGGCGCATCGCCTTCTACGGCGAACGCCCCGACTTCAACGCCAGTGACGACGAAGCGGACGTTGAGGACGAACTCGACGAGTAGTTCGCTGCTTTCCAAAAGTCGCTTCCGGCGTTTGCCCCAGGCAAAGTTCCGCCAACAGTCTTCTTCGCACGCCAAACACATCGTGCTCTGACGCGTCCACCCGGACGCACAAAGAAGAAAGCGAAGGCTGATGAACTTCACTGTTCCCACCGCAGCTCTAAAGGCAGCTCTGGCCCCCGTGGCCCGTGCCGCTGCTACACGAGCTGCCAACCCTGTCCTTACCGGTGCCAAGTTGGAGGTCTCGGGCTCGACCCTGACTTTAACGGGCACCGACCTCGACCTCACGGTCAGGACCTCTACGCAAGTGACCAACGGACAAGACGGCGTTGTCGTCGTGCCCGCCCAGTTGCTCGCGCAGCTGGTTGGTTCCTTCGCGGGTGCCGAAGTCAGTTGCACCACCAACGCCGCCGGCGACCAGATGACCCTGAAGAGTGGTCTGGCCCAGTCCAAGTTGCGCACCATGTCGGCTGAAGACTTTCCTCCCTTTTCGAAGGTGGAAGGTACGACCGTCTCGCTCAGTGGTTCAGATCTGACCGACGTCCTCGGCTCAGTGCTCTACGCCGTGAGTTCCGATGAGTCGCGTGGCGCCATTGCTGGCGTCTGCGTGGACACCTCGCAGAACCCGCCGGTCGTTGTTGCTACCGACTCGCTGCGCATGGCCGCTACGGAAATGCCCGCGTGGTCTTCGGACACCTCGGAAGCCGAACCGGTGATCGTGCCTCGTCGACTCGTCGCCGAAATCGCTCGCCTGGCTACGGCCGCGCCCGCCACGATCACCATCAGCGAGAACTTGATTGAGTTCGAAAGCGATGGCGTGTCCGTGTCGTGTCGCCGCATCTCCGGCAGCTACCCGCAGTGGCGCCCGCTTTTTGACGGTGAGCGTTCACACGTCATCAAGCTCGCTTCGGCCGACGTCGTTGACGTCTTGAAGCGCGTCGACCCGCTGGCCAAGGGCACGAACTACGTCGAACTGACCATCAAGGGCAGCTCGGCGCAGGTCACCGCCACGGGAGCCGCCGGTTCGATCTCGGACCAGATCGCCGTAACGGCCGAAGAGGAGCCCTTCACCATTCGCGTGAATCCCCGCTACCTCGCCGACGCCGTGGCGAACCTCGGTTCCGCGATCGTTGAGATCCACCACACGGGTGACGCTACGAAGCCGCTCGAACTGCGCCGCGAGGGATCAACCTCGGCTCGCAGCCTCGTGATGCCCATTCGCATCGTCTGACCCAAATCCGCCACAGCGCCCAGGGATTTTCCCTGGGCGCTGTGTTCGTTACTGGCCCAGCGCACCGTGGTTTCCTGCTCGATCGCCTGTATGCGCGCAGCACGCTTCTACGCACGATCACAAGAAGCCACAACCACCCGGGTTGGGCCAAGGAGCACCAGTGAAGGCTTACTCAAAGTGACCACCAACCAGTCCCGTCGTCCCGTCCAAAAGGGACCTCGTCGCAACCGAGACATACGCGCCACGCAGGTGCGCCTCATCGACCAAGAGGGTCAGCAGGTTGGCATTGTGAGTATCAAAGAAGCTCTGGAGATTGCTGCTGCGGCCGAGCTGGACTTGGTCGAAGTCAGCCCCGAAGCGAACCCACCGGTGTGCAAGATTCTGAACTGGTCCAAAGAGCAGTTCTTGGCCGACAAAGAGCGCCGCGCCGCCAAGCGCCGCCAGAACCCGGCTCAGGTCACCAAAGAGGTTCAGCTGCGCCCGGGTATCGACGACCACGACTTGGCCGTAAAGGCCGCCGCCGCTGACCGTTTCTTGGCCAAGGGGCACAAGGTCCGCATCGTCGTGACCTTGCAAGGCCGCATGATCTCGCGTCCCCAAGAAGCCGACCGCGCACTCGAGCGCATCTTGACTCTTCTCGGCGCTCACCAGCTCGACGGTGAGGCTTCGCGCTCTGGTCGCAAGACCGTCCAGGTCGTAGCTCCCCGGGGCGCCAAGCTGGAAAAGAAGAAGTCAGCCCAGGCCGCACCCGACGCTGCTGCTACGGAGTAACAGAGATTCACGTCTGCGCTAAGACGTAGGGCCCAGTGGGCCGCGTGATCACTGCTTAGACGTAAGCCAGGACTTCAAATCGAGTAAGAACAACGTCGCGGTGACCAGGTGCACGCCCGTGCACCACAGGCAAATCGAGCCGATCAGCACGAACTCGGCGTATACCAACCACAAGACAAAGAGAACCCCCGACGTCATCGTGGCCAGGCGCAGGCTCTCAACGCGCACCCCTCGCAGAGTGGGCCAGTGGATGGCGGCCGCCACGGCGTAGAACAACAGGCCCCAGTAGGCCACCGGTACGCCAAGAAAGTAGCTCTGCGACGAACTCGTCACCTTCGCGCAGTTGACAAGCCCGCTGTCTGAGCACACGAGCGCCACACCTCCGGTGTGCGCCCAGCTCAAGTATCCCGAGATGCCAAGACCTACAAGTACCAAGAAGAATCGCCCCCACGCCAACCACGAACGTGGTGGGGGAGTAGCGGTACTAGTTAGCTGGGTGTCCATGTTTTCTACTGTTCTTGGTCGACCCAACCCGTAAAGCATCTGGAACTGCCCACCGCCCGCGCCACAATCTCTCCGAACTCGGCGCTCCAACACATCCGGTGCCCGTGCGACACGCGAATGACCTTGGCTTGCGTCAGCTCCGCGAGCTCTGTTTGCGCTCGTTCGGGCACGATCCTGTCGCGAGTGCTCACCACGCACGTGACTGGGCATCGAAGCAGTCCCACCCAGTCTCGTGAGTCGAACTCCACCAGCTCGCCACCGGCTGACAACATCCCCGCAACCTCTCCATGAAGCAGTTTTCGAAGTCTGCTGCCGAAGTGCTCAAGCACGACGTCGCTCACGCGCCCGCCCGCTTCACCAAGAGAAAGCAGCCACCCCGGAATCGGCCGTACTGCTCCCGGCGCCAAGTGAGCTGCCGTTGCGACCAAGACCAGACTTCGCACGCGGCTGGGGTGGTTGCGCGCGATCAACTGGCAGACGGCGCCACCCATTGAGTACCCGAGCCACGTGGCGGTCTCGATCTCCAGGTAATCCAAAAGAGAGACCACGCTTGCGGACAAATCAAGCAGCGTCCGGTGACCCAGAGACGGGGTCCTGCCGTGGCCCGGCAAGTCGGGCACAACCACCCGCCAACCTGCTTGAACCAAGGCGTCGTACGCCCTCGCAAAGTTCCACCACCCATCCATGCACCAGCCGTGCACCAAGACCACCGCTGGCCCGTCGCCACCGCTGTCGATGTAGCAGACCGGTCCGGTAGCGGTAGTTGCCAGGTGTCGTAGGGGTGCGGGCATCGCCTGGTAACGGTGTCTGCCACTTTGCCAAAAGCACTTCTCGCCGCTGCCGGCACGCCTCCTGAGAGTGCACCACAACCCCCACTAAGCACGTCTATGGGGCATGACTCCTGCCAACAAGATCCCGCGCCGGCCGTCGGCCAGAAACGTGCTCCACCCGGACACGCCGCCGTGGATTTTGCGCGCGGTGGTATTTGGTCTGGCCGCGTGGTGGATATCGCTGGCCGTCGTCTCGGTCGTAGGTCAGCTTCGCACCCTGATCGTGACCATCGCCGCAAGCTTCGTTATCGCCTGCGCCCTGGAGATACCCACCAACGCCCTGGTACGTCGTGGCGTACGCCGATCAGTCGCGGCCGGGTCACTGATCTTTGTCATCGTCGTAGCCGCCCTCGCGCTCGCGGGGTCCGTTGGGGCAATGGTCGCGGGTCAGGTGGCGCATCTGGTTCACCACCTACCGGCCACGATCACTTCCGTCGTTGCGCTCATCAACAACTGGACCGGCCTGCACCTGCACGCCGCCACCTACATCAAGGACTTCCATCACCTGAACTTCTCGAGTTCCAAGGGATCCTCGCTGTCGCACTCTTCCAAGTCCGCGCTCGCCGCTCTCGGCGGTGTGGCCGTTGGCGGATTCGTGACCTTCTACATGGTCGCTGACGGGCCGCGGTTCCGTTCGTTCGTATGCTCGCTACTTCGCCCGAGCTCGCAACCAGAGGTCCTTCGAGCCTGGGAGCTGGCCATTGAAAAGACCGGCGGCTACTTCATCTCTCGCTTCATCTTGGCCGCCATTCGTATGGCCATCGTCATTCCCGCCTTGCTCGTGATTGGCGTTCCTTACGCCGTGGCCTTGGGCGTGTGGTTCGGCCTCATCTCCGAAATCGTTCCGATCATCGGCACCGCCCTCGCCTCCGCCCTGCCGCTGCTCGTCGCGCTCGATGCCTCTCCTCACAAGGCCCTGGCCGTACTCATCTGTGTAACGGTCGTCACCCAGGTTCGCAATTTCGTGCTCGCTCCCAAGCTCACTCGCCGCGCCGTCAACGTTCACCCCACCGTGACCTTCGTGGCCGTCTTGGCAGCGGTCAAGGTCGTCGGGCCCGTGGGATCGCTACTCGCTGTTCCTTTCGTCGCCACCGCCCAAGCTTTCGTGTCGAGCTACGTGAATCGCCACCAGGTGTCCGAGGAGTCCGCGTTGCTCTCTGACCACCACCTGCGTCCATCGCGCCCAAAGAGCGCACGCTAAAGCGCCTTGGTCGCGTCAACGGCTGCGCCCAGGATTCGCCGCGCGGTCTCGTAGTCGATGCGTCGTCGAAAGCGTCCGTCGGCGCGAAGACCCTTGAAGGCCGTGAGCAAGACGTCTTGGGTGGCCTCTCGGTACTCCGCTAGTTTCCTATTGGCTACCGTGATCACCTGGTCAACCACGTGATCATCAAGGCTGTCAATCGCAATCCTCGTCACGAGTCTCGACGACCCGTTCACCGCATGTTTGTCGATCTCACTGGCCGGCACAAAGGCAATAGATGCCCCCTGTACTCCGTCAATCGCTCGCAAGCCGATCTGTCCGGAAACCTCGTTGAACCTGATGCGATCAGCACTCGCAGGCACTCTCAGTTCTTTGGCTAACCCCAAGAGACCACCCACGTACGTACGGCCACGCCAGATAGCCACGTCGAGTGCTCCGGTGGGAGAAAACAGCGCCAGACACGTCGGGGCCTCGGTCGTCTCGAACATGGTCCGAGTCAGCGAGATCACCGCCACCAGTCGTTCTCGAAACAACCCCGAGGTCACAAAAGACTCCGGAACAATGGCCGCAACGTACTTGGCGTTCGCCAAACAAGAAGCCAGCGCCACTTGGTAGAGGTTGGTGTACTCGCCCCACGAAACGTGCTCAACGCTGAGTTTCTTGCGCTTGGCGAAGTGCCGAGCCAAGTAGGGAGGATTGGTCACGACCGCGTCAAAGCCCTTGGGGAAGTTGCTCAGCGTGTCGCGCTTCTTGACCCGTGGATCCTTCGGCTCGATGTCGTAACTCGTGAACGCTCCATCCATGCCGAGCGCTTCGAGCATGTACACCAATGAGTTCGCACCGGCGAAGGGTTCAAGAACCTTGGGGTTCTCGCCGAGCTCTTGCCACCAGGCCATCACGGCGGGGTGAAAGAAGGGATTGGCAGTTGTAAAGAACTGCCCGTGCTGGCGAGTACGAGAGCTCGCCTCTTGGCGTCGAACCGGCTCTTTGTCGTAGAACCGCGCCGCGTCGAGATCGAGCAGTTCGCATGACCCGAGCACCGCCCAACCAGGTACCGCCTCGTGCCCGCTCAACCAGTTCTCGAGCTCGTCGCTTCCTACCCCAAGCGCTCTCGCGAGTGTGGAAGTCTCGAATCCACTTGTTGCCAGGTCGCTTCGTATCGCTCGCGACCAGCGGTGCTGTACGCGCGCACTCGCATGCTCACCCCGCGCACGTACACCAAAACCGGCAGCAACCCACCCGACGTCACTGTGCCCAAAGTCTTCTGGAGTAGTGCAGTAGTTCCGCGGAGCAGTCACCGGCTGTACGGTGCGAATTCCGCCAGCCTCCGCCCCTAGGGCAGTGTTGTGTGCCCCTTAAGTGCTGTCACGGTGGCGACCATGCCTACACCTACTTTCACCGGAATTCTCTTGATTGGCCCCAAGGACGTGACGCTGCGCGCCGCCTCCGAGGTCGCCCAAACAGTTCGTGTCGACGTTGTCGACGCTGACGCACTCGGATGGCAGGCCGGCTTCGACCACTCTCAGACCACGCGCCAGCACGCTATCCAGACGGTGGCGATCAGCACCCACGACGGCCCCGCCTGGGCAAAAGTCAACCTGGCAGACATCCGCGACCTGCGCTACGAGGCAGAGTAACCACGCCCCGCCCTTGACTCGGCTTGTTACTGGCGACTTCGCCGCCGTAGCGGACAATCAGGTACCTAAGGCCAGCGCCACGAGACGGTCCTTGCAGCTCCCACAGGAGCGGCTGGGGCCGTCTCTTTACGTAGCGTCAGCCACCACGGGCCGCTCTCTTCTGTTACACGCACGCACCGCAAGCCCACAGATTTCAAGCTGAACAGATTCAGGTCTGCTTACTTCAAGCGACAAAGTGGCTCACGGGTGCTTGCACTTCGGCACCGTGCCCAGCGCGCAGTCAGGCGTTCAAATCACCCGTAACGTACGCAGCAGTAGACCGTAGCTGCAGTCATGAGCGCTAAGGCCGCCGTAGCGCCCCACCAGAACAGGTCTTGGACAAACTGCTTTGCGACATCGCGTCTGGAATCCATGAACTCGATCGTGAAGTGTCGGTGTAATCCGTCAAGCAAGAGTCCGCTCTCTTTACCACAAAGGCAGTGCTACTGGTCCGAATGTAGCGGCTGGTGGTGGCGGTGGGGCTCGTTTAGAAGATGTGCCACTTTAGAACGTGACAGACAGCCACGAAGATCGAGAAGGCTAAGCACCCAAATGAGAAGCCGGCGTAGATCTTGAGTACTGCTGGGACTGGATTTCCGTCGTCGTCGTGCAACACCCACCACCACCAACCGCGGTTGGCCTGGTCCTTGGGGTCTTGATTGCTATTTGAGTTCTCCATCTACTGGAGTGTGCAGTGCTCTTGAAATCGCGCACACGAATAAGAGGGTCCCTGGAGCTAAAACAGCACCCGAGACCTCAGATGGCACCGCCGCAGGTTGCCGCACTGGTCACCACGCCGGTGACACGGTTGTGTGCTCGCCAGGGTGAGGTCCACCGGCAACTCGAATGTGATACCCATCTTCCAGGTGTTCGCAAAGTCGTGTGCCCGTTGGGGACCCACTGCCGGAGGTAGTGGCTGGTGTGAGTGTGCATCTCAGCGAGACCAACTCTCCTTGGCCAGCTCGGCGACGCGCAGAACCTCTTCTGCCGCACCGAACTTGCGTACCGCGTCAACAACACTCATACCCAATTCCGGTTGTTGGGCCACCAACCAAGAAGCGAGCGTCCAGTCGTCGACGGCACCGGCGGTGATCCGCAAGACCCTAGAGAGGCCGCTGATGACCTTGTCACCGTGAAACTGAAAGACCGGGTAAACGATCTGACCATCGCTGGTACGCAGACCTAAGAGCGTGTGACGGCGTACTCGATCGAAGAGAGCTTGACGCGACACCTTGAACCGCTTCGTGAGTTGTTCGGTGGTGTAGCAGGGCCCGATGACGCGATCCCACGGTGATTGAACCGGGAGCTGGTCGTAGAGCCACTCGGCGAAGGCGGCGGGGTCCGCGAATCCCTCTCGCACGCTCCGACGACCATCCGGGTTCGCCCGCGCGAGCTCACGAAATCGAGTAAGTGCCTCAGACCAGAACTCGCGCTCGGTGTCTGATACCTACAGTTTGTTCATCGAAGTATTCGCCGGACCCATGAAATCTATTGTGCGGCCCTCACGTGACGTGTCAAGGGCTGTCAAGGGCTTCACACTTTGCCACGCAGAGACGAGCAAGCCGACCCGCTACATCAGGGGGATAGTATCCCGATTATGTTTTTGTCGATCGAGTGCCTACCGCGCATTAGCAGATAAAGCAAGAAGCCCCCGCTCGACTTTCATCGAACGGGGGCTTCTGACAACTACACAGTAGGTGCTGTCAGTACTGCACTTCGGACTTTTGTATGTCCGACCTACCTACTTCTGCATGTACCTCCACGCGGGGCAAATACAAAAGTCCGGACCCCAAGTGGTGCCTGGACGACCGAGAACAGTCAAATCGGCTTTTCAGAGCTCGGCGCCAATTTTTTCAGTCAAGGCCCCAGGCCCTGTCATTTTCCAGGCCATTTGCGGCAATACGCGACGCTGGTACATCCATCTGCTACCACAGACCACACAGCGCATGATCAGAAGCTCACCGACTGAGCCCTCTACCCGCCAGAGATCTCGGAAGTAGTGCGCCAGTCCCCGATCAGGCATCACCTCGTCTACGAATCGACACGGACATCGAGTTGGCACCCGCGCATCGTGAGTGTGCACCTTCACGTAGTGACTCATCTCCAAGCTGGTGCGCTGCACGGCAATGGAGGAGAGCTGGGGATCCCAGATTGAGCGGCCGAGTAGGTGGGTAGGGCACAGCGGGGTCACCACCGACCACGCAGCGTCAAGCATGACGAGCCCGAGCTTCTCCGCCACGACTTCCCCCTCGCATTGAGCGCAGAAAGCAAAGAACTCCGCGCCCACAAGCCTTTGGTGCCGCCCTACGACGTAGCGCCCATGAGCAGTCGTCTCCAGGGGCTCACCAAGCTCGACGTGCAGCAACGTCGTGTCACGTGGAGGGTACCTAAGCGCATGAAGGCGCGTGCTGTGCGCATTAAAGCCACACCAACACCCGTCTTTGACCCTAAGTCCCGGACCATCGCCGTGCTCGGCTGGTCGCAGGCACACAGCCCAGGCGTCAGATGAGACGGGGGTACGAGAAAAGGCTCCAAACACCCCGAGATTTCCCGCACCGTCAACGAGCACCTCGCCGCGCTTCCAGAATCTCTCGACGGTACTCATGTGCTCGTAGTATCGGAACAGGTGAATAAAGGGGGGTTAAATGCCAAGTAATGACATTTGTGACATGTGCGGTGGTACTGGAAAGTGCGCCGCCGTGGCTCATGCGAAACGCAACGACAGTGCGTGCCTTGAGTGCGCCGGGACAACCATCTGTACGGGCTGCCAGGGCACTGGGCGCAGGTAGCGAGTGCCTACCGCGCATTAGCAGATAAAGCAAGAAGCCCCCGCTCGATTTTCATCGAACGGGGGCTTCTGACAACTACGCAGTAGGTGTTGTTAGTACTGCACTTCGGACTTTTGCAACTCCGAACCACCTACTTATGTATTTGCCTCCACGCGGACAGAGTGGGATTTGAACCCACGGAACCTTGCAGTTCAACGGTTTTCGAGACCGTCCTATTCGGCCGCTCTAGCACCTGTCCGCGAATGATTGTGCCCCTGCGTAAAAATGCGTCAAGTAGCCCCTCTGCGTTCTCGTATCTGCGCCCTGCCCAGGGGACTATGCCACATGGCGTCGCCGGTGAGAAAAGCAAAAACCGGGACCCAAGTGGGTCCCGGTTTTATAGCTAGAGGTAGCCGATGTGGCGCACTTCCTTGGCTGTGGTGGTGATCTCAGCCAGTTCGGTGTTCTTTGCGTCGAGGGCGGCAAAGAGGCCCATGGCGCTCGCGGTGACACGAGACATCTCGGAGCTCACCACCGCACCGAGCCAGCTGCCGAGCTGTGCGTAGACAACTCGCAACACCGAAGCGCTGGGAGCGTCTTCGAGGGGAGCAAACATACGCGACATCTCAGTGACGATCTCACCGTTGACCGC
>Ga0007824_1000492_pt1 | contig 10864 bp, 9 predicted proteins | sample CryBogCBE05Oct08_FD_71225 | JGI IMG/M metagenome (GOLD analysis project Ga0007824, IMG submission 71225) | Freshwater microbial communities from Crystal Bog, Wisconsin, USA - CBE05Oct08 | ecosystem: Environmental > Aquatic > Freshwater > Lake | place: Crystal Bog, Wisconsin, USA | collected... | reverse complement strand
TTGCCAAGACGATAAGCATATGCTTTAGTTCCGTCGCTCAACTTAACACGATTGGTGTAGATTGAGTGACCTTCGTTGCGCAAACGATACACAACGTCAGCAATATGATCGACCTTGAACATAGCACGAGCCTGACGGCTGGTAACTTGATTGCCCTTAGTCAAATAGTTCAACATTGAATTAATAGCAGACATAATCAAAATCTCCAAAAATACCGCACCAGACAATAATCGTAAACTTAGCGGCATAATTTACGATATTCAACTATTATAGTTGAAATTCTTGTAAAAGTCAAATCAAATCTTCGTAGAGTTAGCTTTATGCTTTTTCAAAGCTTCAAGCGTAAGCGACTCAGGCGTCAAATTAGCATCCTCAAGTTGCTCTTTCGGGATAATAGTTGTTTGACCAAATGATTTTACAGTTATTACGTTTGTATTATGATCATATTCAATATGAACATCATCAGGCATCAATTCATCAATGTTATTTGTTGTATTGATCGTTGCAGGATGTATATAACCAGTTGTCCTAATAGGAGACAAAACAGGAGTCGGATTATTGATTACTGGTTGAACTGGTTGAGAAACAGAATTGTTTAATGCTTCCGTATTCTCAGGGGCTGGCGTCTCAGCAGCAACCACAGGTTCTGGTTTAGGATTGACGCTTTCATCAATCTTAGTGTAAAGATCAAGAAAACCAATTTTAGTTTCATCGTCAAAACGATTCAACGCAAGATTGATACACTTCAATCGATCACGGAAAATCGAATAAGCCTTTACAATATGAGTCAGACGACGAGTTGTAATGAGGTTATTACAAGCTTCTTCTTTGAACGTTTTACGAATATTCTCAGACCATTCAGCAAGACGAGATGCAAAGTCCTCATCAAGACAATCTTCCTTTTCCATATTCTTGATGATAATTTTCTTCTCAATAGCCATCGTTGGATATTCTTGTTCCATCGTGATCGCGAAACGCTCAAGGAAAGCTTCGTTCATAACTTTGGTGCCAACGAAACGACCATCTTCTGAACCTTGACCTTTGGTGTTACCAGTAATGAAGATGTTGAATCCTTCAGCTGGTTTGATAATCTCACCAGTCTTTTTGTTCAGATATGGTTTGCCTTCAAGAATCGGCATCAAACAAAGAATCTTAGTGTTGTTAAGATCGCCTTCGTCAATCAACAGAACAGCACCCTCACGCATCGCAAGAAGGACTGCGCCCTCACGATACACGGTACTACCATTGACCAATTCAGTACCACCGATCAAATCTAACTCATCGGTTTCTTCGGTCACGTTGATGCGCAAAAGTTTGCGTTTTAATTTTGCGCAAGCCTGCATAATTGACATAGTCTTACCATTACCAGAAAGACCAGTAATGTACACTGGAAAGAAAATCTTAGACTTGATAATCTTCTCAACATCCACATAGTTGCCGAAAGGCACATAAGTCGGATCAGTTTCAGGAACAGTAGCTGAAATGTCATTTCGCATCACTTCAACTGATGAGTATTTCACTTCATTTGACATTTCAGGTTCCACCGATACAGTAGTTGCTTTCTTAGCAACAGGTTTCATTTTTGGTAATTTTGGCATTGGGTTTAATTTTGTAATTGTGGCAGCCATTGCGACGTTATACAGACCTCTTTTCATTTTGCGACTTTTATCGCGGAAAATAAAATGAGGAAAAGGTAGATTATTATTATTTACATATGAAATAATCTCACTGTTTTTCAACGATTCGCGATTATAATGGGAATGAATTTTCCCAAGAAAATCGTTTTGATCTTCGATCGTCGAATAAGACTTAGACATAAAATTCACTCCTTACATAATATACAACTATTATAGCCTATTGGACTGTAATAGTAAAGCATTAAAAATTATTACAAATCAATAACTTACGCAGCGTTATTATGCAGCGATATTTTCCATAAATTGGTTCAAGAACATGCGTTGCAAGCCACGACCTTTCATATGTTTAATAAACGAACGAGCAATAGAATTCTTGCTATTACCTTCAACTTCAAAAGTGTTTTCAGTGACTTTTAGATTGGTATTCTGCAATAAGAAATATTCATCAAAACCAAATTGGTCAGAAGAAATAAAACCATCTTTGTCTATTCTCTTCATTAAGATTTTACGAGCATTAATTTGTTCAGTTCGTGTAGCACAACTAAACATATATGATTCGAGTTTAGATGCAATATCTTTTCTACGAGCAAGATAATAACCTGTGTATTTCGCATTAGTTTGCATTTTAGCTAACTCCACTAATGCGCGAGTTACACGAAACATATCATCAGAACCTCTAGTGATCTTGACACGAGACTCAACTCGCACACGATGTTTTGTTTTTTGATTTTCAATATAAATTGAGTCTCTATTACTTTGTACCCATAATGGGCGTACAGGATTTTTTGGATCATTGCCATCAGGAAAATAAGTTCGGCAAAGACCACCTTCACCATCTGTCAAAAAGATACAATTCACATTGTCTAAACGATGTGAGATTTTGAAATTCTCAACAATATCCATCGAAGCAATAATTGCATTGTCTAATGGAGTGCCAGAAAGAGCTTCAGTTTCACCCACCATAGCATAATATCCTCGATAAGCAGAAGAAACATACAACATGTTTAGAACGCCTTCTCGATAATCAGAAGAAGACATTGAACTTGATAGATAATGTTTCAAATGAAAAGTGTAATTAGACAAATCCATAACACCTTTGACTTGTTCATGATGCAAACCATTCATCGAGCGACCATATTCGTTCGCGACACTTCTCTTAAAAACTGAATAAGCAGTAGTTGAGTCAGAAAAACCATAAACTTCAAATGGGATATTTACTTTTTTACAGAATCGAGTAAGAATAATCACTTGCTCAAATACATTACTAATAATATCAGACATTGAACCTGACAAATCAATAAACATAACTAAACCGTGATTCTTACCACCAGGTGTAATTGTCGTTCTTTTGAAAATATCAGAAACCATTGTATATCGAGCAAGTTTATTTGGATTGATTTTGCCAGACTTACCAATCTTTGATCGAGTCATTTGAGATGCATTTTTACGAATCTCAAATTCCTTTACCATGTAATTTACAACATTGTTAGTTCGCTTGTTGAACTCAGGAATAAGATTAGGAACGTTTTCCGCGACTTTTTGTGAAGGAAAATCTCTACAAAAATTATTGCGCGCTGTAGTTATGTGACGCTGCACAATTTTGTATGGAATAATATGATTACCATTGTAAATTGGTGTTGTAAAAATGTGCGTTTTTCCACCTGAAACATCTAATAAGCGAGTTTCGTTTTCACGATACGCCTTATCAGTTTCAGAAGAAATATCGAATGAATTCGAAGTTCCTTTCTTATTACCAGGTTTATCAGATTCTGAATTTTCATCATCTTTATCTTCAGATTGATTACCATTTTTACCTTCGTCACCATCTTCGTCTTTGGTGCTTTCGGTTTTGCCTTCGCCATCGGCAACTGCGCCTTCGTCATCTTGATCATCTTCGTCATCTTGATCATAATATGAATCAGAACCGTCACCGTCTTGATCGTCTTCGCTATATTCTAAATGATCAGAAGGCATTTGGATTTTGTCATTTTCCAAATCTTCTTTAGTCTTATTATAAATTTTGCGTGCAACTTCTACAACTTGTTCCCAAGTTTCAGCAGCATTAATTTCATCGATGTACGGCAATTCATCCTCGGCAAATGATACACGAACGTGCGCGCCGAGTTTATAGAAAATGTTGATACGATCGATCAACAGCATTTTATTTACATCTTTAGCAGCAATGCCAAAAAAGTCATCATCATGTAATTTCTTGTATGCGGCATTGAACGAACGGCGAATGCCTGGATATTTGATTTTAATTTTACGTTCAATGCGTGCGTCTTCAACAACATTCAAATATGTTTTGAATTTTGGATCTTCCGCAACAGCATCATGCCAACCCTCTGCTGGCGTATTCAATGCATGGCTAACTTCATGACCTACTAAAAGATCATAAAGTTCGCCAGTCATTTCTTTGAACTTCGGGAGCATGATTGTGCGATTCTTCAAATCGAAGTACGCTGTCGGCACATTGCCGTGCTCAATGGTAATATTCTCAGTCGCCAATAAACGACCAAGCATCGATTTTGTTTGAAATAATTGAGTCATACAATCTCCCTATATTTACAACTATTATATAATAATTGCTCAAAAAAGGCAAATTGTAAAAACTCAATCAAATCAATAACTTACGGTGTCGTATAATCGAAGGTTTTTGGAAGCTCTCTTTGTACTGGGGCAGCATCTTTGACTTCGATCATTTGTCTAAGATCAGAGATGTTCTTAGTCTTTTCTTGAATTTGCTGAGTCTTATTTTGAATATTCTTTAGACTTTGCATAATCAAAGCTTCTTTCTGTGCTCTTTCAATATTTTTTAGATTCTTTTTAACTTTGTCTTTTGCTCGACTTAAAACAGTTTTGCTCACTTTAGAAGTAAAGTCAACACCATTTAAGTGATCTAATTCATGCTGAAAGATTCTAGCAGTCAATCCGTCAAACTGTTGTTCTTTTTGAAAGCCATTCATATCAGTATAACGAACCTTTATAGATTTTGCTCTTTTTACTTTTAAAAATAATCCTGGATATGAAATGCAGCCTTCGCTATAATCTTCTTCGCCTTCTGCAGAAATAATTTCAGGATTGAAACATGCAAAGCCAACGCTTTCTGCACCCATAACAAATACACGGTATGGTAAACCAACTTGGTTGGCTGATAAACCAAGACCATGATAATATACCATTGTCTCAATTAATGATAATGCCAATTCTCTTGGGTTGATTGGAGGATTAGCAAAATCAAATGTTTCTAATTTTTGTTTTAGAATATCTGAGTATGGATCAACACGCTTGTATAAGACGTATTCGTATGTTTCTCCATTTACAACTTTAAATTTTTTCTCGCTCATTATACCATCCTCACTTCAATACCTTTTTCTTTAGTAATTCTAGTCATGTGGGCTGTGCCCCGACCACCCTTAAACGATAACAATAAATCAAGCCCATGATCTAACATTTGTTTATTACGAATTGGTCCAGCAGATCTACCGTGCATTTCCCAATTAGCGTGATAAATGAAAACAGGAACTTTTCTTTCGGTTGCCCATTTGCGAACAAACTCATCTACTCCTGTGGCATCACCAACAATTATTTTCACATTAGAATTTGTGTGGTAAATATTATCTAACACTTGCCAAACATGAGCTTCGTCTTTATAATCTCGACCGCCAGTCACACCTACATTCATTATACCATCCTTGAGAAGTTTTTAACTTTCTCGAATCTAATGACATTTTTAAACTTATCCATTAATAAATCTCCTTTGTGTGAGATTACGAACACATTATCATTTAATGTATCGATTAACTTCATAAATTCTTCAGTGCCACTATTATCTAGCGAGCTGTCAAATACTTCGTCAAGGATCAACAAATTAGTATTCATGCTGCTCTTCATTTTCGCAACAGCACGCCAAGTGAACAATAAAGCCAAATCAATTCTTAACTTTTCACCTTCTGAGAAGTTCTGGTAACTAAAGTCATCTCTGTGACGAGACTTAATAGTTTCTTTAAACTCTTCATCGATCTCAAAGTTCACAAAGAAGTCCATCGATGCCAAATACTTATTCACCAACTTGTTTATAATTGGTAGATATTGTTTTACAATTTTGGCTTTAATTCCAGAATCTTTTAATAATGTAACGGCAACATCGATGTAATTCTTTTCTTCAAGAAGTGTTTTCTTTTCTTCGTTTAATTTCTCCAATGTATCAACCAAGTCTTTAGAGACGCTTAACATATCATCACTTAATACTTTCTTATTCTTAAGTTCTTCAATCTCTTTCAATAACTTTTTAGCATATTTCTGAGAAGTTGTAATAGTAGCGTTAATTTTGGTGATCTCGCTGTTATGATCGTTAATTTTTTTATTAACTTTCGCGATCTCCTGCAATCTTTCGCTTAATTTATTATAGTCTTCTTGCAGCTTATTCAGACCACTTACATAAGTGCTTTGTTTTTCATTCAATTCTTCTAACTTTTCTTCTTTGTTATTGATCGTTTGATGACAAGTTTGACAGACATCATTATTAGCATAGAAACTAATTTCTTTATCCGTCTTTGTAATATTTTGTTCAATCTTTGCTTCTAGTTGACCAAGTTTCTTTTGTTTAGATTTAACACTATCTTCATCAGAAACTTTTGTCATTAAATGATCAACATGTTTTTGAATTAAACTTACATCTTTAGAAAGCTTTTCAATGTTAGCAATTTGATCATCATAATCTTTTTGCTTAGACTCAACTAATTCAGTATTATTCTTTTTCGCTTCCTCAATGTATTTTTTCTGCATTTCAATTTTAGAAAGCGTTGAATCAATATTTGATTTAAGTTCAGCTGCTCTATTCTTTAAAGCAGTTGCCTTATCTTTAACAACTTGATTCATTGAAGAGAATACATTAATGTCTAATAGATCTTCAATAATAGTACGTCGATCATTTGCTGACAGTTGCATAAAAGGAACAAATGAAGATGAACCTAATATGACAATTTGTGTAAATGCTTTGTAATTAAAACCAAGAATCTGACTTTCTAAAATATCTTGATAGTCTTTAGATGCTGCTTCTTGGTTCAGCATTTCACCGTCAGCCCAAATTTCAAATATGTTTGGCTTAATTCCACGGACTACTTTATAATTTTTATTATGTGCTCTAAAGTAAACCTCAACCACACAATCTTTACCATTGATTGAATTGATAAGATTAGGTTTGTTAATTCCACGAAATGGTTTGCCGAATAAAGCAAATGTCAATGCATCAAGCATTGTTGATTTACCAGCACCATTAGTCCCAACAACTAGATTGTTAGGATGTTCGTTTAATTTAAGTTCGGTAAAAACATTTCCTGTTGAAAGAAAGTTTTTCCATTTTAAAGTTTTAAATGTAATCATTGATCTTCTAAATGTTGGGCTTCAAAATATATCTTATGCATCAAAGTCTTTAATTTATTTTTATCTAAACTGACTTCTATCGTGTCTATAACTTTATCTAAGATTGTAAGAGTATCATCAGATTGATCAACAATATCATCATCAGATATAGTAGAGTAATCTGTAAAATCCTCAACAATTGTTATATCAAGTGGCGCTGCTTTATATAAGTTGTCTAAAAACATATCATACAAAACAGGATTAGTTTTATTGGCTACAATGACCTTGACCATTGTGTTGCTGTATTGACTTAAATCCATATTTGAAATAGAGTCAAGAGTTTCAGTCTTATCATCATAAACAATCTTATGGAACATTCTATATGGATTTTCAATAAAATCTAATTCACGTGTATCCGTATCAAAGATATGGAATCCACGTTTGTCATTGTAATCTGCCCAAGTCATTTCGCCTGGAGTTCCAACATAAGTGATAGTTCCGTCTGTGCTCTTGTGGTGAAAATGTCCACTTAGAACTATATCATATCCGCTCAACAGACCACGATCCATACCATCATGGCAAACATTGCCTCGATCCATTTCAAACCCAGCAAGTTCAAAATGCCCAAAACAAATTTGAGAACCGCTATTCTTAATGAAATTTTTAATTTCTTCTTCGTTCTCTTGGCAGATCCAAGGAATTATATCAATGCTGGTCTCATCACCGAGTATATTTTGCGTTGATGGTGCATCATATATTGTAATGTTAGGATATTCTTTTAATAGAAGTTGAGGAGAATTAACTTCTAATGTATTCTTAAACGCAATATCGTGATTTCCTAATAATACATGTAATTGTATGTTAGCCTCACGCATCGGATCAAAAAAATACTTACGGCTCAGAGCAAGTGTCTGAAAGCCAATAAATTTTCGGCGATCAAATAAGTCTCCCATTTGAAAGACAACATTAATATTATTCTCTTTTAAATACGGGAAGAAAACCTCTTCGTAGAATTTACGATAGAGATTATGGAAGGGAATAGAATCCCCACGCATCCCGAAATGAGTATCACCAAGAATAGCAATTTTCAAAATATAATTCCCAAATAGAATTTAATTCAACTATTATACCTTAAGACCTTGTAATAGACAAAATCTTTTTTAGTTGTGCTTCAACTACTTGTTTTCTATTTGGCCATTTGATCATAACTTTGTCTGGATCTTTCTGTAAATTAGTTAGAAATGGAACTATGATTTTCTCAACTTCTTCTAACTTTTGTTTGTAAGTCATTTCAGTTTGAGAAGCGGCAGATGAAGCTGCTTGTGTAATCTGTTCATTGATTTCATTTTCATGTAAAAATGAGAATCCGAAATCTTCATTAGAAGGAGGAGCAGGTTGAAATTGTTGTTGTGGTTGTGGTGGTGTAAAAGGTTTGTAAACTGGAATGTTCGGTTTTTGATCGGAAACTTTATCCAGATTACTAAAGCTGTTAAGTGGATATTCTAAATTACTCATTGGTTAATTCCTCATCAAATAATTGGCTTTCTTTTTTCTTTGCTTTATCTTTCTTTGCTTTTTTAGTTTCTTCAAACTTCTGTATAAACTCTGATATGTTTTCATACATTTCAAATTGTTTATAGTTACTACCAGATTCTTCTAATTCTGATTGTTCATATTCATTCAAAATACCAATCTGTTCAGTAGATTTATATTTCACATACAATTGTTTTTTTTCTTTATGAATGCGACGAATGAAAGCGAAGTAAATAATTTGTGTAAAATATGCAAAGGGATTATTAGATTTCTTTGGATCAAAATTATCAAAGTACATAATACAATTTTCAATACCATCGGCAATCATTTCATCTCTGAAAGAATACATTACAAAATTTGGTTTGTGAGAAAGGTTCTCAGCAATAAGCATTAAGCATTTGCCGATGTAATCTGGAATCTTAGGCTTCTCTGTGCCCTCACGTTTAGCTTTCCTACATTGCTTTTTGTAAAGCTCGATCGTCTTTAATAGATCAGCATTATTTACATAATGATTTTTCTTTGCCATAAAATAATTTGCCTTTTACATCTGTGTTCGGTATAATCAAGAGTGTCGGGTTTGAAGTGTAGATCAATTAGGTTTATCTTTAGAACTCTTATTAAATGTAATAATCTTTCCACTCTTATCATTACCTACTCTTTCAGGAGTTTTAAACGGAGTTTGATCAACAATAAGATCAAATACTACCGCTTTGTAATGGTCTTCAATATCCTTTTCAATATCAGCTACAAGAACAACATCTCTCTTGCTGATTTTAACTTCATTCATTTTAACAATGCCTTGAGGCAACCAATTATACATTACAATCTGTTGTTTGTTCATATGAACATCAACATCTATAACAAGCATCATTGGATTTTTCAATTCTATTGATGATGCAGATTCACCATTAATTTCTGTAATAATATCATCTCCGTTCTTTAAACGGACAAATTTAATTTTCTGTTCAGCGTTAGTCATTTCTAATTGGCACCTTGTATGTATGAATCTTGAATTTCTCTTCATGATACGTTTTCATTCTAATAGCATAATGATTTAATGTATAGTTTACATAATCATCAATGCGCAAGTCGTCAGCAATATCATAAAGGCTTGCTTTATCTTTTCCTTCTCCCAGACGCAGTCCACGTCCGATAGATTGTAAGTTACGAATCTTAGATTTTGATGGTGATGCGAATATAATATTATGTAGGCGTTTTATATTAATGCCAGTGCTCATGCAACCATACGATCCAATTATAATTGCGTTGTCTTCTTTCTCAGTAATACGTCTTACTGCTTCACGATCTTCAACTTCAGTCCCGCCAAATACAAAAAAGACCTTACGATTAGGCTGATTTTTCGTAAGTTCTTGAATCATATTATATAATATTTTTCCGTGTTTGTCAATATATTGGAAGAGAATTAAAGTGTTTCCATTGAGTTCATTCGCTAATCTAGCGATAAATCTGTTTCTTCTAGGATGACTTACAATGAAGTCCATTTCTTCATGAAACTTCATTTCTTTAACAGCTTTACAAACTTCTTCTGGATATTTTAAAATAATACAATTAATTTCTAAATCAGAAACAAGTCCACGATCCATCAATTCTTTTGTTGTGGTTAATTTTACAGTTGGACCAAAGTGACCTTCAACTACAAGTTTATGGACTTCACCATCAAGAGTTCCTGTTGTACCAATTCTATAAGAAGCTTTTGTTAGCTTCTTCATAATAGCACCTAAGCGATCTGCTTTGTAACCGTGAGCCTCGTCACCGATTATAAATTCAAACTGCTCAAAGAAGCTTTTAGGATATTCGTGAATAGATTGCCAAGTTGAAATTGTCAAGTTCTTAGTAATCCTTTTATCTTGACCTTGATAGATTTTTTGAACGTGATTGTCAACATCCCATCCATTGGCTGATGAATAGTCTTTAAAATCATTGTACATCTGTTCAACAAGAGAAACAGTTGGAACAACTAGCAGACCTCTTTTGACTCCATTGCTAAACAGATAACGATGGATCATGTAAATCATAAGAGACTTACCTGATGCTGTTGGAGATAACAACAATACTTTGCGGAATCTTATTGTTTTAAGCAAAGCATTAAGCTGATAATCGTGGGGTGTAATTGGTTTGCCGTTAGAGTGAAGCTGTAATGATTCGGCAAATTGTTTTGCTTCTTCTAATTTAAATTGATTGAACGATTGTACGTCATCTGTTATAAGATAATTATAATCGCGTTCTTTGCAGAAGTCTCTAAGATATTTTACTAGACCACCATAAAGTTTGTTAGTCTTTTTAGAATAGAGATATATCTTACCGTCCCA
>Ga0007824_1000484_pt1 | contig 10971 bp, 8 predicted proteins | sample CryBogCBE05Oct08_FD_71225 | JGI IMG/M metagenome (GOLD analysis project Ga0007824, IMG submission 71225) | Freshwater microbial communities from Crystal Bog, Wisconsin, USA - CBE05Oct08 | ecosystem: Environmental > Aquatic > Freshwater > Lake | place: Crystal Bog, Wisconsin, USA | collected... | reverse complement strand
CTTTGGAGAACCGCACGCCCGGAATATCGAGGAGAACGCCGCCACTCGACAGGCGGTAGAGCTTGCGCGTGCTCGTGGCGTGGCGCCCCTCGCCGGTACGACTCAACGTTCTGGTGAGTTCACTCGATCCCTCAAGTGCATTGAGGAGCGACGTCTTCCCCGCGCCGGAGGCGCCGAGCAGGACACCTGTCACACCTGGACCCAAGAGCGATCGAAGGTCCTCGACCCCGCTGCCCGTTGCGGCCGACGTCACAATCACCTCAACATCACCAACCAATTTCTGCATCCGAGCGACGAGCGAGGCAATCTCACTGGCTGCTTCGCCTTCGTCGCTCTTTGACATCACCAATACTGGTCGCGCTCCGGCGTCGAGGGCCATGGCCGTCAGGCCCTCCACCATGCGCTGGTGCAGATCAGAATGCAGCGGCACCACGATAAAGACAATGTCTACATTGGCGCCGAGGACTTGTGGTGGTCGGCCGTGCGTTTGCGTTCGTCGCAACTCGTTTCGGCGGGGAAAGACCTTGACGACACGCTCACCCTTGACCACGACCCAGTCCCCGGCCACGGGCTTGAGTTTCAGGGTGCGGGCCAAGCGCAGCCGGCCAGCCACTTCCCCACCGTCGTTGGTACTCCAGATTGCGTCGGCCTCATCGGAATGCATGATGGTCAAACGACCAATGAGTTCGGTAGGTTCCGCACTGAGATCATCTGCGGGACTCAGGCCCAGGCTGGCCAATACCGGATCGACTGTCAAAGGGCCCTCCGAAGGCGGATGCGAGCGGTGGCGGATTTCATCTATTTCCACGCTAGTGCTGCACAGTCGATTTGTCATCTCCTGAGGGATTTTTAGGGAAAAGTTTTTGTTCCCCAATTTCGCCATTAGTGGGCTGATTAGTATCGTTACGTGAGCGGACCAGTTTTAGTCATTTTGGCCGCCGGCCGTGCCCGCCGCTACGGCGGCGTCAAGCAATTGGCCCCTATTGGCCGTCACGGCGAGGGCGTTATTGACCTCATCGGTGCCGACGCCATCAACGCGGGATTCTCTGAATTCGTGATTGTTCTCAACCGCGAAACGGGACCGACAATCATCGAACACGTCGACGCCTTCTGGCCCAAGACCCACAAAGTCTCGTACGCCTACCAGGAGTCGCTGCGTGGCACCGTGGACGCAGTCCTGTCGGCCCGTGAGCAGGTTGGCGAAGGCCGTGCGTTTGCGGTGTCCAACGCCGACGACGTCTATGGCCCCGAAGCCTTCAACTTGATCTCGTCACACCTGAAGAGTTCAACCAACTGCTGCCTGGTGGCGTTCGAGCTCGAAAACTCGCTCATTGGTGACCTTCCCGTGTCACGTGGCGTTTGCGAAGTCGCCGACAATCGACTGGTCGAAGTAACCGAGCGCCGCAACGTGACGTTCCAGCCTGAGGGCTTCGTCGCTGACGATGACCTCGAGCCTCGTCTCCTGGCCGACGACACCTTGGTGTCGATGAATCTCTGGGGTTTTCAGCCCACCGTCTGGCCGTTCCTGCAACGTGCGGTTGAGGAACACGATTTTGCCCTGAGCGACGAAGTCCTTCTCCCCACCTTTGTTGCCAATGTCATGGACCGTGAGGGATTCACCTTTGATGTCCTCCCCACCAAGACTCGGTGCATCGGTGTGACGCACGCGCACGACCTCCCCCTCGCCCAGTACTTGGTGCGACGGGAGATCAAGAATGGCTTGCGTCCCGTATACGCCTTCGGAACGCCGCCAACGAGCTAGGCCGTTGGGCTGAACTGCAAGGTCAGTGGCGCCGACACCACCGGCGCGTAACGGGCGTGCGCTCCCCGCGTTGCTTCGACCGCACACTCCCCAGCAGTCGTCGCGATCAACTTCGCCCCACTCAGAGAACATGACGCCGAATTCACCGATCCAGGGACGAGCGCAAACGAAAAGGCTCCCCCGCCCGATCCACCGAACGCGACGAGGTCAATTGGCTGATTGAGCGCCAGAGGACTGTTGACGTAAACCGTTACCGGTGCCTGAGCGATCCCCGTGAAGGTAAAGGTAGCCGGGTCGGAGCTCAATCCAGTCACGGTGTCGGTCGCGGTCACAACACACGATCCGATGCGTAAATCGGAAACAGCCGTATGGTGGCGCCCCGCGATTGAACATCCTGTTCCAGTGACAGACCATGTGACGTCTTTTGCTGGCGCTCCGGCTTCCTGAAGTCCAATCAGCGACTTCACTAGCCCACTCCGAATTGAATTCGAGATAACGGGAGCAGCTGGGGCTGGTGGAGTGAATATGAAATCTTGCGTTGCGGAAGCATCGAGATAATTCGCCCCACCAGGCTCCGTGGCAACCACCACGCATGTTCCCGCTTGAGTGGACGTGAGCATTTCTCCAGAGATTGAACAGCCATTTGAAATGGTGGTGAAGGCAACAGGCAGCCCTGAAGATCCCCCAGCCGTGGCAAGCGGAATTGAATGTCCGACAGATGCGACAGGAGAATCTTGGTGGAATTCAATTGGGGCCTGCTCTGCCCGAACTACATGAATAAGTGTTGGGGCTGTTGAGCCGCCAATGAATTCAGGGCTCTCTGACACCAAGGCCTTTACGATGCAGTTGCCCGCCGAGATTGCTGTTAGCCGAATCTCACTGACGTCAGCAGCACAGACCGCGGGTGTTAGTGAAATGAGCGAGACCAATCCGGTGCTATTCGTAGAAATATGAAGGTTGGTAATTGCGCCAAACACTATTTGTGACGGTGGGTTGACAAAATTAATTTCTGGAGTCGCCTTTCCCAGCCCTGCCAAATAATCCCCATATGGGTTATTTGTTGTCTGATCCTGACCTGCTGCCAGACACTTTTGAGAGCTTCCGCAAGACACGGAGTAGAGACTCCCCGGCCCCGTGCTACCGCTTGCTTCAGGCTGATCCTGAAATGCGGATCCATTTGAAACCGCAATTAGTGGCCCCCCAGAACCCCAATCTTGCCCAACGGCAATGCAATTAGCAGCGGTTAAGCAGGTAATGGCATTGAGCTGCCCAGTCAAAGGGGTTGAACCAGTAGAAAGTTCAGTCGGGGGGCTCCAAGAATCATTCGTTTGCAAAAGAGAGACTGGCGCAGAGTTGCCGAATGACTGCCCAACGGCGACACAGGTACTGGATGAAATGCAGCTCACCGCGTTCAGCGCGCCGCCTTCACTCCCCAGATTCAACAGTGTTACTGAATCTCCTAGTCCTGAGAGCAAATTGAAATTCCAACTAATTGGTTCGCCCGTGCTCAAATCTTCTCCGACTGCTGTGCACGCACCATCACTGCTACACGAGACGCCGCTGAGCTCTCCTTGGTCTCCAAAAGAGCCGATTCCGATATTTGCCCAACCCATCTTGTTATCGAATTCAACGAGCGGTACCCCGAGAGTCTGATCTTCGCCAACCGCCAGGCATTCCATATTTGAAATACAGCTCACTGAATTGAGGATGCCCTGGTCGGCACCGCTCGGCAACGGAGGTACGGTACCCGGCCCCCACGCACCGCTGGACTGCACCATCACGGTTGGCCTGCCATCGCCAACGGATTGCCCAACTGTGACACAAGATTCGGCTCGGGGGCAGGATATCGAAGTCAACAAGTAATTTCCGAAGGTCGAAAGAGACTCAAAAGAGCTGGAACCCATACTGACTTGAGCAATGTCTGAACCGCTACCTGATGAGTCCTGGAGCACCAGTGAACAAGTTGTTTCATCTGGGCAGCTGGCACTAACGACAGAACCACTGGAGAAGTTTTGAGGAACTTGGAATTCAACAGGTGAAGTGGTAAACGAGCCCACGGTTAGTCCTTGAGCATTCGAGATCGGGCTCAACACCCCCAGTAGAACCGCAGCGATCGCCGTCTTAAAAATTTTCGGCATTCGCTTTGCCAAAGTTGCCCCGAAAAAACTTGTTGACATGACTACCCCACATTTGTCGGTTAGGCGAGCAGAACTCTATACATGGCGAATCATATGCCGAGAAGGTTCACTGAACAATGATTGATACCGCCGCAACTACCAACGGTCGCAGCAGCCCAAATCTGCCTGAGGTGGCTGTTCGAAAATTTGGCTCCCAGAGCAGGACTCGAACCTGCAACCTAGCGATTAACAGTCGCTTGCTCTGCCAATTGAGCTATCTGGGAATGAACCCGAGGGCACCCAACCTTAGCACCAGTCGAAAGGGCTATTGCTCGTCGAGCCAGGCCTGTAGGTCCTTGGCCCGGGCGCTGCCCCGAACCGCCTGCCGACACTTTTCCAGTCGCTTGGTCATGGCTTGACGTGAAATGCCGCGCGTGGCGGCAATTTCTTCGAGGCTCATAGTTTTGTGGGCAAACTGCCAGAAGGCGTCGAACTCCTTGCCACAGAGTTCCTTGAGTTCGTCAATGACCCACTTGGGCGCCTCGGACATTTCGACGCTGCTTTGGGGCAGCGTGCTGTCAGCCGTGATTTCTTCGGCGGCCCGATCCGCGAAGCGGTGATTGAGTTCAATCACGTCGCGAGCGAGCGCCAGGGAGAAGCCGAGCTTGGCCGCCACCTCTTTGGGGCCGAACCTTCGCGACACGTCGGTGCGCAGAAGCTTCTGTAATTTGAGCAGCAATTCCATCTCGTATTCCGAGAGGCCGGCCTGCTGTCGAATGGCCTGGTTGACCAATTTGGTGATCCAGGCGTAGGCGTAGGTCGAGAAGCGCGTTCCCTTTGAGGCGTCGAAGCGGTGCAGGGCATTGACCAGACCCTCCACGCCGGCGAGCTCCAGGTCCTCATTGGCGAAAGAGAATCCCCGCTCTTTGACCCGGCGCCGCACGAGCCCGAGCGTCGCACACAACAAGGTCGTTTCGGCGTCCGCTCCCTCGTTCACGTACCGGCGAAGGCGACGGGCGTCGGCAGCATTGAGCGAGCCGGCGGCGAGCTGGGCAGCGGCGTCGCGGCCACGGGCAATCTTTGGCAGTAACTCGCGCTCCTGCTCCACCGTCAGCGGCGGCAACAGACGCAGTCCGGCCACCGTGCTCACGACACCCCCGCGGCTCGTGACACCAGCCAATCGCGAAGTTCAATTTCGATCGTGGGCGCTTGAGGGTCGCCCAGCATCGCCACCCGCTCCTTGACGTCACGAATGGTCGCCATGGCGACCGTGGCGTCCAGCGACCCGTTGCGCAACTCGCGTTCGACGTCCTTGAGTGCGACCGCGACCGCCGCGCGCAGCAACTGGGCCACCACGGCGGTGACGTCATCGCTGGTGTACGTGCGGTCGAGTTCGGTGACCGACAGTTCAGCCAGCGTGGCCGCCGCCTCGCTCTCCCCCGAGGCCTCGAGACGATCAACGACTTCACTCACGCTGGCCCCCGAGGAGAGACCCTCGAAGATGGTGCGCTGAATCTCATTGGCGAACAGCGGCCCAGCCAGTCGCCCCGCGACGGCGTCGGGGAAGAACAGTTGGAGGCGCAGCGCCTCAAGGCCCGGCCGCGGGAGCGGGTCACTCCGACGAGGGGCGGCCGTTGGCTGCGGTGCGGCAGTGGTCGTGACGCCTCGCACCAGATCGAGCACGCGTGGTCGCAGCGTCGCGACGTCGAGACGAAGTCGATCGGCCACCATGACCAGATACTGGTCACGCACAATGTCGCTGGGGTGCTCGGCCAAGACGCGCAGTGCGGCCTCGGCGGCCCGGGCGCGGCCTTCGGGGGTTTGAATCTGGGCGGCGTCGAGCACGCGCTCCAAACGGAACTGCAGAAAGGGCACGGCATTGGCAATAGCGTCGCGCAATGCCTGGGGGTCAGACATGGCCAGCTCGTGGGGGTCAGAGCCCTTCGGCAGACGAGCGACAGCCACATCCACGTCGTGGGACTTTTCCCACTGGTAGACCGAGGCAGCGGCCGACTGGCCGGCATTGTCGGCGTCGTAGGCGAGCACGATGCGCTTGGCGAAGTTCTTCATTACGCGGAAGTGTTCTTCGCCCAGTGCGGTTCCGCAGGTGGCCACCGCGCGGGGCATCTCGGCCATGAAGCAGGCAATGACGTCGGTGTAGCCCTCGCAGACGATGATCTCACCGGTCTTGATGACGTTGTCCTTGGCCCAGTTCAGGGCGTAAAGGGTGCGGCGCTTGGAGTAGATCGCCGTCTCTGGCGAGTTCTTGTACTTGGGCTCGACGTAGCCGTCGGGTCGGGGCGTGGCATTGGCCCCGGGCAGAATGCGCCCACCGACGGCAATGGCCTTACCCGAGGTGTCAAAGATGGGAAAGATGACGCGGGCCCGTAGGGCATCTTGGCGGCGGTCACGCTTGTTGACGAAGCCGAGGCCCGTGCCTTCAAGCACCTTGGGCGACAGGTTGAGCCCGGTGCTCACCGCGTCCCACTCGTCGGGGGCCCAGCCCAGTTTGAACTGGCGAGCAATGTCCCCGTTAATACCCCGGGACTTGAGGTACTCCCGCGCCGGACGGGCGTCGGGGCCATTGATGAGGCGCTCGTGGTACCAGGTAACGGCCTGATCCATGGCGGCCATGAACTCGGCCTTCTCCTTGCGCGCCGGGGCCGCCGAATCGTCCTCGTGCAGGGTGATGCCGGCGCGGTCGGCCAAGAGTCGCACCGCTTCCATGAAGTCGAGGTGCATCATTTCGCGCACCCACGTGATCTGGTCGCCAGCGGCGCGACAACCGAAGCAGTAGTAGCGGCCCTCTTCGGCGTTCACCGAGAACGACGGGGACTTTTCGGTGTGGAACGGACAGAGGCCACTCCAGCGGCGACCACTCTTTTTGAGGGCCACCTGCTCGGTAATAAGGGCGACAATGTCCGTGGCGGCACGTACCTGCGCGATCTCGCCCTCTGAAATTGCCATATGTAGAAGGTAGTGGTTTTCTGCCCCAACGGCATCACGGGCACCGCTCGTTCCCTAGAATCGCCACATGACCGAGTTCGCCGTAGAGGCCCACGACATTGTTCGTTCATTCAAAGACGGTGAGGTGAAGGCCCTTCGCGGGGTTTCCTTGCAGGTCCCCCGTGGTCAAGTCTTCGGACTGCTAGGCCCGAACGGCTCCGGCAAGACCACGATGGTCCGCATCCTGTCGACCATCCTGACCCCCGACGCTGGTGTGGCCACTGTCGAAGGCTTCGACGTCGTCAAGCAGCCCAACGAGGTCCGTCGCCGCATCGGCCTCGCCGGCCAGTACGCCACAGTGGACGAGAACCTGACCGGTTTCGAGAACCTTCGCATGATCGGTTCACTGAACCACATGCCCAAGGCCACCGTCGTCGCCCGGGCCAAGGAGCTCCTCGAGCAGTTCGGTCTGACTGAGGCCGGCAACCGCACCTTGAAGGGCTACTCCGGCGGTATGCGCCGTCGCCTCGACCTCGCCGCGGCCTTGGTGGCTCGCCCGCCGATTCTCTTCCTCGACGAACCCACTACTGGTCTTGACCCCCAGAGCCGTCAGGACCTCTGGACCATCATCGAGCAGCTCGTCGAGGGCGGCACCACGGTGTTGCTGACCACGCAGTACCTCGAAGAGGCCGACCGCCTGGCCAAGCAGCTCGTGGTGCTCAACAAGGGCCAAATAATTGCTCAGGGCACCAGCGCCGAACTCAAGGCCCAGCTCGGCACCACCGTGCTGGCGCTGGCCTTCGCCTCGACCACCGATGCCCAGGCCGGCCTGCCGCTCGTGCGCGACCTCTCGAAGCAGGAGCCCGTTGTTGAGGGATCACGCATTGAGCTCACCCTGCACGATGGCCCGAGTGCCGCCGCCGACGCCCTGCGTCGACTCGACGGGGCGGGACTCACCATTAGTGGTCTGAACCTGCGTGAACCCAGCCTCGACGACGTCTTCTTGTCTCTCACCGGTCACAAGGCCGAGGACGAGCCCACCACCACCCGAAAGGACGCCAAATGAGCGCCACTCCCCTCGCCCAGCACGGCTCACTCAAGTGGGCCATCAGTGACACGCTGACGATTGCTCGCCGCTACATCCTCGCGCTGATTCGCATCCCCACCTCACTGGTATTCGCCATCATCCAGCCAATCATGTTCGTGTTGTTATTCCGCTACGTCTTCGGTGGCGCCATTCCCATTCGTGGCGGTATCGGCACCTACGTCAACTACCTCATTCCGGGCATCCTGGTGCAGACGACCATCTTCGGTGCCGTCGGCACCGCTATTGGTCTCGCCGACGACCTGCAGAAGGGCCTCGTGGAGCGCTTCCGCGCCCTGCCAATGGCCCGCATGGCCGTGCTGGCCGGACGCACCCTCGCCGACCTGGCTCGCAACCTCTTGATTCTCGTAGTCATCACGGGCATCGGCTTCCTGGTGGGCTTCAACCCCGGTGGTGGCTTCATCGCCTACATCCAGGCCTGCGTCCTGTTGTTGCTGTTTGCCTACTGCCTGTCGTGGGGCTTCGCCTACGTGGGGCTCGCCGCCCCGAACTCCGAGACGGCCCAGGCCATGACCTTTCCGTTGATCTTTCCGTTGACCTTCGCGTCGTCAATCTTCGTGCAGGTGCAGACCATGCCCTCGTGGCTGCAGGCCTTCGCCCGCAACCAGCCCGTCACGCAGACGGCGGACGCGGTGCGTGGCCTCATGCTCGGTACGCCCCACGGGCACTCGTCGTGGATCGCCCTCGCGTGGGGACTCGGCGCCCTCGTGGTGCTCGGACCACTGGCCACCCGCAAGTACCGCCGCGCGGCCTAGCGGCGACGGCTTAGGCCGTCTTGGTGAAACGCGAAACCGTAAAGGACATCGGAAGCACCAACTGCCCGTTAGTCACGTGAGGAGCGACAATGGCGCGCGCCTCGGCTTCGAGAGCGGCCTGTTCGGCCTCGGGGCGCACCACCACACCGGAATAGGTGCCCAGTAGCCCCACGACCTCGTCCACGGTGCGAGGCCACTGGTAGCGGCAGACCCGGGTGTCCTCAAAACGGAAGGGACCATCGTTCGGCACCTGGCTCGCGACGTCGGCTCCGTAGCGCTGGTCACCGCTGTCTCGCAGGGCCCCCAAGGCGGCCACCCAGTCGATCGAGGTGTCGAGGCTGTTACCGCTGAGCACCAACGTGCCTTGAGTCCCCAGAACGCGGGCGCACTCGAGCGTGGCGACGGGCTGATCAAACCAGTGCCACGCCGACGAGGCCATAACCACGTCAAAACTGGCGTCATCAAAGGGCAGGACTTCGGCCACGCCACCCACGACAGTCACCGCCGGCGAAAGCTCGGCCTGCACCGCGCGCATCTCAGCGTCAGGCTCGAGAGCCGTGATGACAGCGCCCAGTCGTTCCAGCGTGCGGGTAACGAGTCCCGTTCCGGCGGCTAGCTCCAGAACGCGGGCGTCGTGGAGGTCGCCGAAGAGTTCGTCGGCCTCACGTGGTGGGGCGGGACGAAAGGTGTCGTAGCGACGAGCGACGGCGCCGAAGCTCCGTGCGCGAACGTGCCACTCGTCAATCATGCCTGACCGGTGCGCTCACGCAACGTCGCCAGCAAGTCGGCGATCGGCACGCGAACCTGTTCGGTAGTGTCACGGTCACGAACGGTCACGGCGTGGTCCTCGAGTGAGTCGAAGTCGACCGTGATGCAGAACGGGGTACCGACCTCGTCCTGGCGGCGGTAGCGACGACCGATGGACTGGGTGACGTCGTAGTCGCAACTGAAGTGGGGCTGCAGAAGGCTGAGCACCTGCTCGCTGACGCCTTCGAGCTCGGGCTTCTTCGACAGGGGCAGCACGGCCACCTGGTAGGGCGCCAGACGCCAGTCCAGACGCAGTACCGAGCGGACTTCGCCCTCGACCTCGTCCTCGTGGTAGGCGGCGAGCAGGAACGCCATCATGGCGCGGGTGGCACCGGCGGCCGGCTCGATCACGTAGGGCGTGTAGCGCTCGTTAGCGGTCTGGTCGTAGTACTCGAGCTTGGTGCCCGAGTGCGTGGAGTGCTGGGTCAGGTCGTAGTCACCGCGGTTGGCGATGCCTTCGAGCTCGTCCCAGCCCCACGGGTAGAGGTACTCCACGTCCGTGGTGCCACGGCTGTAGTGCGAGAGGTCTTCCTTGGCGTGCTCGTGGAGGCGCAGTTGGTCCGCGGGAATACCGAGGTCGAGGTACCAGTTGAAGCGCTGTTCGATCCAGTAGCGGTACCACTCGTCGGCCTCGGCCGGTGGCACGAAGAACTCCAGTTCCATCTGCTCGAACTCACGGGTGCGGAACACGAAGTTCTGCGGGGTGATCTCGTTGCGGAACGACTTTCCCACCTGGGCGATACCAAACGGGGGCTTCTTGCGGGACGTGGTGAGCACGTTCATGAAGTTGGTGAACATGCCCTGGGCCGTCTCGGGGCGCAGGTAGGCGGTGGCGCCGTCACCCTCGACCGGACCGGCCTGAGTCTTGAACATCAGGTTGAAAGCGCGCGACTCGGTGAACTGGGTCGAACCACAGGTCGGGCAGACGCCGTCAATCTTGTCCTCACGGAAGCGTCCGTGGCACTTGAGGCAGTCAACCAGTGGGTCGGTGAAGGTCTCGAGGTGTCCCGAGGCGGCCCAGACGGCGGGTGGGCCGAGGATGGCGGCGTCGAGGCCGACCACGTCGTGACGCATCTGGACCATCGTCTTCCACCAGGCGTTCTTGACGTTACGCAGCATGTTGACGCCGAGGGGGCCGTAGTCGTAGGTGGAACGGAAGCCACCGTAGATCTCTGCGGACTGGAAAATGAATCCCCGTCGCTTGGCCAAATTGATGACCTTGTCGAGAAGATCGGAGTCGGGGGTCTGTGCGTCGGACATGCCTTAAGGCTAGTTGACGTGGTAATTCCGGTCGTGCGAAGGACGGCGCTTCCGGTGCGCCCTAGCGGGCTGACTTCAGGCGCAAAATGACCTGATTGGCCACCAGTCGTGCTGGTGGGGTCAAGGTGACCATGCCGTCTTGCACGCGCACCAGGTGGGCTACCTCCTCCAGGGAGGCGAAGGCCTCCTTGGGCACGCCGCGGCGCGTGCGCAGGGCCA
>Ga0007824_1000455_pt1 | contig 11358 bp, 10 predicted proteins | sample CryBogCBE05Oct08_FD_71225 | JGI IMG/M metagenome (GOLD analysis project Ga0007824, IMG submission 71225) | Freshwater microbial communities from Crystal Bog, Wisconsin, USA - CBE05Oct08 | ecosystem: Environmental > Aquatic > Freshwater > Lake | place: Crystal Bog, Wisconsin, USA | collected... | reverse complement strand
GTCCCAGACACCAGCCTGGTCGTCAAGGTCACGAACGTCAACAACTTGCAGCGACTCTTGGTTACCGTTGGAAGCCTTCTTCTTCTTTTTCTTCAAGAAGGCAGGCATGTCATCGTCGTCTTCGTCGTCCTCATCCTCGTCGTCAGAGTCCTTGTCTTTGGCAGACTTCTTGCAGTTCTTGCAACCCTTACCCTTGCAAACGCACTTCTTCTTGGCAGAAGTCTTTGTGCTGTCGTCAGAGTCTCCGTCGTCTTCCTTGCCGTCCTTGTCATCGTCTTCGCCAGTGGCGGCAACCTTGATGTCTTCAAGCAAGCCCTCGAGTGACTTAAGATCAGCAGAAGCTTGACGGTAGTCACCGTAGGTAGCGAGGTCATTCTCGATGTCGAGTACAATGCTTGCAACCGTACCAATAACCTGGTTAACGGTGTCATCTGAGCTAGCGAAGCGCATAACAGTCGAAGCCTCGTTAGCAGCAGTGATCAAGTTAGAGAAATCAAAGTCAACTTGCTCATCAATGGCATTACGAATGTCACGGCTAGCCTTGTACACCTGGTACAAGCTTTCATCAATGACTTGTGTGCTGGCATACATAGGCTGCTTCTCAGCCCAAACTGCGCTCGAGCCAGGACCACCAATGATCTCACCCTCGAGGTTGTCCAAGTTTCTAACGTCAACAACGTTAGGGCTAGTGGGCTGCAAAGCGCCCCATGAGCCGACTTCATCTACTGGAGCAGCAGGAGCCTGAAAGACACCAGGTGCTGGATCAGTACCAGCCAAACCAACCTGGTCATACTCTTGTTGTCTTGGTGTGGTGGTCTTACCCTCGCCCACGGTGTTCTGATAAGCATTGTTCGCTTGTCTGACCAGTTCATTGTCGAAACGGCTCATTGTTGCTCCTCGCTATTTTCTGCGTCTTGGGGTTGTGCTTGAAGAGCTGCGTCTTGTAGTTGCATACTTCTCATACGAGTCGTAGCATCCATCTCAGCTGCTGCTGCATCATTTAGAATTGCACCAGGGTTGTTTTGTTCCTTAGCGCTTTTCTTTTTTAATTTGTTTTTTGCTTGTTCAATCTGTAGTGTTCCAGGGCTCAAGAAGTTGTAACCTCTATCAACCTTTTTTCTCCACCTAGGATCTATACCCAGGAACTTGGGTCTTTTAAATCCTGTTGCACCAGCAATTTCTTTCATACATTCAGGATTTTTACATGTCCCTGAAATTTCACCCTTTTTTAAGGAATCATTTTCAAAAGTCATTTGACCACAGTCTGGGCATTTAACCTTTGTTGTGGCCGAAGATGGGAACATATCGCTAAATGCCAAGCTTCTGTAAGCAGCTTTTGACATTGCATTTTGTTCTGCAAGGCTTTGTTGTTGCTGCTTCATAACCTGTTCAATACCCATAGCTTGTTGCCAAGCAGCAATTGCTTCTTGAACACGAGGGTCAATAAAAGCACAGTCTGGGCAGATACCGTCTCTGTAACCGTTGCTCTGACACTGAGGGCAGTCACCAAGCACAGAAATTGGTACCTTGATTACCTCCAACGCATACTTCTTAATGTCTTCAGAAACTTTAAGAATAGGCATTATTAGTAACGCTTCTTTTGTAGCAGCCAAGCTGATTCGTCTGCTGGTTCAAAAACAAAACTCAGCTCGAAGAAGTTTGGCTTAATGCAGCTCTCGTAGACAAGGCTTTCAATTCTCTTACCAGCCTTGTATACGGTAACTGTACGTCCTTTAAGGCGAGGGATGTGAGTACAGTATTCAGCTGGCTTGCTAGCGTACTTACCACAAGCTGAGCACTGCGTACCCTCTACGTCAGCACCCATACTGACAGCGTTCAAGCTACCTTCCATAATTGAGTTGGCTAGCTTTGGGAAATTCTGTGCGTCTACTTCCATAAGGCAGTAAACACTGGCGTCTGTAGCACCAGAGGCAAGCTTGCTCTCACGGTATACAGCATCCAAGATCACACCACGAGCACGGTCTGGATCAGAGTTGTTGTGCTCAACATAGATTGGACGACCAACAAAAGTTTTGTAGCTTTTCTTGATTTGGTCAACAGGCCAGCCATCGTAGTTAGCGTTTACTCTGGAGGAAATGGCTCTAGAAACAGCGTAAACGTAACCAGGTTCTGGTTTAAAATTAAAGTCATCAAATGTTACATTGTGTAGCTCAATAGGCTGACCAATACCGGCCAGCGTCTCTCTACCCTGTAGAGCTATTGATGGTGCACCAAATTTAATCATCTGTAACCTTTTTTGTCTTAATAAGACTTTTACATCGTCTTTATAATAAAACTATGTTAAATATTTAATGGTGAAGATTGATTTCATCTTCTAATACATCTACAAGATTGTGTACTTCTTTGCTTTGTTCTTTTTCAAGTTCAAGCAATTGATTGATCTTGGTAAGCAATTCTTCAATGGCTGCAAGACTTTGTCTAAGTACCTTGGCATCAGCACGGGTCTGTTCAAACATACTGATACCGACAACAGACTCAATAAAAAGAGCCATGTAGGAAGCCCATACATTCCACCAGCCAATGACCTTGATGTTCATTGTTCCCCAGATAACACAAAAAATTGTGATACCGGTAATGGTTCCAATAAAGTACCAATTACGGATAGAGAATTGGATCTTCCAAGAAACATGCTTGCCAAGACCAATAGGATCGCCCGTAATCGGGTGTCTAAATGATCTGGCCATTATTCCTCGTCTTCGTGCGCTGCTCTAAGTCCTTCGTGATAACCAAGGTGGCGATCAAGAGATTGCGTAAGCTTATCCACATGATTTTCAAGTTTCATCAAGTGGTCAACCTTTGTCTCTAGGCGATTCCACTGGTCTTTGGGGCTTGATCCACCATTAGTCTTAAACTGACTAAAAAGACGCTCGAATTTGTCGTCTTGATCAATCTTTGTCTCGATAATCTTTGCTTCAAGCTCATCCATCTTGTGGTCGCTGTGGCGAACAATAAGCTTGTAAATAAAACGTGCTACGGTACCAAAACCAGCAGCAGCAAAAAAGAAGTTAGAAATATAACTAAACCATGTGTTAGATGAATTGAAGAACGTGGCAAGCATTAGTCCTCCAATTTTTCGTAGATGCTGTTAGCAAGGTTCAACTTGTGAGCATTGCGACAGATCCGCCCCTCACTTTCTTTGATAATGTCCATCTTGACAAGCGGGCTAACTACGTCAAGAAAACTAACCCGGTTAAAGGCAGTTTTTGGCAGCATGCGAGGCGTCTCGTTGTTAAACAGAGTGCTCATAAAAACTCCAAGGAAATTAGTGTGTCTATTAATTAGTGCATTTAATAGTTATTTATAAATCTTCTTTTGTAGGGTCAATTTGTTTTCTTGCAGGCTGATCCATACCGCCCTCACTACTGCTGTGCTCATCAAGCGATGTAGGTTCTTGAATCATTGGCTCATCACTTGCTTCAATGATTGATGCTAGATGCTTTTTAAAATCATCTTCATTGAATTTCTCGTATGAATCATCGACGATGATCTTCATACCAGAAGCAAGCTTCATGCGCTTACGCTTCTTTTGTTCAAAAGGTACGGCAAACTTCATTCGATCACCGTATTCAACGCGACCGCTAAAGTCATCGAAATCGTCTTCATCCCAACCAGAAACAGAAGCTGTCTTCTTCTTAGGGCCATTCTTAGGACCCTTCTTAGAAGGCTTAGGTTGATCCTTGCGTTGTTCGTAAGAAATCTCAGGGCGTTGACGTTGTTGCTGTGCAGCCATTTCGTTAACGCTTGGGTAAACCTGTGCACCAGCAGCGGCATCGCTATTGCCAGCAGTGTTTCCAGTCATGTTTGGAGCACTTGGAGGAGTAACGAGACCCGCCATAGCTCCTGGTGCAAGTTGTGCAGCGATGGCAGGATTTTCCATCATTGCTAGGTAGGCCTGGTATTCCTGTACATATTCTGGCGGGATAGGCAGTTGTAGAGTAAACAAACGGTTGAACAGTTCTTTCTTGAATTGCTGTTCAGCAACAACTGTCTTAATTTTCTCTTCTTTACGGCTTTCTATCTCATCGTCAAAGTCAATTGGGATGTTCACAGCAAGCGTGCTGAGAGAAATTGGGAACCCTGAGGCGCTGAGCTGTTGGAGGAACCCACGTTCAACCGTCTCGTCTCTCAGGTTCATAGAACGGAACCTTACTTCTGGAATGGCCAGCTTGGGTCGTTCTTCAACATATTCAGCACCAGTCTCTTCATCAACCATGAGAACAGTTTCCATAACAGGAACCATTTTGCCACCCACGTTACGCATCTCATAGTGACCCTGTCTTTCTGCTACTGGTTCCATGCGAGAACGGATAAACTTCTCGATCTTGTGCTGATAAGTGCTAAGCATCTGTGTAATGAGCTCACGGTTAAGAGCACCGGAAGCATACGTACCATTGGCACCACCCTGGATAAGGTCAGCACCAATACCGAATACACCCATAACGTTTGTCTGTACACGCATGAAGTCTTGGTCAAGACGTGGCATTGATTCACGACCAAATGCGTTTTGGATCTGCAAACCGTGGTGGTATGTCATCAGACGGAAGTCTGAGTTAATAGCCATAGACAAGTCGTCACGCAATGACTGCAGCTCCATAGCGTCAGGAACCCATGGGCCATCCTGGTCTACGTCAGGCAGACCCAAAGTAGCCAGAATAAGGGGAGAATATAGACGGTCAGCAATAGCGTCCTGAGCGGCATTGAGAGATTCTTCAAGCATAAGCATGCGGAAAGCACGAAGAAGAATAGGAGTTCCATGTTCGCTCCAAGGGTTGGTCTTAAACTTAATCTGCTTCATGATGACATCGGAGACGGGGATCTCTTTGTCTTGGCGTGCCCAGGCAACAACGTCTGGGTACATCTGCATAAGCATTGCGTATTCCTGTGGAGGATCACGCCGTTCTATAAGACGCTTGATCTCTTCAGGGACCTTTACGTGGAACTGGTATGTTCTTAGAGCACGGTTCTTAGCGACAATAACGTCGTTAGGGTTGATGATCTCGTCTTCTTCCCATGCACCAATACCATCGTGCCAAGAACCCATGGCGAACACTTCACCAACGGTCCAGTGTTCACGGCCAAGGTCAAACAGGAATTCGTTGTAGTTAAGACCATCAAAGAACAACTCGTTATAAAAATCCGAGATGCGCTTGTCTGGGTGGACTAGCTCTACGTCAAGGAGAGGGAAACGAGTGTAGATGTCAATAAGAGAAGGCACAAGGTGGTGAGTAGTATAAAGAAGACGAGCCCAGTCACGAATTTTACGTGTTTGCTCATCTGGGTCCTCCATGTTGAACCACCAGGTGCGCTCACGCCAATACTCAAAAGGGTCGTGGAGCTTAGGCCAAGCCCACTGAGCGTCTGAACCAGTAGCAGCACCAGTCTTACGGTTGGCAGTTCTAGCCATGCCGTTCTCTGCCATAAAGTCTCTACCAAGACCGTTTAGGCGTTGTCTACCCTCAGGCGGTCCACCCATAGCCATAGCCATTGGACCAATATCATTGAGCATTGATCCACTTGTCTTTGCTCTATTAAGCATGTCACGTGCAGCAACACGCCCAGCAATAGGGTTTTTAGGAAGGGTAATACCGGCTGTTCTCATGCGGCTAAATTCCGCAGAGGCACTCCAGTCATTTGTAGCCATTGATTATCTTTCTAAAATGCCATGCAGCTGCAGGATTCAACGCCTGGGATTGCTTGGTGGCCGCAAGGATAGTTTGCACTTCTTGTAGCTCTAATGATGCCACCAGATGTGTTTTGTGCAATAGGATTACCATTGAAATCAAAATTAGCGCCGACGCGTCTAATAGCTGCTTGTCTAATGTTTTGTTGTCTTTCCATGTTTTCTCCTTAAGCCTGTGGTTCAATCCAAGAAATACGACCCAAGAGCTGCACGCCAACACCGTTAAGATTCTGAGCAACTAGTGTCAATGTGTCAGGGCCATCTGGGTAAATGTTCTTATCAGGTGTAGCGAGTGCTGCAGCAGTAGTAGTACCACCGTTGAGGATGCTGTTACCGAGGTCACGAACACCAGCAACGTTAACTTCCTGTGTGGTGTCTACGAAGAAACCACCGGTAACTTCACCAGCAGTCAAACCACTAGCAACCGCAACACCATTGGGTACAGAAGAGTAGTCAGCAATCTGGCTAAGCGATGAGTTCGGGCTGTTTGTACCAGCGACGACGTTTGTCCACTGTGGCAATGTTCCACCACTGATAAGCTGTGGCACGCCATTCAAGTAAGCCTTGATAAGCACGTTACCAGCACCAACACCCTGCGTACCAGTAACCGTAACCGATACGTCAAGTGTCTGCAGCTGCAGCTGTACACGGTTAGCCAGTTCGTGCGATCCAAGGATAGAGCTCGTTTGACTGTTGTCAACGCTAGGAGCAATACGGATCGACATTAGAGCCTTGGTCTGACCAGAAGCCAACGCAATTGGCGTAGTCTGACCGTAAGTGAACAAGAGGTTAGCGTCAGGAGAGAAACCACCGTCCATTGTTACAGCAGTACCCCAGTGGCTAAAGTATGGACTGTGCGTAGGAGCAGCCAATTCAACAGTGGTAGGAGCCGTAGCAGAGTAAGCGAATGCAGTGCCCGCAAGACCCATTGCTTGGACTGGCACTGTTGCACTGGCATTAGTCGATACAGAAGCGTTACTAAATGTAATAAAGTTACCGCTAATAGAAGCAACATATGTGTTGTCAGGGAACAAAGTCGGTGCAGTAACCTTAGAGCCGACTGCAACACCAGTGATCGTTCCGCTACCAACTGGGCTACCAGATGTTAGAGAAAGCGTCAGGGAAGCAGGGGTGGCAATACCACGAGTCAAACCACCAAAACTGCTGGCCGTTACAGACGTGTAGCTTACGTACTCAGTACCAGTTGTAGCGTTCTTAATCGCAAGAACACCTGAAGCAGGGAATGCACTATTACCAGCTGGATTCAACGTGTTGTTAACATAGATTGTTGTATCTGTAGCACCAATGCCAGAAACAGTGGTAGTAATAGGTGGGATCGTAGATGTTTCGTAACGACCCGGTAGGTTACCAGAACGCATGTAAGCAGTAGTGTTGCTGTTGTTGTTTGCCAACTTGTGGCAGAACAGAATGTTACCATCAGTAGTTCTTAGACCCCAACGTACAAAACCAGCACCATACCATGAGTAGTCAAGGTACCACATCTGCATCTTAGTCAAGTCAAGCTTGTAACCACTAGGACCAGTTCCGTCAAGCTTGTCGATGTTCCATTGTGACTGTGGCACACGGTTGTCGACAGTGGCTGTAACAGTCGCGTAGTTAGCAGTAATACCACGGTAGGCAGGGCTAATAGTGAGCTGTGTGTCACTAGCAATGTCGGTAACACGGTAAGAGCTACCACGGATAACAATGTACTGACCAGGGGTCAGCTGCTTGCTAAAGATAGTTGGGAAGTTACCATCTGTTGCAGTGACAGTTGTACTACCGTTGGTTACGGTAACACGACCAGCAATCTGCTTAATTGAGCTTCTCAGCACAGCATAAAGCTGCTGTCCATCATACTCAAAGAACATACCGTTCTCTTGGTTAAACAGACCCATTCTTTGAACAGCACCATACCAACCATTAATTGTGCAAATAAAACTTGCAGGGTAGTCAGAGGGCGAAGTGCTTCCAAGAGTACCAGTTGCTGTAACAGTAAAGTGAGTAGCGTCAATAATGTTGGCAACAGGGTAGGTGCCGTTGTAACCACTGGTAATTACACCAGCAATGTTCACACTCGTACCAGGGGTGAGGTTGTGTTGCTCACGTGTAGTGACCGTAATCGTAGACCCACTAGCTGTAGCATTAGCAGATAGACCATCAACAGTGAATGCAGTGTTAAGGATCGTACCCGTAGCCATCTCGAGACCCTTACCAGACTGGTAGTGGAAGTTACGACGGGTTTGACGAATAGCAGATTGGTGGTTGCTCAAGCTCTGTGGCCCGAACAGCACACCACCGTCGAATGGGCGCTGAGCGAACAAAGACTGATTGCGGGGAGTAACCGTACCAGTGGCGGATAGGGCACCAGGTGTGTTAATAGCGTAGAAGTTAAAACCTGATGGGCTAGTTACGCCAGTTACATAGAAGTTACCATTTGGATTATTGGTAGCAGAAGTAAAACCACTAGTAGAGATTTCATTACCAATGTTAAGGCCGTGAGCACCTGAAGTAGTAATGCTAACCAAGTTACCATTCACACTGGCTGAGACAACATTCAAAGTAGCACCAGTGTAGTACTGCTGCTGCCAGACCTGAGTCTTAAATGGGTCAAAGAAACCCGAAGTACCACTAGGAGTACCAAATGTGTTTACTGTCTTGGCAGAGTAAGTGAACGAGTTTGTGCCGCTTGTTTCTACGATGAAGTTACCGTTGGCTGGAGCGAAGAAAGCATCTTGCACAGAGAATGGTGTGCCTGGGGCAAGACTGCCACCACTTGTAAGAACAGTCACTGTCTTGCTGTTGGCACTCATAGTCATACCAGTTACGGTAAGACCAGTAGTAGCCAGCGAAATTGGTGGGTACATGTTATAACCAGCAGGGTGCCAGTTAGTTGTGCCGAGAGCTTCCCACTTAGAAGTCTGGTTACCATACTCAAAGTCGGTGTCAATCATCGACTGAGGTGTAGAAACGCGCTGCTTACCTACTGGGTCGTAGAGTTCTTCTACAGGAACCGTACGTTGAGCATATTCATCAACCGTGATGGTGATCTTGTCTGTAGCAAGCATGCCGTTTGTGACTGCATTAAATACAACCGTAGTTACACCCTTGCTGGAGGATGTGGGAAGGTTTGTGGCACTAGAGATTTGGTTGCTAACTGTAGCTGTGAAGTTAGCAAGCGTAAAAACAGGGTCACCGACCTTGAACAACGTTACGCCACGAGTAGTATTTACTACTGAAACAAGACGCTCTTGTGGAATGTATTGATTAATTACGAGGGTTGCTGTTGCAGGTGTAAATACGTAATTATCGTAGTACGATGTTGTTTGTGCCATTATTTTCCTTAGCCGAAGTAGTTATGGTTGTTGTCAACACTTGACAATGGTGTTGGGTTCTCGTTGTAGTTAGTAACAACACCACCAGAGATAGTTAGTTGATCAGAATCAGCAATATTAGGTTGACCAATACTACCATTAACCCATGTTGCTTCTTGGCCAATACTAACGGCGCTAAGATCAACAAACAATCCAGGCAATGCCCAGTCAATAATACCTGTGCCACCTGATGCTGTCAATCTATAAGCAGTATAAAATAAACCATCTGCGATCGGAATAGAAATCAGTGTTGGTGTAGAAGCAGCGGTAATGGTTGTTGTGGCTAAAGTTGCCCAGTTTGTTGAGCCGTATGAGCTAGCTGAAGATGTGTAGTAAGAATTAGGTGTATAACGGTCGTATGTGCCTTGCAATCTGATTGTTGCTGTACCAGTCCAACCAGCTTCTGCGCTAAGCACAGCAGTAATTGATTGCAAGTCTTGAAGTGTTACAGAAGCATCAGGAGCGCAAATGATACTAATATCGACTGCACCATTGCCATTAACGTTGAGATTGAGACCGGGGTTAACTGAACCAGGTTGTGCGTATGCAATGTTACCACTCGTAGTCATATAACCCACACCATTAGATGTGATTTGCTGGCCGTAAGCTACGGCAGGAGGGTATACCGCACCAGGTGTCCCATCATTACCATAATTGGTAACAAATTGACCCAATGGCCATGTCTTCTTTTGTTGCTTTGGGCCTTTACCTTCTGCGATGTTCATGCTCTCTCCTAGAGGCTCATATAATCTATGCCTAGATCCGGCGCATTAGATTCTTGTAAGAATCTCATGGCGTTTGCGCTGATGTCACTATCAGCTACTCCGCCCATTGCCGGTAAGTCTGTTGTTGGTACTGATTGGACTGTCTGTGGCCTTGGCGCTGGCTGAGCTTGTACAGGAGCAGGTGCCGGAGCAACCCTTGCAGTCAGTGCCTTGTCTACTTTTCCTTCAAGAGTTTTAAAAGATGATGTGACTTGGTTAAGTGCGCTACTTATTGCACGCTCGACCTGTGGCCCAATTGGCTCTTCAACCTTTTGTGGCTCAGGCTTCACATAATACTTGCGCAAAACTTCGTTACAAAGATCCCACGTTAACTTGTTGACAGTATCTCCAGTGAGTCGCATAATTCGCTTTGACTTTGTATCCCACTGGTAGTTATAAACGTTACCGTCGTAATCAGTCAAAGTTCCTCTGCCAATTTCACCGTCAGTTTTGTCAACTGCTAAAAATTCTATGTTAGATACCGTCTGCGGTTCTGGAATGAACTCTTCGACAACGGGATCTACAACCTCAAGGACCTCCTCTACCGGAGTAGAGATGATCTTAGTTTTTCTAGATCTGAACATGGGTTATTGAGCAATCACCAATTCGTAGTCGCCCTTGCGCTCAACAGAGGCAGTCTTGTCATCCCACACAACGGCGAATTCACGGTCACCAACGGCAATAACCGTACCGGCGATCTTGGTGCTAGGTGTCTCAGCAACAACACGGGAGTTGACGATTGTACCGGTGTTGATGTTGGCAACAATACCCATGGTAAAGCCTTCGTAAGCCTGGTCGCGTCTAAAGCCTTGCGACTGTGAGGCAAACTTTGAAGCCTTAACAGGTGCCAATGCCAAGTCTGGCGTGCCAGCAACTTCTGGCTCCATAACCATCAAAGCACGGTCCTGAGCAGGGTTTGACATGCCATTGTTCTGCATACCGATTGCATTGTCGCGGTCAATCTGTGCAGCTTCACCAGACTTGTACTCGTCGTAAGCCTGTTGGTTGCGCTGGTAGTCATTCTTGTTGTTAACAAAGTCGCCAAGCCACTGTTGGCTAGGGTCTTGGAAGTTAACATCCGGGCCTTGGCCCATTTCAGCAGCTGTCTTAGTGAACAGATCAGCTACGTTTACGTTCAAACGTGGTTCCATTGGTTTCTCCTGTACTTGGATACATACACTATGGTACATATCGACTTTAATTACATTGTCTATTTGCTAGGTGGTTGTGACGCACCAGTTTCTTCATTAGAGTATTCTTCTTTTGCGTCCATATTCATCATTGATTGAACAACTGGTTTTTTGCTTGTTTCTGTGAGGTTATTCATATCCGTGTGAGCAACATAACGCATTTTTGAAGCAAATTCCCAAATGTTTTCTTCTTTTGAGGCTTGTCTATTGTTTGGATTAAGACTCTGCAAAGAGAAATCTTGGTTATCTTGCTTAACACCACCTGAGTTCATCAAGCAATACGCGTGTGAAAACAATGGGCGTTCACCATCAACTGCTACACCATCTGA
>Ga0007824_1000416_pt1 | contig 11749 bp, 17 predicted proteins | sample CryBogCBE05Oct08_FD_71225 | JGI IMG/M metagenome (GOLD analysis project Ga0007824, IMG submission 71225) | Freshwater microbial communities from Crystal Bog, Wisconsin, USA - CBE05Oct08 | ecosystem: Environmental > Aquatic > Freshwater > Lake | place: Crystal Bog, Wisconsin, USA | collected... | reverse complement strand
CCATGACCATGCATCACACCTGAACTTGCAAACTCTATTTCTATGCCGGCATATTTACCAGTTAAAATATTAACTTTAGTTTGAAACAGATTAATTGTTGAATACTCATACGTAAAATCTATATTATTTTTCATTGATTATTCCTGTAGATGTATCTCTATCTATTGCCATTATGCCAGTGCAAGCCATATTCCAGTCTTCACCTGTGCGTTCATCATGGCATGGGACGTTAATTTGGATATGTTTAAATAGATACTCTTTACCATTTTCAAACACTCTCCATACGTGATCAACTGTACCACGACCTGGCATACCTCTAGTTTTATTGAACCTAATCAGGTACTTGTTCATATCACTTCAGCCGGTGCTGGGCATGATGTTTGTTGATTCAGAATCACACCAATATTAAAATGCACAAACCTTACCGGATTATCAGAAGCATTACGTGTAAATGAGTGTGGCAAGTGAGCATTAGTCAGCATTAAAAATCCCGGCTCTGGTGTAAAGTTCACCATATTACTAGCCTGTGTTGCTTTGGTAGGATCTTTTTCTGGAAGACTTGTTAATACCTTACCTAATCTAGCATCTTGGAATACTACTCTAGAACCATCTTTTGGACAGTCTAAAAAATAAAATCCTACTAGCTGTACACCAAATCCATGTACATGCGTTTCCATAGAGGAAAGTTTGTAATGTTCTTGTGTCCACATCTCTGTAAAAACTGTTCTAAAGTTATCCATTGCATAACCTTGAGAATCTAAAATATTCCAAGCAGTATTAAGAATATAATCTGTAAATTCTCTAATACTATCTTCATTCATGTAATTACCTGTCATTCTAACAGGATAAATTTCATTTGTATCTTTTGGAACTTCTTTTAAATATCTATCTGAAACTGCTTTTACATCTTTTAAAAACTCTGGCTTACTAAGTGTATAAACACTTGAAGGAAAATAATTAAACTGATCCCACGTATCATTACTCATTATTCATCCTTATGCAGGTGATTTTGGCACCTTTGGTTTTAGTATCTTTGGTAACTCTGTTAGTGTTTTTACTTGAGTAAGTCCTACCCAATTCAATATATCTTGTTGCTTTTGTGCATATACAGTTTTAGCTTCTTCTAAGCCAGTTGCTCTTGTAAACCCTGGATTAGTATCTGTATGAAGTTCATATATGGTATCAGTATTATCTGTTTCAAAAAACAAATCACAAGCAATCCAAGTTAAATATCCTTCTTCTGTTTGACCTATACATTTAGTGCAAGTTATATGTTCTTTTGCATCATCTGATGTAAGATATATAGATTGTAATGTATTTAACTGATTAGTAGCATCATTGATATTTCCTATATTCCAAACTGTATTTGAAATATTTAATGCTTGTCCTTGAGATTGAATATTAATATCAGAAACAAAATAAATAATTTGACCATTACCTATGTCATTGATTTGATAAATATCCATTATGCTACTGATCCCCATACGTTGCCAGTAACAACATAAGTTACTGTATTTCCATTAAGAGCAATTGCTTTGCCTCCCGCCGCCCCAGTATGTGTTGCAGAATTTCCACCTGAAGCTCCCCAACCTCCTCCTCCGCCAGATCCACTAGAGGGTCCGCTATAATTTCCTCCAGCAGAATTGCTCGATCCCCCAGCCCCGCCTTTTCCAGTTGTGTATGACCCTCCGCCGCCACCAGCTCCTCCGCCTTGTGCCGCCGATGGGGATAAATATCCATATCCTGAAGATGCCGCTCCGCCTACCCCAGGGAAAATTCTTCCTCCTCCACCACCCGAAGATGCAGCACAACAGCAACTGCAATTTATAGCTCCATTTCCTCCAGAAGCTCCTATGCTTCCACCAGCACCACCAGGAAACGTAGATGTAAAATATTGTCCTCCAGCACCCCCTCCAGCACCCCCTCCAGCTCCACTTGAAACTCCTCCACCACCTCCGCCACCTCCGCCACCAATATATGAATTATTAGTGAGTGATATTTTGTATCCTATTGAAAGTGCAGAGCCTCCAACGGATCCATTAGCAGTATTTGATCCACCTAGTCCGCCTTGTCCCATAATATAACCATTATTAACAAGTTTTACAGTATCGCCAGTTGTACCACCAGTTAATGTAAGGCCTGGTGTTGCTGTAGAATTAGACCATAAGTAAACCCCACTATTTACTGTGACTGTAATATTTGATTTACCTGCTACATATCCACTAATAGATGTAACATTTAAAGACGCATTAGTCGTATTAGATGTATATGTGTAGCTAATATTGACAACATTTGACTTGCCATAAAAGTTAGTTGGCATTGTAATCGCACCAGATGGTACACCAGCCAATGTACGTACAGCTGTATCATTAAGGCTGATTGTCGTGGTACCATTCCCACCGTTTTCAATTTCAATTGATTGCCCAGCAGTTGTTCCAGCTAAGCTAATTGGTCCTGAAGAGTTAAGTGTCATAGTTATACTGTCCCATACGCTGTGATATTAGCAATTGTCGTTAAATTACCTGATGAATCTAGTTTTGCTACATTAGTTCCATTGTAATTAAAATATAAATTTGTTCCGCTAGGAGTCACATTCCAACCACCAGAATTAGTAATATTGGTAGCGTTTGTTGCATTGGTGGCATTTGTAGCATTTGTTGCGTTGGTAGCATTAGTAGCATTTGTAACTGCAGTTGATCCAATTGCACTTACAATTTGAGCCGCTGTAGCTGCTGTCATTGATGATACACCATTGCCATATACTATGCCTGTTAGCGTTGATGTGCCGGTGCCGCCATAGTTTACTGCTAATGGAGATGTTAAATTCAATGAGTTAAGTGATGCTAGGCCGGATGATGATAGTGTGGTAAATGCACCAGTTGAAGGTGTAGTTGCGCCAATTGTTGCGCCATTAATAGTACCGCCAGTAATAGCTACGTTGGCTGAGTTAAATGCACTTGCATTGTAATAATTGGTGCCATCACAATATACGGCATATGTTGATCCGTTTGGAATGGTAATGGTAGAGCCTGAGCCGGATGTAATAACAATCCCATATCCACCAGTTGTATTATTAAATATGGTATATAACTTCGGTACCGCAGGAGTTGTTACTGTAAATGTGCCTGATGGTGTGCCAGTAAAAATTAACACTGCATTACGTGCTTGATCTGGTACACCGTTTAAAGACGTAAGAGTCAGCGATGTTCCAGATAATGAGATAGTTTGAACACCAGTAATAGCCTGTTCAATGATGGTTCCCAAATTGGAATTTGTGGTACTACCCCAGACACCAGACTGTTCGCCTGTTCCGATAAGTTGTATTCTTAAGCTGGTTGAATAGGTTGATGCCATGATATTTCCTTATTGAGAATCATTCACAGAGTTCCACCCTGGTGTTTGATCGTTGCTGATTATACTCCAATTTGGCGATTGTGTATTGCTTATAGAGTTCCAAGTTATTGATTGACTGTCATTTATTTTTACCCATCCAGATGGATAAAGCTTATCTAACATTGCAAAAGATTCAATAATAGATGATTTAAATGCAGCTGTTACAGACTCATTATCTTGCAATCCAATATTTTCTTGTATGCTTGCTATAACAATTAATATTGCAGTTTCTGCATCTGCAGGTTTTAAGTTTTCTGTTATTGTTAAGAAATATGCAATACCAACATTTATTAAATCATTGATAGAAATATTTTCGGTGATGTTAGATAAGAATTGAGCAACAACACTTATTGCATCTGCAATTTTAATATTTTCTGTAATAGTCGTAGAAAATTGTGCAGTTATAGACGGAGTATCTGCATTATTAATATTTTCAGAAATTATTTCATATAGCTGTGAAATAACTGAATAAGCATCAGCCATTGTAATTGGTTCAGCGATAGAATCCAATGCTGCAAAATATGCTACAAGAACATCATTAACTGTTATAGCTTCTGTTATGCTTTGAGCAAACTGAGCTGCAATTAATTGTGAATTAGATGGATTTAAGTTCTCTGATAGAGACTGGCTAAATGTGCTTTGTTGAGTGCTAGAATCTCCAATAGATAAGATGTTTTCAACAATACTTTCAATGAATATTCCTGCTTCTGAATTATTATCAGTTAACCCAATATTTTCAGCAATACTATCTAAAAATGTCCATGTCTGAGTATTGGCATCTGCAGGCTTTAAGTTTTCAGAAATAGAAAATACATATGAATTTCCACCGCCTAAAGCGTTGAAAGGAGATTGAGCAAATGTATTAAGCCCAAACATTATTGACCCTTCAATGCATCTACTTCTGCTTTAAGTTCTTTAATAGCTTCAATCAATAATGGCACTAAACGTTCATATCTAACAGTTAAGTAGTTTTCGTCAATTGGTGCTGGAGCTACAACTTCAGGCATAATATCTTGTACTTGTTGTGCTGATACCCCAACTTCACGTTTTTTTTCATATCCATAAGATTGAGCAAGTTCATTAGCTTCATAGTAGAAACCATCTAATGTTTGAACTTTAGCAAGGGCATTATCAATGTTACTGATTTTATCCTTGAAGCGCATATCTGAATAGTATGCAGTTACGTTGTTAGTTGCACGAATTTCACCAGTAGTGCCAGATGCGCCAGTACCTACACCCAATGAACCAAACTGTACACTTGATGTGGTAGAAACTGCTTGCGGAAGGCTAATTGTTACTGCGCCTGTTGCGCCTGATACAGAAATACCTGTGCCTGCTACAGCTGAAGTTACACCAGAATTATTAATGGTGATTGCTGAAGATCCATTGTATGTTGTACCAGAACTATAGGAAATACCTGTGCCAGCTGTTAATGCATTTGTAACTGATCCTGCAGATCCTGTTGTATTTTGGTTTAATGTAGGAATGTCAGCCGCAACAATTAAGCGGAATGTAGGTACGCCAGCAGAGCCGTTAGGTGCTGCCAAGAAGTAGTTTGCTGTCTTAGATGCATATGGGTTTTGTGTATCACCATAACCTGAAGCCAAGCTAATTGCTGGTGTTGCACCACCACTTGATGCTACTGGGCTTGTACCAGTTACAGACGTTACTGTACCAGAGCCTTTGCTATTAAACGTATTCCAGTCAGTAGAGCTTAAGTAACCACTTGTAGATGTAGTGGCTTGAGAAATGCTGATTGTTGGTGTTGTGCCGCCAGTAGATGATATAACGCCTGTACCTGAAACGCTTGTTACTGGAGCTGTGCCACTAGAAGCTGCAGTTAAACGACCTTGTGCATCTACTGTAATTGAAGAGTATGTATAAGAGCCGGCTGTTACTGTTGTATTAGCTAAGTTCCAAGTGACCGCTGCTGAACCATTATATGATGAACCACTTAATCCTGTGCCTGCAGTATGAGAGTTAGCTACAGATGCTGCTTGACCTGTGGTGTTGCCTGTGCCACCGGCTAAGACTGGCAATGTACCAGCTGCTAATGCGCCTGCTGAAGTTGAATATAAAGCATTATTAGCTGCAGTAAATGTAGTTAAACCTGTTCCACCATAACCTGTAGCAATTGTATTGCCTTGATACGTAGCGTTAGTAATTGTAGCAGTACCAAAGTTAGCAGTTGTTGTGCTAAAGTCATAATTGGCAGGAATAAATGCATACATACCCCAAGACCCAGCGACCGTACCATTGGCTTCAAGATAAATATAATCTAAAGATCCAGGTTGAATTGTATCAACTGCACCAGAAGCATTATCAACAATTGTTAATGTCCCACTAGAGTCATTATCAAAAATAAATGTTGTGCCAACTAACAAGGTAGTAGCATCAGGGAGCTTAAATGTTTGACCGCCTGTGCCAGCAACTAATTTTTGATAGTAGGTAGAAGCCGCAGTTAACGTTGTAGTTCCACCTGCTGCTGTAACGATTGTTAAACCAGGAACAATTTTGTTGACTGCAATATTACCTAAACCTGGATCACCATAAGTACCTAATGAAATACCACCATCATTATAGATGGTCATTGAATCAGTAGTATTACTATTGGTAGCAAAGTGAATATTGTATGCACCATATGTACCAATAGATAAATCAGTAGAAGCGGAAGCTAGATATGCTGCACCAGCAATATTAAAACAACCTGATCCATTGCTAAATGTAGTTGAGTTGATGCCTAATTCTGCAAACCCTGTAGTTGATGTAGCACTATTATTTGATACATTAAAATTAGTAGATGCATTAGTAGCACTACTTAAGTTTTGAAGAATGACTTGATTATATCCAGCTACAGTAGAGGCAAAAGAAGCAATAATACCTGTATCTGTATAATTTAAAGTAGAACCAATTGTTGCTACACCATTAACGTCATAGTTAATTGATTTTTCAGATGGATAGTCTACCCATACATTGACGCCACCTGGAAAAGTAACAGCACTTCCTGAATTGCTAGAAGCTAAGATTGTAGTACGTGTTAATGTAGGGCCGGTAGTTGAGTACGTGCCTACGCCTACCTCCCAATTCCCAGAGGAATCAGCGGCAGTATAAAAAGTAGTATTGGTATTTCCAACGCTGGCAAATGATTGGAAACCAGTAACTGCACCTGCAAGTGTAAAACTTACAGTCGTATTGGCTGTACCGGTTTCCTGTACACGGTCCTTTAACACTAGAGCCATTTATGACTCCTTAGCTTGTAGCTGTAGTAGAGTATGTAACGCTTACTGTATCGCCTGAAGTTACTGTTTTAGCAGTAGCAAAATTACCTTCTGAATAAAGAACACCAGCAGTGCTAGATAAAGTACTTACAGCACCTGAACCTGTTACCAAGAAGCAGCCATAAACTGTTGCAGAGCCAGTCATTGTATATGTGATTGCTGTTGCAGTTGATGTTGTTACGTTTGATGGTGTAGAGCCGGTTGATGATGAAGCAGCAAATACTGCTGTACCACGAACAGCTGAACCACCAACAGTATAAGTTGTAAGTTCTGTCCATGTTTTTGAAGTCATGGTATCAGCTGCAGCAAATGTTGTGCTGTTATTGATTAGACCTAAGAATGGGCCAGTTGTTGTGTATGTGCCTGATGTACGTAGCAATGTATCTAACAATAATTGTTTACCAACAGCCACAACTAGGTTAGGAAACTCTTCTTCCCATTTTAAATTACCGGCTGCATCACGGCATTCAACGTGATAAAAACCTTCAACGCCCATTCCTTCTGGAATATTGGCATTTGCTTGTAATGTGGCTACAGCGTGATCACCAAAGCCCTGTGTTTCTTTTAACATAATTACTCCTAACTAATTCTTAAAATGGCAGAGGTTGAGTTTGCCGTTGGAAACGTGATTGTAAAACTACTGTTAGCTGTTTTATCTGAACCAAAATTTAATACAAAACATGCTGCTCCTGTTGTGCTATTGTAAACTAAAGCACCCCTACAAGTAAAACTTGCAGGATTCCAAGTAACATTCCCAAAAGTAACATAAGCAGTATTTGTCGTATTGTCATAGGCCACAGTAGGAGTTAGCACATTTCCGCCAGCTGTATATCCAGTGCCGGAAACTTCATTAACAGAAGTATATGCAGTAGTTGTTGAATCTAGAGTTGCATTTGCATTATATAAGGCAATCTTATAAACATAAGGTGTGCCAGTATTAAAGTTTTCAACACCGCTTAATACATTGTTTTTAAATATAGTTGTTGCTGTTTGGGTAATTGGCATTAGGATTTAACCCTTAATTTTGTTTGGCCATCTCTGTAAGCATCGCCACGTTCTAGACCATCACCTAAACGTTTCAACTGAGCAAGCGCTTCTTGATATTTGTTTTCAATATCAGTAATAAAATCTTGCTCTTGTTTTTGAAACAGCGCAGCTTCACGCAATGAGCCATAAAGCAATACAGGATCAAAATTAATACCAAGCCAGCTAGTGCCAGTTGCATTAGTCACAGCAGATACAGTAAATGATAAGCCTGTACCTGAATTACCTAAATATGTATTGCTTGCAGTTAATACATCACCAACCGTATAGAATTGACCGCCATTAGTAATAGTAACCGATGTTACATATCCAGATGAGTTAACTACAATATCAGCCGTTGCTCCACTACCATCTTTAACAGAGCTAGTACCATAGATTAATGGCACATCATAATAAGTTCCAGATGCATATAAAGAGCCGGCTGCAAGGCTTCCTACTGTGGATATTTCACCCTGCACAATAGTTGGTGGATAATAAAAATAATGCAATTCAGTGCTATAGTTTTGATCTGGCGTTGGGCCAACAATCAATGTTAAGTCATTGATATTGTTGATAGAAGATCCAAAAAGAGCATAATGCGTTGGCATGCCAGTTGCATTTGGATTTGGAAATGCCTCACGAATGTAGTTAACATCTTTATTTAACAAATATGAATAGTTTCCAGTGGAATCTATTGTTGCCAAAGAATAAGTAGAGAGCCAATCAGTTGGCAATGTTAAATATTGGTTACTAGATGTAAAGTTACCAGTTACATTTTTACGCAAAGCAGGGATCTGCACAGAGTTATAAATTCTGTCTTCCGCTTCTTGAACAAAACGTGGTATGTTAGCTACGAAAAGTTGTTCCGTAGACTCCATATAGTCTTGAATTGCTTGCTGTAACTGAACGTAATTCATTATGCCATTGGGCCTCTAGCTTTAGTGCCTTTAGTAGCTGCACCGACACCACGAATAGTAATGCCTTCAGATTCTACTTTTTCACCTTTAAAACCAATGCTTACATCCATTGCTGGAGATTCAGAATCAATTTCATCGTATGAGTATTTGTTTGGATCTTTAGACCCACGTTTATTTTCTTCCATGTTCACTCCATGTGGCTTTGCATAATCTGATGCTGGTAGATTATTCTTAGCCATGATTATTTGCTTTGGTTTTTAGCACGGGCTAAGTTACGACCCATCTTCTTCATTGCTTCACCTGTTACAGATGATGCGCCTTTTTTACCTTTTGCACCGCTTTCAATTGCTACGGTTGGACCTGAATCACCAAGGTTTGTGCCCTTAGTTTTACCTTTGGTGTTAATACCACCTGCTGCTGTTCTGAAACCCATGTTAAACTCCTAAGTTGTTGTAATCGTTACTGTACCAATTAACACTACTGGTATCAAGTAATTTGGTGTTAATACTGTATCAAATGTGCTTGCGCCACCTACTGGTGCCCAGCCCCATTGAATCTGCCTACTACCATCCTGTGAATATCCATAAGCATCTGTATTAGTTACTGTAGGATCATAAGGATTTGTTTGTAAGCCGGTAGTGCCAGATACTTGATAACTCACATCTGGGCGTGGTTCACGAACAGCCTGTGGATCAAATACAGGATACATACCTAATTGTAATTGTGGTTGATCCGGCTCCCAACACTCTGGGCATACCTTAATGCTTACCATTTTGGTTTTAATAGTAAGCTTTTTAAGTTCTTTTAACTTATATCGCTGACCACATCTGTCACACTCAGCAATTGAATGTTTGCCACTAGCATATTTTGTAGCCATTAAACAAACCTACCTCTGGTTTTACCTTTAGTTTCAATGCCATGACCACGGACTTTTCCACCTTTTTTCTTTGATTCAACTTTATCTTTTTTTGGTTTTCCATCAAAAGTTGATAAATCATATAAAGAATCAAGTATTTTTTGAGCTGCATTACTAGCATAATCTTCTGTTTTTATTTTTACTTTGTCTAATAAAGATGGCTCAGTCCAATAAGTATTTCCATCAAATTGATAGCCTTGATACTTTGGATCATTTAAATCTATTTTTTTATCATTAGCCATAATAACTACCTTGAATAAAACATATTTCTAGGCACAAAACGCAATGGTGCTTTTTCACGATCTTCTTGTGCAGCTAAATCATATTGCTGATCATAGTCTGCTTTAAGCATTTGAATGCGATTAGGATCTGTGCCCTGCGCTTTTACAGCAATATAATAAGCAAGACCAGCAACCATAGCCGGAATAAATCGGAATGGAATATCATTGATTATAACACCTGTACCAGCATCCTGTATTCTGCGAAGTCTCCAATATACCAAAGTGTACTGATTTCCTGGTGAATTTGGTGATGGCCATACGTTAACGTTAGGCAATTGTGGCACTGAAATTGCTGCACCAGATGTATGTGATGCTGCAGTCGTACCATTCTGTGCACGATAACAGTTTAATAACTGATTGCCTGTTTGGCTTACATTTGGATAGTAAATGATTTCACTATCAATATTAATATAACCAGATGCTGCAATGTTAGATGTGTCGCTCAACGTAATAGTGGTATCTGTTGCAGAAATGTTGCCAGATAGCGTAGATGATGTTGGGTTTGTATTTCCTGATTGACGATCAATCCAAACTTGAATAGGGCGCCCTTGGGCAAGCTTATTTGGTATGGTTGAATACGTATCCTCAGAGATACGATTAATGTTGATGTCAACTTGATTTTGTAGCGTTCCTGTGCGGATTACTTGGCTTAATAAATCAATTGTATCTACTGGCAATGGATATTTAACCTGTCCAGTATTAAGCGGAATCTGGCCTTCTTCAATCGTCCATAAGTTAATGCCACGATTTGCCCACTCAATAGTAAGCAAATTAATGCTGCGTCTAGCTGTTCTAAAGTCATAGCCGGTACGAACCTCTAGGCCAGCACGTTCAAATGCCTCCTCAATGAGGTCATTCATGTTTAGATTAAATACAGAGGTGCCTGTGGTAACAGCCATTACTTATCCCAATTTATATTAATTCGTACAATGCCAAGGTCTATGATGATGTAATTAATGGTTTCATCTTCTGCAAATTCAAAACCAATCATAAAACCACTAATCAATTCAAATCCACAGTAGATGTTCATTATTTTAAACCTTTTAATGTTTCTGCTAGTCTAGCACGTTTGCCAAGTTTTCCAGGCGCTTTTGCTGCTTTAGCAAGCTTTTTAGCTGGAATCTTTTCGCCTTGCGGTACACCAAGCTCTTTATGCAATGAACCTGGCTTGCGGATTGCATCACCAATCCAATTTTTCTTACCTACTTTACCACCTTTTTTGTAGACCTCTACATCTTCAGGATGATCCTTGCGATGGATAATCTTTTTGCCTGGCATTTTGCTTGGGTTAATATCGCCCATTCCACGTGAAGCTCTCATATTATATGGTTCCTGTTGTAGAAATTTGGTTTGGCGGATTAGTATTTGATGCATTAATTGCACCTAATCCTGCAGTTGGTGTTGCTAATCCTGGTGATGAATTTGATTGGTTTTGATGCCATTGATCCCAGTCATCATGTCCCCAGCCACTAAAGCCATCTTGTGAATGCATCCAGTTCTGTTGGCCATTAGTTGGTTGTGAATTTGTCTGCATTACATCCGGATTAAATTGGCCGGCTGTTTGACTATCTGTATCAGGAACTCTAGTAGCGCCATTACCAAAACCAAAGCCAGCAGTACCTGGACCCATGCCATAAGATGATGGCCCACCAAATGTTCCTTGAGGTGCGTAAGGCGTTGTTATTTGGCTAGGATTCTGCGTATTAGAGTTATTGCTATATGCCATATGAAATGGCTGATATTGCTGTTGTTGTCCAGCACCCATGTTTTGTTGGCCATCAAAGTTTCCAGCACCAATGCTTGGCTGTCCTGCAGATGGTGCGCCATAAGGCTGAAATGCATATGGAGAACCATAAGACTGCTGTGGTGCAGATGGTTGTGCATATGATCCATATTGCTGCGGAGCATTATTTCCAGCCATTCCTAAAAAGTTATTAACCA
>Ga0007824_1000415_pt1 | contig 11764 bp, 7 predicted proteins | sample CryBogCBE05Oct08_FD_71225 | JGI IMG/M metagenome (GOLD analysis project Ga0007824, IMG submission 71225) | Freshwater microbial communities from Crystal Bog, Wisconsin, USA - CBE05Oct08 | ecosystem: Environmental > Aquatic > Freshwater > Lake | place: Crystal Bog, Wisconsin, USA | collected... | reverse complement strand
CTCACACTATGACGCGATCTCACTAAACGAGGCTGAAAACTTGATTTTTGAATAGACACTTTTTTAGGTTTTTCTTCAATGGAAGAAAAGGATATTTTTTCGGGACTTTTTAAAATCTCAAATCCTTCTTTTTGAGTCTCAATCCAGGATCCCCAACAATCCTCTTGAAAACAAGAAACACCTTCAATTTGAGATCTTTCTTCCGGACATACCAAAATCAATTGATCTTTTGCACGAGTAAGCGCAACGTAAAAAAGACGTTTGCTTTCTTCTAAATTTTTTCTTTTTTCCATTTCGCGCCAACGTATTTCTGCACCATCTTTACGCGAACGACTTCCATTCTTTTCTCTTTTTCCCAAATAAGCACCTTGCTTACGATCCCAAAATAGCAAGGGAGCTGTTTCACGAAAAACCTTATCTTCAAAATCTAAAAGAATCACTTGGGAAAATTCTAAACCTTTTGATCCATGAAGCGTTAAAATTTTCAGTTTTCCAGTACTATCAGCAGGTGGCACATCACGCTCTTTTCTCTTTTCTTCTAAACACTTTCCAAAAAAAGAAATAACTTCATGAAAATTCCAACCCGAAGAAGATAAAGCTTCTGCACGGCACCAAAGACCCAACAAGGAAACAGATAATCCCTCTATCTCTTGGAGCAATAAATGCTCCAAAATTTGTCCAGGTCTCAGTATTTTCTCTTTTAAAGGCATTAAACTTTTCGCTATGGGATGCTCAGAAGCAAAAAAAGGTCTTTGAAAAGTACGATCTTCATGGACCCACTGATCCAAACAAGCATCAGAAATACGCATCCAAGGAGCCCTCAAAAAAGTAGCTCCTGATAAAGTATTTTGAGGATTCTCCCACCACTTTAAAAAACAAACTAGTTCTTGAATGCGAGGATCTTCCCAAAAAAAACCACCACTTCCCATAATAAATGGAATTTTAGCGGCAATCATCGCTTGAATCCATTTTTCATTGCCTCGAATACGACGACATAAAAGAGCCATTTTATCTAAACTATCTTTTGGCTGTGCTTGAATCCATCTGGCTAAATCTTCTGGTTGTCGCACTTTCAATTTAAAAACACCTGTCTCAGATTCATCATCACGAACAGCCACTAAAGGCTCAAATGGCATTTGCGAAGCAATAAATAATGGCTCACACAATTTATTTACAAAATATAGAATTTTGGGAACACTTCGATAATTGCAAGTAAGCGACTTCCTCACAGGAAGAGAAAGACAGTATTCTTCAAAAACACTGACATCAGCATCTCGAAAACGATAAATAGACTGTTTAGGATCTCCTACCACACAAAGATTAGATCTATCTTTTCTTGCTAATTTCCACAAAATTTTAGCTTGCAAGGGATTGGTATCTTGAAATTCATCGATTAAAATTAAATCTAATTTTTTATGATAATAGTTTTGAACGCAAGTATTTTCCAAAACTTCATCGGCAAAAATTTCTAGATCATTAAAATCTAAAACTCCCTCTTTTTTTTTCAAAAGACTATAATACTTCAAAAGAAAGTCACTCACTTTTGCCAAAGCAATACTTTCTTCAGAAAGAGAAGACAACACATTGATTATACCAAAAGGTTGCAATGCTCTCACTCTTTGCAAAAGATCTTCTAAAGTATTCTTCGTTTCTCGATTAAAAAGACATTCTAAACTTTTCTCAATATCTTCTTTCAGATCTCCAAACCAAAGAGACTCTATCGCTTGATCCCAAAACCATTGAGATTCTGATTCTGAAAGAACAGTTCCTATCCCTCCTGGATAATGTAACCGCAAGATACTCGCACAAAGCCCATGAATAGTCGTCATGGTATTTTGAAAAAGGTGTTTAGTATCGCAAAGCTTGGAAAATTTTTCTTTTAAATCTCTTGCTGATTTTTCAGTAAAAGAAACAGCAACCCATCGAGCATCTGATTTTTTTTCTAATAAAGAAATACATTTAGCGACTAATGTCGTAGTTTTTCCTGAACCTGCTCCGGCAAGAACACATAAACCCTCACCCCAGCAATCAACAACTTGCTTTTGTTCTTCAGAAAGCGAGATGACGGCTTCTTGAAAACCCACAAAGTCCTCCTAAACGACAACGATCGCATTCATCTTTTGGATTTTCAGATCGTGCGCCCACTTGAAATTCCCCCCTCCAATATTCGCTACTAGCCTTCCTGATTTTTTCTTCCAGCATACTCCAAATCTCATCAGGATCTTGCTGTACTAAACTTTTGCTACTAGCACGAACTGCGGTTAACCCTTTCTTCGGATCATTAAAAGCCTCGAAAAAAATCCCCGAGCTACGAGATCCTTCGGTATCCAAGGCTATCAATTGCAACCCTAAAACAGGATGCCCCTGCTTCCATAAAGCAACTGCGTAAAAAGGAAGCTGAAGTCGGTATCCCTTCTCCAAAATCTCCGAAGCATGAGGCATTCTTCCGGAAGTTTTATAATCAATCACGAAAAGTCCATCCCCATAAGCATCCACACGATCGGGAGTTCCAACAATCACCCCCTCCTCTAAAATAAGCTCCAATCTTTGAGATTCTAAATGCATGAGCTGAGCTTCTGAACGATCCAAGTACAAAAGCTCTTTCTCAGAAAAAGTGTCAAGAATACGGCATAACTTGGATTGGATAAACTTCAAAATTCTTTCAGAAAAAAAAAGCCCTTCAGGAGGACTCTTCTTCCACGCTGACTCTAATGCCTGCCGAGCACTCAAGGGAAGACCTTCCTTCAGCGATCGCATCATCAGAAAAACGCAAGCATGCAAAATCTTGCCTTTGACCTCAGGCCATAACTCCACACTGGGCAACCGAAGATCCTTGAGTTTCCACCGATCGTAAGCTAACGCCTGAAAACCGCAACGACTAAATCGATCTAATGTTGATGCACTCAAGGTACCTACTGAACGAGAAAGCTCAATGAACTGAGCTTGCACTTCCTCAATAGGATGCTCTACCAAGAAAAACGAGGGCATTTTTTCTTTCACTTCTACATAAGGAATCTGCATAGCCTTCAATACAGACAGAAGAGATCCCCTCTCCCATCCATCCATCTCGTAATAAGCATCTACCAGCTCTAAATCTTCAACGACATTCCAAGACCTAAGACTCTTGATACGTTCTTCTCTCAATTGAAATCTCGATCGCACTTGAAATTCCGAGCTCAAAAGCTCCCGATCTAAGTCTGAGTACCATCCATCTCCTAAAGAAGCTTCTTGCAACCAATCGGGAGGAAGCCCAAAAATCCAAACTTTCTCAAAATCAATTAAGGAGACTTGATCCAATCGATAAAGATAAACCCCCTTCTCGGGTTTTAAAGTTGAAACAAAAGGCGAAGCCGTTTTTAAATACAAGCGCATCTTCTCTAGCCAAAATAAAAGAGGGGCTTTTTTCGTTTCAAAGCCTAACTTTTTTTCATCCTCGAAGAGTTTTTTCCATAATTGTCGTATCCACGGAAGTATCCAAGGATAGCTCTCTAATCTCAAGCAACCGATTTCTTGCAAGCAAGCTTCATGCGCCTGAGCCACTTGCTCGCAGGTCTTTTTGCCCCCTAAAAAATACCCAAGCTTGGTTAAAACAGCATAGACTTCAGGAATTTTTCGATAGGAACTTAACCCCTGCCGAATCCCCGCCGCATAAATACGAGAGACCGCCTCAGACGCATCAGGCAAGCTCTGAATCCAACTAACCACCCTATCCATTTCGTAACGAGATCCGACCACTTCAAGTGGCAAAAACGCCCATTTCAAGACCTCTTCCATACGAACCTGAGTAGGATCCCTCGGATCAAAAACAACAACGCCCCCCCGTTGCAATGCCCTCATCAAGCTTCTTCTGACCGAAGGTACATCGGGAATCAAAATGGCGTACCTTTGATCTTCCTGTCCCTCTACCGCAAGCCTCTGCGCGAGCTGCTCAGCTGCTTCATCAAGTGTATGCCACCTCTTCCAGACAAAAGATGCCTGAGTGACCCGAGGCTTCATTCTGCAGATAGCGACCTTTTGAGAAAGCTCATCCCAAAATGCCTGCTCTAAACTTTCTGGGTACGTATTGCTGAGAATCCAGATGCTTTCAGGTAGAGAAAAACTCACCTGGGAAATCAACGAAGTAGCTTTTTGAATGAGAAGAGGAAGATCGACCCAACCTGAAGCTTCTAACCAGGCTAAATATCCCTGACTGAAAAGCAAGAACTCCTCATGCATGACATTAAACCCTAAGCTTGCTTGTAAGCGCTCGTGATACACTTGCATTTCTTGTGTATGGGCAAAGGCCATACGACCTGCTTGAAGGGCCTGATCAAGCTGAGTCAAAAAGCCTCTTTGCCTTTTGAGCACGTGGATCTGCTTGAACTCAGACATGATCCTCGGCTCTGCCAGAAGCTTTCGTAAAATTTCGTACCTTTGGTAAGGAGAAAGCAAGGCATCGGAAGAGATTCCAGCAATCTTTAAACAAAGCTCTGGCAGGCTGGTAATGGCATCTCCGATAAATCCTTGCCCTTTTGCTAAAACAGCCGCTTTGATTTCTTCACGAACGTAACCTGATCCGACACTGATCCAAAGTTGAGGTTGAAGACCTGAGGCTTCATGAAGCCTTTGAAAAAGATCATCCCAAGTACCTTGATCAGAAACTTCTTCTAAAAAAGAACTCTTCATTCGGAATCTTGCAATGGAAGGCGCGAATAAATAGGACTTGGGGTTTGAGGATAAAAGACCTCAGTACCCCACTTTAAATGCACTAAAAACCCAGAAGCTCGATTCTCAGAAATGCCCAATTGGTCAAAAACTCGAGAAGTGCTCTCAGGCATCAAAGGTATCCATGCGTAAGCAAGCCAACGTATTCCTTCTAACAAAGCAAAAAGCACTTCATGAAGCTCCTCACGACGTGCTTGATCCCGAGCAAGAGCCCAAGGCTTAGTGCGATCAATGTATAAGTTTAACAAGCGGGTGCCCTCTAAACACCGAGTGGCATAAGCCTGGGGGTCTATGGCATTTAAAGCTTCTTCTAAGTGCTGAGGAAGCTTTTCCATAGCCTTTTGGATAGATTCTGAATGGGCATTGCCCTCAGGCTTTTGAAAACCTTTTTGACCACTTCCTTCAAAGTACTTAAGGGTCATACTCAAAGATCGATTGACCAAATTTCCCCAATCATGAGCAAGATCGGCATTATTTTTGAGCATCAAGCCCTTCCACGAAAAGTTTCCATCTTGAGCAAAAGAGTTCTCTGCCAATAAGTAGTAGCGAAAGGGATCCACTCCGACTAAATCCATCACCTCATCAGGAGAGACGACATTGCCAGAGCTTTTAGACATACGCTCACCCTTAATCGTCAAAAAACCATGAGCAAAGACTTTCTTAGGTAAGGGCAGATCTAACGCCATCAACATGGCAAGCCAATAAACACAATGGAATCGAGCAATATCCTTTCCGATGATATGCACTCTCACAGGCCAACAACTCAGAAACTCAGGATGCGCAGGATCCTTGAGATGAAGAGCTAAGCCCGCAGCCGTCAGATAATTGATTAAAGCATCAAACCAGACATAGATGACATGCTGAGGATCAAAAGGAAGAGGAATACCCCAGGTAGTACCAGATCTTGAAATAGAAAAATCTTTTAAACCCGATTCAATAAAATGCAAGATCTCTGATTGCCTGAAATCAGGCTCCAAAAAATTCGAATGTTCACGAAAAAACTGTAAAAGCTTCTCTTGGTACTTAGAAAGCCTAAAGAAATAATTTTCCTCAGAAATCCAGGCAGGAGCTTTTTGATGGGAAGGACAAAGCCCCTGAACTAAATCTTTCTCCGTATAAAAAGCTTCGCAACCTTCACAATAAGCCCCTTCGTAACGAGATAAATAGACATCACCGCTTTGAAAGGCCCTTTCTACGAGAGTTTTGACGACGAAACGATGATCTTCATCGGAAGTACGAATGAAGCGATCGTAAGCAATGCCCATGCGCTTTAAGACTTTTTGAATCTCAGAAGCCATCTGATCACAATAAACTTCAGGTGCAAGCCCTAAAGATTCAGCAGTACGCTGCACTTTGACAGAATGCTCATCCATCCCAGTAACAAGTAAAGTAGATTTACCTAAGGCCTGAAGTCCACGCACCAGCCAATCAGCGCCCAAGCATTCCCACGCCCACCCTACATGAATGCGGGCGTTAGGATAAACAATAGCAGTCGTAACATACTCATGTGTCTGTTTCATGTCATGAAAATACTTTCAAGCCTGCTTCAATGCAAGACGATAAAATAATATGCTCCCCAAAACCTTCTTCTTGAAACAATTAGAACTATTTCAAAAAAAATACTTTGAAATCGAACAAGAACTACGAGAAATTGAAGTACAGATAGCTTCTTTTGGGAAAAGATCAGATACTCAAAGCTCCGATTTTCTAAGGATTCAAAAAAAAATGAAATTTCTCATGGAAAAACAAAAGATCATCCTAGATGAAATTCAAAAAGTGAACTTCTTCTTAAAAAAAAAACCACTTCCCTCCTAGGATCAGGGCTCTGATACGATACAAGCGTGACAAAACGTAACAAAAAAATCCTGCAATGGATTTTCATTGCTTGCCTCACCTTGCTGATTCATGCTCTTTTTCTCTCGATACCCTACTCCTGGAATACCGCAGCAAAACCTCAAGTAGCATTTGAAATGATAGACTCTAGTGTACTGAAATCTATCAAAAAAAATATGAAATTTAGCCCGGAGCTTGAGGAAAGCCCCCAGGAAAAACCCCGATCAGCAGATTACTATTCCGATCAAAACCGTCAAGTGACCCGCCAACAAAAAACATTAGGCAGTCAATCGATTTTTTCAGGAAAGGGATCTCATCTTTCAAAAGCCAAAAAACTTCCAAAACTCAGTCAGTTTGCATTCCCCTTCCATCTGCAGACTCCTGAAACACAACCTACACCTCAGAAAGAATCGGCACAAGCTTACCTAGACGATCCACTGCCTGTCGGAGCAGAAACCTTGCTGAACACGCAGGAATCAACCTATTACTCCTTTTTTTCAAGAATCCGAAATAATATAGCGCCTATCTGGCTGCATGCAGTGGACGAAATTCTTTTTAGACAGGGAGCATTCATTAATCCCGGAGAATACACCACCCTCGTAGCCTCGACCTTAGATGCCCAGGGACATCTCCTCAGAATCAGTGTCCTTAAGTCTTCAGGAGTGCAAGAGTTTGATCAGGCTTTAATCGAGTCTTTTGAACAGGGACAGCCCTTTGTCCACCCACCTTCAGGTCTATTAGACGCAAACCATCAAAGTACGATTACTTGGTCAAGTAAAATCCAATTCTCCAAAAATACAGGTTTTACCTACTCCCCCCCTCATAGACTCTATTAGATTGAAGCTGCAGTACAAGAACAGTTACCGAGAAGTGTAAGAGCATCCACAAGCGAATACTTGTGACTAGGTCAAAAGCGGCCATTTAGCATCTGCTCTTTCAGAAGGAAGACAGTCTACTTGCAATTTCAGGTTTAAAAGAATCCTTTGTCCCACTTCAGGCCTTATCAGAATCACGATCCTTATCCTCAGCAATCCAAAAGTTTGATCAGGCTTTATTGAGGCTTTGAACAGGGACACCCTTTTCCACCTTCAAGCCTTAGAACCATCCAAGCACTCAACGAGTAAAATCCAAATAGCCTCGAACTTTTCTCCTAACCCACAGAGTTTTACCTACTACCTATGCTAGCCTCTATTAGATTGATCTTTTTCTGTTTTTTAGAAATAATGGGTGTGTATGAATGAAATGACAGAACTTGCTCTTTTTTCTAAAATAGCTCAAGCATTACAAGTAGATCCCGAAGAATGCCTGGCTGCCTCAAGTCTGAAACGTCAAGGTTTTGAAAAGACCTTAGAAATTGCGTTCCAAGCTGTTCTCAAAAAAGCCATGAACCAGCAAAAAAGATCCTCATTCCAAAGGCTCAGTCCGGAGCAGCAGCTGATTTTACTCGGTCTTTACTTAGGCAGATGGAGTTATCTCAAGCTTTCTCGTATCTTAGAAAAAAACCCTGAAGTCGTAGAAGCCCTTGCTTGGAGCGCCCGCATTCAACTGAGTCAAAAAATCTACCCCTCTGCTCCGACCATGCCGGGCTGCCCTGCTTATGATTTTCAAAAACCATGGACTCAGCGATTTTTAGATGAGGAAATGCATTCTTCTCAATTGTTTTCTTTAAAAAATCATCTTTTAAGCTGTAAGTCCTGCTCACAAGCCTTGCAACGAAGTCGTGCTCTTTACTACCAAGTTGCAGAAGAGCTATCTCAGTACAACCTCCTAGAAGACACTTCCTCTTCTTTAAAAAGGATTTTGGAACAATCTCCTTACTCCCCTTTTTTAGCTCAAATGACATTCCAAAAAAGTCTACAAATTTTTCTCAATCGATGGGAGATCAAATATCCCTTAGGCATTTTTTTTGCTTGGGGTTGTATCAGATGGGTCATAAGATAGCCGAAAAAGGGATTGTAACTCAATTCTAGACCTAATGAAGGAATGTGAGAGAAGGGGCCGTAAAAGCAAGGCCTAGCATCCTAAAAGACTAAAGAACTATTCAGCGATGGAAACTATCAAAATTAAGGGAGGATTGCGGTAAGGGCCCCTCTCCCACGGCCTCTTCGTTTTCTCGAGAAGAACTTCAGGCTATTTTAAAAGTAGTAAGCTTCGGAGTTTTGCGAGAAGAGCCCCCTACTTCCGGAGCTTGGATGAAGGGATGTATCTAGGATCTGAATCGACGATGGATCGTTACTTAAATCTGAAAAATGAATGGCACATCGCAATAAAAATCGTCCTCCAAGAATAGAAGGGGGTGAGCACCTCATCAAAACTCGATCATGTGATTTTAGGGGGATTTCAATTACTTTCCTAGTCCTTGGCCTAGGGGTTACGCATATGACTTAAACGCAGGATCAGAGCTATTCGAGATGAATTCGCGCAGCAGGCGAGTTTGTGTGATGATTTCCGCGAACCAGGAGTTTGTCACCATGAAAGGCCCAGCAAAAACAACATTAATGATTTATTTTTCCAAGAAGATCCCCGAACTGGCCAAACACTAGCCATAAATTTATTGAGGTCCTTTTTATCGCGGTACGCACGGTGATCAGTGGGTGTGAATGCTGGACCGAGATAGAAGATTACGGCCATAAAGGCAAGCTTAGGGGTTTTTTAAGTCTCGAAGGCGGTATTTCTTCTCATGACACGTTGAGAAGGCTTTTTGTATTTAGATTTTGAGAGCTTTCAAAGAGTTTTTATCGACTGAACTGAGGAAGTAAAAGAAAGTCTTCGGTATCAAAAAAGATCAGCATGGATGAAAAAATACTTCCGTGGAAACTTCGATCGATCGAAATCAATTCAAGCGCTTCCTATGCTGAACGCTTGGTCAACGGGTGCGTCGATGTCCTTAGGTCAAGTGCCTACAGAGAAGAAATGAAATTACGGCCATTCCTGAACTATTAGATCTACTCGATTTACTGGGCTATTTGGTAAGTATCAATGCCAGACGACCTTGCTCAAAAGGTGATCAAAAAGGGCTTGATGAAGCGACTGAGGAATTGTTTAGAAGAAGTTCCACACGAGAAAAAAATAAATTGCCCCAAAGCGAGCATACCGAAAAAAAAGAGAATCCACGGTGGAGATGAATCCAGCTGCTCTCGGGTTCTTTATCTAGAAAAAGAGGTTGAGTTTTTTCCCGAGAAGTGGTCGGAAGCTCATGCGCTGATCAGGATCCACTCTGAGAGAAAGATCCGATCCACTGCAGTGACCTCGACTCAAACGCGCTATTACATCTGCAGTACAAAAAAATCAGCCAAAGAATTTAACGAGAAAGTCCGAGATCACGTTGAAAACAAGCTACATGGAAGTTTAGATGTGACGATGAACGAGGATGGCGACATGGGCTGAAGAATCGGCCAAAAACTTTTCTCTTCTCAGGTAAATGGCTGGCATGGATAATAGCTACCTCATGAAGGTTTTGTTTGCTGATCTTCCGTCCAAGTCATATGCGTAACTCCTGGTCCTTGGCATCTACCACTATCTCTATTTATTCAGGACATTTTTTCACGTAAAATGGTGGGACATGCAGACACAAAACTGAATCTATTAAAAACTTATCTTATTTAATTGAAAAAGTCTGTTTTATCGAAAATATCCAAAAAAATCAAATCATACACATGTAGACAACAGCAACCCCCATGAAGGGCTGTATGCTTGTAGCCTTACAACGACATGTACCTTCGTTCAGCAACCTGGGTAACTGCCTACTCAGAATCGATTTTTAAGACGATAAAGTACGGTCCTATGTATCCTAGTAAACCATTCCAAAGCCTCGAAAAGGCAAGACTTAGGTCAAAGAGTTTGTAGAGCGGAATTTCTTTTACCACACCAAATTCGAGACATGAAGGCCAGATTGAGAAATTTTGAAAAGAATGCATGCTATTTATCAAGAAGCTCAAAAACAACCGCCCCCTTCTCGTTGGTCTGGACAAACTAGAAAAAAAATGGACACCGTCGAATTTCATGATTTGAAAATGATGCGTAATTTTTTTAGACCCAATGATAAGGCTGACCAAGCGGTCTAGGCGACAACTATCCTGAAATATACCGAAGCCTCAATTGACTTGTATTGATTTCACGATTCGACTAGAAAAAGAAGAAATTCAAATTAGCATGGATGAACGAAGACGGGTATTTGACAAGATTTTTTTTGAACGGCTGTGGCGAACAATGAAGTAAGAAGATATCTATTTGAAGAGCTATACGAGTGGTATTGAGTTAACTGGAATAAAATAAAGGACCTCTAATTACACAAATGAGGGGTTTCGAAGCTACTAATAAATCGGGATGGCTGAATAAAAATCTGAGTCTATTCAGAGCTTGCAGCAGCGGGGGGCCTCATTGTAATCCCCCGCTTCTGCAAGCTTCAGTCCATCCCTTTCATTTCCAAAGGAGAAATTTTGTATTAAATGTTAAATAAACTGTATTTTAAAATTTAACTTATTTTTGCTCCTTTTTTGTCTAGACAATAGGGTTCACCCTACTTCACTTTTAAAAAAAAGAAAATCCATAGAAAAGAAGTCTCCAAGAAATACAGCTGAGCATCCCAGCTCTCCTAGAAAGTCCAGGGGTTTTTTCCTTATCTGTTACTCCTACTTCCCTCACGTGCTTCGCTTGGCGCGTGAAGGATTTCGTATAAAACAGAGAGCTCAAAATCTTTTCGCGTAGAATCCTTAAATTCTAAAACTTTGTTACTGAAAAAATCTAAGAAATCATCTTTCCCAAACTCTTCCACCCACGATTTCAAGACAGGTATTTCCTCACCATCAAAATGCGTAGCACCACTAAGAAACTTAGCTTGAACAAGAAGCTTCAAAAAGTCAGTCCTATTTTGATCATTAGCAAAGAACTCATCCCAATAACCCAGAGGCTCACTACTTTCACCCTTCTTCTCCTCAACACCCCCATTCTCATCATTTTTGACGAAATTTCCGGTTTTACGAATGAAACCATTGTTAAATTGATAGAGAAGAAGGGGTCTCTTACTATGACTGCTATATTTTCCGTCCCTATCTTCTACCAACCACTTACCCAAAACAAAAAGCGCTTCATCTCGTGTAATCAGCACCGAGGAATGTACTCTGCCATTCTCATTTAAACTGATTAAGATAAATTCTATCGCTCCTTGATAGTAACCGAAAGGAGTAAATAATTGGCTTTCCTCTTCAGTAGACTGAAAAATAGGAAA
>Ga0007824_1000409_pt1 | contig 11826 bp, 11 predicted proteins | sample CryBogCBE05Oct08_FD_71225 | JGI IMG/M metagenome (GOLD analysis project Ga0007824, IMG submission 71225) | Freshwater microbial communities from Crystal Bog, Wisconsin, USA - CBE05Oct08 | ecosystem: Environmental > Aquatic > Freshwater > Lake | place: Crystal Bog, Wisconsin, USA | collected... | reverse complement strand
AAATAGATACAGACACATTAAGCATATCTGATGCCGTTGATAACATCACCCATCTCTTCAGTTTAAAGTCTCAAACGTCTTAAAAAAAATTAGGTGTAATAGATTTCAAAGATCTATTGCTAACTTTAACATCCCTATCGCTAGGTAGGACTTTATAGGTAACATTTAATGGCAACGACAGCAAAAAATACAGAATCAAAATCCACAGAAAGTTTCGCAGCACTATTTGAAGAAAGCATAGCGCTTCAAGAAATGCGTTCAGGCGAAGTAATTACAGCCGAAGTTATATCTATTGATAATGACTTTGTGATTGTAAACGCAGGACTTAAATCAGAAAGCGTTATCAAAGCAGAAGAATTCCTTAATGACCAAGGCGGACTTGACGTTAAAGTGGGTGACTTTGTTAAAGTTGCAATTGAAAAACTAGAAGACGGTTTCGGCTCAACGATCCTATCAAGAGATAAAGCAAAGAAAATGCAAGCATGGCTTGATCTTGAAGATGCAATGAATGAAGGAACGGTAGTTAAAGGTTTTGTAAGTAGTCGTGTTAAAGGTGGCTTAAGAGTTTCTGTAAATGGAATCACAGCATTCTTACCAGGCTCACTCGTTGATGTAAGACCTGTTAAAGATACATCACCATTTGAAAATAAAGAATGGGATCTTAAAGTTATCAAAATTGATAAGAAAAGAAACAACGTGGTTGTTTCAAGAAAAGCAGTGATGGAACAATCTTCAGGTGCAGACAGGGACGCTGTTATTGGCACACTTACTGAAGGCGCAACTGTAAAAGGTATTATTAAAAATATTACAGATTACGGTGCATTCGTTGACTTGGGCGGTATTGACGGCTTACTTCATATTACTGACTTAGCATGGAGACGCGTAAAGCATCCATCTGAAATTTTAAATATTGGTGATGAAGTTGAAGCTAAAGTGCTTAAATTTGATCAAGAAAAAAATCGTGTCTCATTAGGTTTAAAACAACTCGACGATGATCCTTGGAAAGGTTTATCAAGAAGATATCCAGTAAGCACACGTCTATTCGGTAAGGTATCTAACTTAACTGATTACGGTGCATTCGTTGAAATTGAAGCTGGTATTGAAGGTTTAGTTCACGTTTCAGAAATGGATTGGACAAATAAAAATATTCACCCAGGAAAAATTGCACAGCTCGGCGACGAAGTTGAAGTAATGATTCTTGAAATTGATGAAGACAGAAGAAGACTCTCATTGGGTATGAAACAATGCAAATCAAATCCATGGGCAGAATTTTCTGAAACACATAAAAAAGGTGACAAAGTTAGCGGCCCTATTAAATCAATCACTGATTTCGGTATCTTTATCGGTCTTGATGGTGGCATAGATGGTCTTATTCATTTGTCTGATATCTCATGGGATAAAACAGGTGAAGAAGCGATTAGAAACTTTAAAAAAGGTGACGAACTCGAAGCGCTTATCGTGGCAATCGATGTTGAGAAAGAAAGAATTTCTCTTGGCCTTAAACAATTATCAGGCGACAACTTCACAGGCTTCACAAAAGCTAACGACAAAGGTAGTTTTGTTAAAGGCGCAGTTAAATCAGCAGATGCTTCTGGTATCGTAGTGACTTTAGCTGATCAAGTTGAAGGTACGGTTGATATAAGCGAAGTCAGCGAAGATAAAGTTGATGATGCTTCAACTGTTGTTAAAGCCGGTGACGAAATTGAAGTTAAAATACTTAATGTCGACGCTAAAGAAAAAACAATCCAACTTTCACTTAAATCTAAAAATTCAGCTAAACTAAAAGCTGCTAAGAAAAAAGTAGAAGTTGAAGAAAGTTCTGATAATGCTGGTACAACTAACCTTGGCGCGTTATTAAAGGCAAAATTAGATAGTAAAAAATAATTGATCTTATGACGAAGTCTAAATTAATCAACTTACTTGCTAGCCGTTTCTCTCAGTTAGTCTACAAAGACGCTGAGTTATCGGTCAAAACAATTCTTGATGCTATGGGTGAAACACTCTCCAAAGGCAAAAGAATTGAAATTAGAGGGTTTGGTAGTTTTAGTTTAAATTACCGACCACCTCGTTTGGGCAGAAACCCTAAAACAGGTTCAAAAGTGGAAGTACCAGAGAAATACGTTCCACATTTTAAAGCAGGTAAAGAACTAAGAGATCGCGTTGATAAATAAGACTAAACATCATTTAAAAGCATATCTTCTTACCAGGATATGCTTTTTTTTTGATCTATCAATTAATAGATATACAATAAATCAAATATGATTCAATTCGAATATTGGTGGCTCCTTGTTATCCCCTTCTTCTTTGCATTGGGTTGGGTAGCCGCTCGCATTGATATTAAACAACTCATGAAGGAATCAACAAGCCTTCCTGCGACCTACTTTAAAGGCCTTAATTACCTCATCACTAATCAATACGAAAAAGCAGTAAACGCTTTTATGGATGCTGTTCGTATTAATAATGAATCGCTTGAATTGCACTTTGCCTTAGGCAGCATCTTAAGAAGAATAGGTCACATTGATCGCGCTATCAATATGCATTTAGATTTATTAGAAAATCGTGATCTTAATCCTTCGCAAGAAGAATCTGTGAAAGCTGAATTAGCTCAAGATTATCTTAAAGCAGGCTTATTTGATCGTGCTGAAGAATTATTCCTAAAATTAGAATCTGGAAAATATAAACAATATGCATCTAATGCTTTACTTGAGATTTACGTGAAAGAACGTGAATGGCAAAATGCGATTAAGATGGCCACAAAATTAGAAAAAGAATCAGGCGTTTCATTTAGATTACAAATTAGTCATTACCATTGTGAAATTGCATTGAATGCGATTTTAGATAAAGATAAAAAGTCAGCAATTAAATCACTTAACGATGCACTCGACGCGCATAAAAAATGTGTTCGAGCAAATATTTTACTTGGTGATTTAGATGCAGAAGATGGTGATCATAATAAAGCGATCAATCACTGGAAAAAAATTGAATTTCAAGATCCAGAATCCTTAGGTCTTGTCGCAGCCAAAATACTTAATTCATTTGAAAAACTTAAAAAACCTGAAGAAGGTTTATCACTCCTAAATCTTTATTTTGAAAATTACAAATTAAGATCACTGCTTAATGTTATCTATGAAGCAACATTAAAACTAGAAGGCTCTGAAATGGCTGAAGAGCTTGCACGCAAAGAGCTTATAAGAAAGCCAAGCCTTCAAGCATTAGATCAATTATTTCAAGCACGCGCTATGAATAGCAAGCATAAAGAACAAGACATCCAACTTATTCAACAAACTGTTCGAAATGCTATTGGCAATCGACGTTTATTTACATGCAGCAGTTGTGGCTTTAAAGCTAAACAGCATCATTGGCAATGTCCGGCTTGTAATGCCTGGGAAGCACTTCCGTCAGAACCTACTGAGATGAATGAAATTAGTTAATGACACCAACGCATAAAGTTACCGTAGCTCTTGATTTTGCAAATCTTGCAGATGCAAAAACATTAGTTTCGCAACTTAATCCAGAATATTGCAATGTAAAAGTTGGCAAAGAATTATTTACAGCAACTGGTCCCGCTTTTATCGAATACCTGCACAATAAAAATTTCAAAGTATTTTTAGATCTTAAATTCCATGACATTCCTACGACCGTTAAAAAAGCATGTGAAGCAGCAAGTCAGTTAGGCGTATGGATGCTCAATGTTCATGCTTCTGGAGGAAGTAACATGTTGGAAGCGGCACTCGAGGGCACGAGTAAAGCCAAACAACCAGCTCTTCTTATAGCAGTCACTGTATTGACAAGTATGGATCAGAAAACTTTAGAAGAAATTGGTGTGTCTAGAAATTTAGAAGACCAAGTATTACGTCTCGCAAAATTAACCGAACAAAGTGGGCTTCAAGGTATCGTCTGTTCTGCTAAAGATTTAGGCTTCTTAAAAGACCAGTTTAATCCGTCTTTCTTATTTGTGACGCCAGGTATAAGGATGGCTGATGATGTCGCAAATGATCAAGTGAGAACTATGACACCTGCAGAGGCTATCAAAGCAGGATCTAATCATCTAGTAATTGGAAGACCCATTACCCAATCAAAAGATCCATCAAAAACTTTAGAAAAAATTTATTTAGAAATTAACCAAGGTTAATTATTTAATGCGCATGCCAGGTTTAGCGCCTTGATCTGGATAAAGTACGAACGGCCCTTCAGACTCATTGCTTGCAGCAAGCACCATACCTTCAGATAAACCAAATTTCATTTGTCTTGGTTTTAAATTAGCAACCATAACAGTTAATTTTCCAACAAGCTGATCAGGGTTATATTTAGATTTAATACCTGCAAAAACTTGTCTTGGACGACCGTCATTAAGATCTAAGCTTAATCTTAAAAGACTGTCTGCACCTTCCACAAAAGAGGCTTCTTTAATAAGCGCGACTCTTAAATCGATTTTCATAAAATCGTCAATGGAAATAGTCGATTGATCGATGTCTACCTTTTTCGAAGATTCATTATTTTTGTCTAAAGACTCTTTGTTTGATTCAATCATCATATCGATATCTTTCTTTTCAACTCTAGTTAATATGTGCTGATACTCGTTAACGGTAATGTCTTTTTTATCAAGATCTTTAAATGACTTAAATTCTTTTTCATTAAAAAATTTTGCTATATCTGACGTAAGTTTAGGCAATACAGGTGCAAGATATATAGAAAGCCGCCTAAAGGCTTCAAGACTTCTACTGCATATCACATGTAAATCTGAACCTAATTTATGTTGTGTATCATCTTTTGCAAGTGTCCAGGGCGCTTTTGTATTGACGTACTCATTTGTAATATCTGCTACACGCATAATTTCTCGAACTGCACGACCATATTCTCTAGATTCAAAGCAACTCTTGATTTCGCTTTCAATATCTTTGCATTTTTGCGTGATAGAAATATGTTCTTGATCAGTTTTTGAATCATCAAGAAAAAGTTTGCCTTCAAAATATTTATGAATAAACCCTGAGGTTCGACTTGCGATATTAATAAATTTGCCTACAAGATCACTATTCACTCGAGATAAAAAATCTTCTAAATTAAGATCAATATCTTCCATAGTGTTATTTAATTTAGCAGCGTAATAATATCGAAGGTAGTCTGGATTTTTAATATGATCTAAGTAACTTCGAGCTGTGATGAATGTACCGCGAGATTTAGACATCTTCTCTGCATTTACCGTAAGAAAACCATGTGCAAAAATCTTTGTAGGTTTTCTATAGCCAGAAAATTCTAAAGTTGCCGGCCAAAATAATGCATGGAAATAAAGAATATCTTTTCCAATAAAATGATATAGCTCTGTTTGTGAATCTGCGTTCCAAAATTCATCAAAATTTATCTTTTTATCTTCACAAAGTTTTTTAAAACTCGCCATATACCCGATAGGAGCATCAAGCCACACATAAAAATATTTACCTGGCGCATCGGGAATTTCAAAACCAAAATAAGGTGCATCTCTTGAAATGTCCCAATCAGCTAAGCCGGATTTAAACCACTCTTTCATTTTATTGGCAGCTTCTTGCTGAAGCGTGCCAGAAGATGTCCAGTTTTCTAAAAATGATTCGCACTCTGAAAGCTTAAAAAAGTAATGCTCCGTTTCTTTTCTGATCGGAACGGAGCCTGAGACAGAAGATGTAGGATTAATTAATTCAGTAGGTGCATATGTAGCACCGCAAACTTCACATGAATCACCATATTGATCTTTGGCGTGACACTTAGGACACTCACCTTTAATAAAGCGATCAGGTAAAAACATTTCTTTTACTGGATCGTAAAATTGCTCTATGGTTTTTGTATAAATCTTCTTATTCTGTTTAAGTTTTTTATAAACAGTTTGAGATAGCTCAAGATTTTCAGGAGAGTTTGTAGAATAAAAATTATCAAAATTTACAAAAAAATCAGAAAAATCTTTCGAATGTTCTACATGTACTTTTTTAATTAGCGCTTCCGGCGTAATACCCTCTTTTTCAGCCCTAAGCATAATAGGGGTTCCATGTGTATCATCAGCACATACGTAATAAGCCTCACGACCTTGCATTTTTTGAAATCTAACCCAGATATCAGTTTGGATGTATTCCACTAAATGGCCTAAATGAATGCTCCCATTCGCGTACGGCAAGGCTGAAGTGACTAAGATCTTTCGCATGAATTGAGAAACTTTATTGATTTGACTAAGTCCCTATTCTATCAAATGACGCCTCAACTAAGATAGGTTAAAATTACCGCCTCATGACTCACTCAGAAGAACAAATAAAAGATCTGTTAAAAGACGTTGTTGATCCCAATACGAACGACAACCTTATTAACGATAAATCTATTAAGAGCATTTCAATAAAAGATAATGATATTGATATCAAAGTCTTGCTTGGCTACCCAGCTAAAAGCCAATTAAATGACATCAAAAATTTGATTGCGACACAAATTAAAAAAATATTGCCTGAAGTTAATTTAAATATTGAAGTTGATTTTAAAATCACATCCCATGCGGCTCAAAAAGGCATAGCGCTTATTCCTGGTGTTAAGAACATTATTGCTGTCGCTTCTGGCAAGGGTGGCGTAGGTAAATCTACAACCGCAGTCAATCTCGCTTTAGCTTTATCAGCTGAAGGTGCTCGTGTAGGCATTTTGGATGCTGATATTTATGGCCCAAGCCAACCTCAAATGTTAGGAATATACACAAAGCCTGAGAGCAAAGATGGCAAGTCAATGGAGCCTATTATGGCTCACAACATTCAAGCTATGTCGATTGGATTCCTTGTAGATACAGAAACGCCCATGGTATGGCGCGGCCCTATGGTTACAGGCACACTCGAACAACTCTTAAAAGAAACAAGGTGGGATAACCTTGATTACCTTGTTGTTGATTTACCTCCTGGCACCGGTGATATTCAACTCACCTTATCTCAAAAAGTTCCTGTCACAGGCGCTATTATCGTTACAACGCCACAAGATATTGCCCTACTTGATGCTAGGCGCGGATTAAAAATGTTTGAAAAAGTTAATATTCCAATTATTGGTATTGTAGAAAATATGGCCATGCATACATGTTCAAAATGTGGCAACGAAGAACATATTTTTGGATCAGGTGGCGCTGAAAAAATGTGTCAGGATTATGGTGTATCTCTTTTAGGAAGCCTGCCTTTAGACATTAAGATTAGGGAGCAAGCTGACAATGGAAACCCAACGGTGGTGGCAGAGCCTGAAAGCAGCGCTGCAAAAACTTACAAGAAAATTGCCCGTTTAACAGCCATTAAAGTATCTAAACTTGCCCAAGATTACAGCAATAAATTCCCAAATATTGTGATTCAAAAAACCTAGCTTACGTTAAAACAAAATACATCTACCCCATTGTTACAGGTGATCGTGCTTGCAGGTATTAAATCTCCTGCTTTCCATTGATTTATCGCAGTTTGTTTCTCTTTTCCACTAACCAAGAAAAGCACAGATTTAGATCGACTTAAGCGTGCTGGCGACATAGATATTCTTAATGGTGGTGGCTTGGGCGCATCGAAGACCGCTAAAGCATCTAAATTGTTATCCCAACGATGTCCTGGGAATAAGCTTGCCGTATGGGCGTCTTCACCAAGCCCTAAAAGGACTAAATCAAAATCCCCTACCTTGCTTAGAGTTTCATTATATAAATTTGCACCTTCTACCGGACCAAGCTCAGCTGGAATTGTATGAATGTTTTGGGTTGGAATATCGATATGATTAAGCCAAGCTTCAAAAGCCATAGTACTATTTCGATCTTGGTGAGCCGAATCGAGACATCGCTCATCTCCAAAATAGACATGCCATTTATGCCAATCTGTATTGATGTTTTTAAGAAGTGTATAGACGTTTTTAGGTGTCGATCCTCCGGCTAATACAAGATGAAATTGGCCTCGCGCTTTAATTGAAGAATCAGCTAAAGCTACAACCCTTTCCATAGCCGCTTGATCAAGAGAAACTTGGCTTTCAAATGACTGCCATTTAATTTGCTTCAAATTCATGTAAATCTTTCAAAATAATGTGGATTTTATATCGAAATCAATTCCTTGAAGAGGCTTGCGTTTGATATAATTTAACTTGTATCGCACTTTAAACTAATTTGCTTTATTCCAAAAGATTAAGCAACGACAAATCTTCCATAAAAAGGTAAAAAAAATGAAATTAGCAATGATTGGTCTCGGAAAAATGGGTGGCAATATGGCTACTCGTCTCGTTCAAAAAGGTATTTCTGTTGTAGGCTTTGACCGAAGCGCAGAAGTTGTAAAAACTCTAGAAGAAAAATCTAAAATTATTGGCGCAAGCTCAGTGGCAGAAGCTGTAGCAAAATTAGATGGTCAAAAAATCGTATGGCTTATGGTGCCAGCAGGAAATCCAACCGAAGAACAAATCAAAGAACTCATCCCAATGCTCAATAAAGGCGACATTATTATTGACGGTGGCAATTCAAATTACAAAGACTCTCAACGCATCGGCAAATTCCTTGAAGAAAAAGGTATTGGCTTTATGGATTGTGGAACATCAGGTGGTGTATGGGGTTTAGCAAATGGCTACTGCTTAATGGTGGGCGCAAAACAAGAAGTTGCAGATACAATGAAACCAATTCTTCAAGCACTAGCTCACGCAGATCGTGGCTGGGCTCATGTAGGTCCTGTAGGCTCAGGTCACTTTACTAAAATGATTCACAACGGTATCGAATACGGCATGATGGAATCATTCGCTGAAGGCCTTGAACTTCTTAAAGGTAAAAGTGAATTTAAACTTGATTTAGCGCAAATTACAGAATTATGGAAACACGGCTCAGTGGTTAGAAGCTGGTTGTTAGATTTAACTGCTGATGCTCTTAAAGAAGATCAAGCGCTTGATGAAATTGCGCCTTATGTAGCTGATTCAGGCGAAGGTAGATGGACTGTTGTTGAATCAATTGAACAAGGTATTCCAACACCAGTGCTTACACTTGCATTACAAGTGAGATTCCGAAGCCAAGAAAAACAAGGTTATGGTTATAGATTACTATCAGTAATGCGTAATGCATTTGGTGGTCATGCAGTAAAAAAATCTAAATAACTTTTTTACATCCCTAAAAATCTATGACAAAAATTGATGACTGCACCCTAGTCCTCTTTGGTGCAAGTGGAAACCTTTCTAGAATAAAACTTATTCCAGGTCTTTTTAGACTTGATTCTCTTGGTAGATTGCCAGAGAAAATGAAAATTCTTTCAGTGGGAAGATCTGAAGTTGAGGAATCAGCATGGCGAGATGACATCAAGTCCATGCTTGATATTAAATTCAAAAAAAATTACGACGCAAAAGTATTTGATCGTTTTATTGCTAGAAATTTTTATCATGCGAATCCGCCTGATGATAGTAATGCTTTTAAACGACTCAGTGAAAGACTTTCCGACGCATCAACTTTCCCACAAAACTTAGCTTTCTTTTTGTCTGTCAGACCATCTGACTTTGCTTCGATTGTTGATTTACTCGCGAGCGTTGGCTTAACGGATGAAAGCAAAGCTTGGCGTCGTGTTGTCATTGAAAAACCTTTTGGTACCAATTTAGAAACAGCTCAAGCACTCCAAAAATCAATCACTAAACATTTAAAAGAAACACAGATTTACCGTATCGATCATTACCTTGGTAAATAAGCACTTCAAAATATTCTTCTCACGCGCTTTGCAAATCATATCTTTGATCCGCTTTGGTCGCATGAGCATATCGATCATATTCAAATTACAAATAATGAAACACTTGGTGTAGGTGAGAGAACTCAATTCTATGATGCAACAGGTGCTTTAAGAGATATGATTCAAAGCCATCTTATGCAAATGCTTGCATTAACGACGATGGAAATGCCTCAAACATTAAGCCCTGAAAATATTCGCGCTGAAAAAATTAAAGTACTTGAATCAATTACACCTATTCCTCTTAACGAGCTTAAGAAGCATGCTTTTAAAGCGCAATATGGTCGAGGTAAAATCAACGGTGAAGAAGTTAAGGGTTATTTAGAGGAACTGGAAGATCCAAAGAGTGTAGTTGAGACCTACGCAGCACTTAAGTTCTATATTAATACACCGCGATGGAAAGGTGTACCTATCTATGTGAGAACAGCAAAGCGTCTTCACGCATCTGATACTGCGATAGCCATTAAGTTTAAAAAAGCACCGCTTTCACTTCCTGAGCAAGCCGATAACTGGCTCATCATTAGTATTCAACCTAAAGAATTTACCCGCTTTGAAATCCAAACGAAAATTCCAGGGCTTGATACCAAAGTAAGAACGGTAGCTATGGACGCCCCAAATAGAATTACAGGGGATGAAAGTGTAGATGCTTATGAATCACTCCTTCTTAATTTGATGCAAGGGGACCAATCTTTATACCTCCATATCAATGAGGTAGAAGCATCATGGAGACTTCTTGATCCTGTAATTAAAGCCTGGAATGAAGATAAGGCCCCAGTCTTTACCTACCCTGCTGGTACTGCTGATCCCGCTGAATCTAAAGTTATCTTTGATAAGCCTGAACAATTTTGGCGTCAGAGTATTGAAATCGGTGAAAATAAGCTCTAAAGTAATGAAAATTTAAATCATTAGAAATCCCGTAGCGTCAAGATTGTGCAAACGGGATTTTTCTTTTTTGAGACAAGAAAATTATGACGATAAAATCAGATAAATGGATAAGAAAGATGGCCGAAGAACATGGCATGATTGAGCCATTCGAGCCTAAACTTATTCGCGAGAAAGATAATCAAAAGATCGTATCTTATGGCACATCAAGTTATGGATATGACATTCGATGCGCTAATGAATTTAAAGTATTTACCAATATTAATAGCACCATCGTCGATCCAAAAAATTTCGACCCGAATTCTTTTGTTGAATTTAACGCTGACTATTGCATCATCCCACCTAACTCATTTGCACTTGCAAGAACAGTTGAGTACTTCAGAATTCCAAGAAGTGTGCTTACGGTATGTTTAGGCAAATCAACTTATGCACGATGCGGCATTATTGTAAACGTCACGCCTTTTGAACCCGAATGGGAAGGTTATGTAACTTTAGAATTTAGTAATACAACACCTCTTCCAGCAAAGATTTATGCAGGCGAAGGTTGCGCTCAAGTGTTATTCTTTGAGTCCGATGAAGTATGTGAAACATCCTATAAAGATCGCGGTGGAAAATACCAAGGTCAAGTAGGCGTAACATTACCTAAAATATAAAGGGTTAATATGAAATTTAACTTCCCCGTAGTCATCATTGATGAAGACTTTAAATCTGAGAATTCATCTGGTCTTGGTATCAGAGTTTTAGCAAAAGCGATCGAGGAAGAAAATTTTGAAGTCCTTGGTGTTACAAGCTATGGCGACTTATCTTCATTTGCTCAACAACAAAGTCGGGCTTCTGCATTTATTCTATCTATCGATGATGAAGAGTTTGTTGAAGAAAACCAAACTGCCCTTCAACAATTAAAAAATTTCGTAGATGAAATTAGATTTCGTAATGAAGAAATCCCTATATTTCTTCATGGCGAAACAAGAACAAGCCGTCACATCCCAAATGAAATCTTAAGAGAGCTTAATGGTTTTATTCATATGCATGAAGATACGCCAGAGTTCGTGGCACGTTATATTGTGCGTGAAGCCAGAACTTATTTAGACAGTTTGCCGCCACCATTTTTTAAAGCGCTCACTCATTATGCAGGCGATGGCTCCTACTCTTGGCATTGTCCTGGTCACTCAGGTGGTGTTGCTTTCCTCAAATCACCAGTTGGCCAAATGTTTCACCAATTCTTTGGTGAAAACATGCTTCGCGCTGACGTATG
>Ga0007824_1000390_pt1 | contig 12170 bp, 10 predicted proteins | sample CryBogCBE05Oct08_FD_71225 | JGI IMG/M metagenome (GOLD analysis project Ga0007824, IMG submission 71225) | Freshwater microbial communities from Crystal Bog, Wisconsin, USA - CBE05Oct08 | ecosystem: Environmental > Aquatic > Freshwater > Lake | place: Crystal Bog, Wisconsin, USA | collected... | reverse complement strand
GAGAAATGAGATCACGGCGATTCCTGAACTATTAGATCTACTCGATTTACGGGGCTGTTTGGTAAGTATCGACGCAATGTCAGACGGCCATTGCTCAAAAGGTGATCGAAAAAAAAGGGGGATTATCTCTTGGCGGTGAAAGAAAATCAGAAAGGGCTTGATGAAGCGACTGAGGAATTGTTTAGAAGAAGTTTCACACGAGAAAAAAATAAATTGCTCCCAAGCGAGCATACCGAAAAAAAAAGAGAAGGTCCACGGTCGAGATGAATCCAGATGCTGTCGGTTTCTTTATCTAGAAAAAGAGGTGAGTTTTTCCCCAAAAGAAGATTGGCCGGAAGCCCATACACTGATCAGGATCCGCTCTGAGAGAAAGATCCGATCTACTGGAGTGACCTCGACTGAGACGCGCTACATCTCCAGCACAAAAAAATCAGCCAAAGAACTTAACGAAAAAGTTCGTGATCACATTGAAAACAAGCCACATTGGAGTTTAGATGTGTCTATGAACGAGGATGGCGACAAAAAGTGGGCTGAAGAATCGGCCAAAAACTGTTCTCTTCTCAGGCAAATGGCTTTGAATCTTTTGAAAAAAGAACCCACCAAAAAAAGCATCAGAAGAAAGCAAAAGATGGCTGCCATGGATAATAGCTACCTAATGAAGGTTTTGTTTGCTGATCTGCCTCCCAAGTCATATGCGTAACCCCTGGATGGTCCGAACTATTCAGCTGGGAACGCATGGGTCTCTCAGAAACAAGTACCCCCTAAGATTTCTTCTTTCATGAAACAGAGGAGTTAAAACCCGCTCTCTCAAGTTGATGAAAAATCATTCTCTGATTGACTCCAGAGAGATCAAATCGATCTGAATGAGGAAGCGTTTCAGGTCGATCAGGGATGCCAACGAGGAAGATTCGATCTTGCATATAATTCAAATAAGCCTCAAAGACAAATTCAATCCAAAATTTTTGACTCTTTCCATGCTTTAAAAATTTATATAGTCTAGACTCATAGCCAACATGGGTATTCTTAATTTGATTTCTTTCAAAAAACTCAATCCAGTCCTTTTTTGTGGTGCCGAGTAATACATAAGGTGTATTCATCGTCACATAATAATCTATCGCTCCTTCAATAGGAGGAGGCAGTAGTCGAATATAAACTAAATCCCCTAGATTTCCGACGTACCCAGAGGCAACCATCGCTTGATACTTCTTATTTGTGATAAGCTCAGTGAACTCATGTCTTTTTCCCGCAACATGGGTAACCTCGTAAATACCCATCCTCGAAGCAGAAAGCTTCTTAATAGCCTCTAATTGCAAAGGACTCACTCCTATTTCGGGACCCAAAGTAATCATGACCGAACCGAGGGTTTCTTGCTCCTCACCAAAACCTACATCAAAAAACTTCCATGGAAAAGAATACGATTTTATAACGGGACTCATCGGTGGATACCCCGGCATGTACGTCTTTTCCACCTCAAGAGCAAAATCATTCCAAGCATGAAGCGGAGGAAGGACGGAAGCTTCTTCACCAAAACAACTCACTAAATTTTGCGTGGCAATATAAAGCGCATGAGTTGGATCATACCCTTCCTCGCATAGCTCCTGAAAAGAACGCATGGAAGCCACATTCTCTTGAGCCTTCCTCTCGCTCTCCACCAGTGCCTCAAACGGCACTACTTTTTCCTGGATCGTTTGCAGCAATAGTTTTTGCATGCTTTTTGCTATCTTTCCCATTGAGTTACTCCTGAATGCATAGACTTACCTGGTAATCACAAGGAGGAACCACCCCCCACCCTGAAATAAGAATCGCTTATCATGATAGAACATCCTAAGAAAGGAATTTCTACCACCCCCGCGTAAGCATACACGAGAATACCCACGGATGAAACCCAAGTCTGAAAAAATAAGTTTATTTAATTTATCTAAGCTTCATGAACAAAAAATAGTTTATAAAATATGCACGATCCATCACTTCTAGATAAAAAAATCAAATTCTGCGATCAACTCAGACTTGATACGAAACCCAGCTCTAGTCATTCTTACCTCTACTGGGATCAGAAAACTCACTTAATAAAGTTATATAATTTATTTTTATGTCCCCAGGAGCTCTAGGCACCGATCCTTGGTGTTCGCCTGAGCGTTAAGTAAATAGCAGAAGAAACCCCCTCTTGAAAAAAGATACCAAAATCCCTCCTACGCGACTTAGTAAGCCGCTAGCATCAGAAGGCAGCTCAAATAATCGAGCCTATTTAAATGTAGGGTATTTGACAACTTGCCTCATTCACTGAGACAACTAAGCGCGTCGAACTCTCTTTTCTATTGAAGCCATGATGAAAATTGATTAGATTTTGAACAATGCACTTTGCCAAGTGGAATGCCAGTAACCAAACATGGAAAAATTTTGCGCTGATTGCTGGCCCTTGTGCTATTGAGTCTTACGATCTTTTTTTAGAAGCCTCCCTGAGGATCCAAAAAGCAGGCGCTACCGCGTTGCGAGGAGGTATTTTCAAGCCTAGAACCAATCCCAAAAGCTTTCAAGGCCTTGGCTTAGAGGCCATCTCTATTGTTAAGGCTGTGAAAGAAAAGGTAGGCTTACCTCTTGTCAGTGAAATTACAGACCCGAGACAACTAAACCAGCTTCATGATGTGGTCGATATTTTTCAGGTGGGCGCTCGTAATATGCACAACTACGAACTTCTGAAAACTTTAAGCGGTATTCGCAAGCCCGTTGTCTTAAAAAGAGGATTCTGTGCTTACGTAGATGAACTTCTCTTAGCCTCAGAGTACCTCATGCAAGGAGGCAATACTAATGTCATCCTGTGTGAAAGAGGCATTCGAACTTTTGAACAAAGAACGCGCAATACTTTAGACCTTGCTTCGGTCGTTTACCTCAAACAACGCACGAGTTTACCTGTCATTGTAGACCCAAGCCACGGAACAGGTGTACGATCGCTCATTCCTTCTATGGCTTTTGCCGCCGCTGCTTCAGGAGCAGATGGAGTGATGCTTGAGGTACATCCTCAACCTGAAAGATCTCTTTCAGATGCTGAGCAAGCACTTTCCTTAGAACAATTAGAAGCGCTTATTCCTACCTTACACCGTGTGGTGGAAGCAGTTCAAGACGCCCCATCATGGAATCCCTCATGAAACCAGAAGATCCACGCTCCATTCAAACCATGTTTGCGGCCATCTCTTCCCGATACGATCTCACTAACGCCATTTTATCTTTAGGAACCCATCACCTTTGGAAAAGAAAACTCATTGAAGCAAGCGGTCTTTTTCCAGGAGCACGCATTTTAGATTGCGCAACAGGGACAGGGGACTTAGCCTTTGCTTTTGAGGCAAAATCAAGAGGAAAGGCTCAGATCATAGGAACAGATTTTTGCGAAGAGATGCTGAAAGAAGCGAGAAAAAAAGCAACACAAAGAAATTCTTCCGTTTACTTTGAATGGGCTGACGCCACTGAATTGCCATATTCTGATGACTCTTTTGATATTGCAAGTATTTCTTTTGGCATTCGTAATACCTCCGATCCTAAAAAAGTGCTCAGTGAACTAGGTCGCGTAGTTCAACCAGGCGGAAAAGTTCTAGTTTTAGAATTTGGACAACCTTCTTACCCTACCCTCAATTGGATTTTCGGACTTTATGCAGAACATATCCTTCCTCGTTTGGGAGGATGGATCACTGGCAAACCGGAAGCCTACGCTTACTTACGACGCTCTTCTTGTGAGTTTCCTTGTGGAAAAAAATTTTTAGAACTCGCAACCCATGCTTACTCCCATATGCAATCAGAAAAATTGTATGGAGGTATTGCGTACCTATATATTTTAGAGCGCGGGAAGCCTTAACCTAAGCTTTTTACTTGACAATAGCGAGTGTTTTTACAGATGATCCAATGCGAGCTTGACAAAAAAGCATAGGAACTATCATCAGATACGAGGAAGGTTTGTGACTTTAGATGTAAAAATTGGCTTAGCAGAGATGCTTCGAGGCGGCGTGATCATGGATGTCGTGAATGCCGAACAAGCAAAAATCGCAGAAGACGCGGGGGCTGTTTCTGTCATGGCATTGGAACGGATTCCTTCTGACTTGCGCAAAGAAGGAGGCGTTGCTCGGATGTCTTCTCCTGATTTGATTGCAAGTATCATGGAGGCCGTGAATATTCCTGTCATGGCCAAGTGCCGCATTGGGCATTGTGCTGAAGCTCAGATCCTACAAGCATTAGGCGTCGATTATATCGATGAAAGTGAAGTACTGACACCTGCAGATGATGCCCATCACATTTTTAAAACCCCCTTTCGAGTTCCCTTTGTTTGTGGAGCAACCCATTTAGGAGAAGCTCTGAGAAGGATCGGAGAAGGGGCAGCACTGATTCGAACTAAAGGAGAGGCGGGAACAGGAAATATTGTGGAGGGAGTACGTCATTTAAGAAGGATCAATCAAGAAATCAGAAGAATTGTACTTTTGGATGATGATGAGATCATGCACGAAGCGAAAACCTTACAAGCCCCTTACGAGCTTGTCTGCTCCATTCACCAGACAGGAAAACTGCCCGTCCCCTACTTTGCAGCAGGAGGGATTGCCACACCTGCGGATGCAGCTTTCATGATGCAATTGGGAGCACAGTCTGTTTTTGTAGGCTCAGGAATTTTTAAGTCTGAAAATCCTGCCGCCTATGCTCGAGCTATCGTTCAAGCCGTAGCTCAGTACGACTCAGATCAGAACCTTCTTGAAGTATCTAAAAAATTACCTCAGCCAATGCCAGGCATTGGTCATCTTTCAGAAGAAGAAAAATTAGCGGGTCGAGGTTGGTGATGATTCCTATAGGGATACTGGCTCTACAAGGTTGCGTAGAACCCCATGAACCCCACTTGGAGCCATTAGATGCTTGCTTAGTTCCGGTAAAAAAAGCTTCTGATTTTCATGACATTCGTGGACTGATATTACCAGGCGGAGAAAGTTCTACTTTTTTAAAGCTGCTCAAGGATTTTGAGCTTGAATCCACGCTCAAGGAAACTTTTGAAAGGATTCCTGTTTGGGGCATTTGTGCAGGCAGTATTTTAATGGCTCAAAAAGTCTATGACCCCGTTCAAATCTCTTTCCATGCCATTGCGATGACGGTACAACGAAATGCCTATGGTAGACAAAACGAAAGCTTTGTATCCAAAGTGCAAGATTACCCGGTCCTTTTTATTCGCGCTCCTAAGATTACTGAATGCGCCAAGACTGTGAAAATAATAGCTACTTGGAAAGAAAGTCCTATTTGGGTAGAATCAGGGATCCACATGGCAACCACTTTTCATAGCGAATTAAGTGAAGACTATCCTTCTCCGATGCACCGAGCGTTTTTGAACCTGGTCAGAGCACATGATAGAAAATAACTTTATTCGTCACATCATTGAGGAAGATCAGAAAACAGGAAGGCACCGGCAGATTGTCACCCGATTTCCTCCAGAACCTAATGGATACCTTCACATAGGTCATGCAAAATCTATTTGTTTGAACTTTGGAATTGCACGCGATTATCAGGGAACCTGTCATTTGAGACTTGATGACACCAATCCGACCAAAGAAGATACGAAATACGTAGAATCCATTCAAGAAGACATCCGATGGCTTGGATTTTCCTGGGATGCTCTTTACTATGCTTCAGATTATTTTGAAAAATTGTACGCATTTGCCTGCAAGCTCATTGAACTTGGTTCTGCCTATGTCTGCGATCTTTCCTGGGAAGAGATTCGAGCTTCTCGAGGAACACTGACGCAACCAGGAACTTGCAGCCCTTATCGCAATCGTTGTGTCGAAGAAAATTTAGAGCTTTTTCAAAAAATGCGAGCAGGCATTTTTGAAGATGGCTCGCGCGTCTTACGAGCTAAGATTGATATGGGTGCAAGCAATATCAATTTACGTGATCCTGTTTTGTACCGTATTCGTAAAGCACACCACCATCGCACACTGGATCGCTGGTGCATTTATCCCATGTACGATTATGCGCACCCACTTTCAGACATGATCGAGGGCATTACCCATTCTATTTGCACTTTAGAATTTGAAGACCATCGTCCTTTTTACGACTGGATTCTTAAGACACTTAAGACCCCCTGCCATCCCCAACAAATAGAATTTGCTCGTTTAAATCTTTCCCACACCCTCATGAGCAAACGCAAATTACTGCATCTGGTGGAAACTCAGCAAGTAGAAAGCTGGGATGATCCTAGAATGCCCACATTGCAGGGACTCAGAAGACGAGGATTTACTCCTGAGTCCATCCGCCATTTTTGCGAGCGCATTGGAGTCACGAAAAAAGATAGCACAATCGAGCTTGGATTACTTGAAACTTGCATTCGTGAGCACTTAGATCCTTTGGTCACTCGAAAAATGGCCGTTTTAAAACCCCTTCGCTTAGTCATTGAGAATTACCCCGAGGATCAAGAAGAAACCTTCGAAGTTCCCAACCATCCTCAGAATCCTGATTTAGGAACCCGCAATATTGCTTTTTCTCGAGTCCTTTATATAGAACAAGAAGACTTTTCAGAAAATCCTCCCAAACATTTTTATCGACTTTCACCTGGCCAAGAAGTACGCCTGAGATACGCCTATTTAATTCGTTGCACAGGATTCACCAAAAATGCCCAAGGAGCAATCGAAGAAGTGCGCTGTACTTACGATCCTCAAACCCGTGGAGGCGGTGGACGCAAGGTGAAAGCAACCTTGCACTGGCTCTCTCAAGCACATGCAATCCCAGCTGAAATCAGGCTTTATCAACAGCTTTTTGAAAATCCGGTACCTCAGGTAGAAGATCCCATTTTTTCTGAATCTCGCATCATCCTGACCGAAGCACGAGTGGAAGCTTCGTTAAAAGAATCGCTCCCTGAAACACGATACCAATTTGAGCGCCAAGGCTACTTTGCTACCGATCGATGGGACCTTAAACCTGGAAAACTCGTCTTCAATCGCATTGTAACGCTCAAAGACTCTTGGCTCAAAGAGCAAAAAAAAACGAATGATTGAACTTGAGCTCAATCTTTTTCTCAAGTACTCAGATAAAAAAAGCGATAATAGAAAGGTTACAAACTGTGATCCTTCAAAACCTACCTTCGCTTCTTTCTCACAGAAAATTAAAACTTATGAAGATAAATACATCGAATTCTTATTTTTCAACTCCATTGAAAAAACCGTTGCCTGAATCAGCAATGTAGGCTACAAGCTTAGACATGAAAAAAATACTACTATTGTGTGTTTTATTTTCTTTGAATACCGCTTGGTCAATGGAAAAAGACGAGAAAAAACAAAAAATCCGAGAAAATCAAGGTATTTTATATTTTGACCAGCATACTTTTATAAAAATTTTTCACTCTTTATCGTCAGTAGAAATTGCCAATTTTACGCTGATCAGTAAAATCAAACCTACGATTTTCGAAGCGGCACTTTATGTCTGCTCTAATCGACCCCTTGCTCTTTCTGAAAAACACCTTTTAAATGAAATTTTTTTCAGTATAGAAAAGGGCTATTTTAGAGAGATTAAAATTTTAGATATCTCTGGATCAACACTGCATCCCGATATGTTACAGAGGCTTCCTCAAACACTTGTCGAACTATCACTTGATAGAATTAAATTTAAAAATGACAAGTTTTTAGGGATGACTGAAGTTCGAAACGCTCTTTTAAAAATGAAAAATTTAAAAAAATTAAGCTTTCAAAATAATGACATGGATCATCATGCGCTCAACAGACTCATCCAGGGACTGAGTACTCAAAAAATCAACTTAAACGATAGTGAAAATAAACCCGAACCTTGTATTTTTCAAACTCAATGCATTGCATTAAATCTTGCTCAAAATCAAATCGGGGATCAGGGAGCGGTTACCCTTTCTCAAATCATGGGAATAAGAGACCTGGATCTCTCAGGCAACGAAATAGGCAATGAGGGATCCTATCACCTTTCGAATCTCCAAGAAATAACGAACTTAGACCTCTCCTGCAATAGAATCGACGAAATAGGAGCCGAGTACATTGCTCAAATGCGAGGAATTGAAAACCTCAATCTCAGCTCGAATCAAATCGAAGATACTGGAGCTTCTTACATTGCTCAAATGCAGGGAATACTAAAATTAAATCTCAGTGAAAATGAAATCGGAAGTGATGGCGCCTGGCACATTGCTCAGATGCAAGGCATCACAGACTTAGATCTTTGCGGGAATGAAATCGGTTCTAATGGAGCGGCTCACATTGCGCAAATGCAAGGCATGATCAATTTGAATCTCAACTTCAATAAACTGGGAAATATGGGAGCCAAGCACATTGCTCAAATGGACGGAATTACCAGATTAGATCTCAGCTCCAATCGCATCGGAGACGAGGGAGCCACTCACATTTCTCAAATGAAGGGAATAATCTTATTGAATCTCAGTGGGAATAAAATAGGAACTGATGGAGCAATTCAAATTTCAATGATGCAAGGCATCAGAAACTTAAATCTCAGCTACAATCAAAACCGCAATCGAATCGGAGATGAAGCTGCAGCTTACATTGCTCAAATGAAAGACCTGACAGCATTAAATCTGAGCTACCATAAAATCGGGGATCAGGGCGCGGCTCACATTGCTCAAATGCAAGACATCACAGACTTAGATCTCAGCTCCAATAGGATTGGAAATGAGGGGATGGCCCACCTATCTCACCTACAAGGCATTACCAAACTGAACCTCAGACACAATGAAATCGGAGACGAGGGCGTTTCTCACATAACTGAAATGCATAAAATTCAATACTTAGATCTCGGTCACAATCGAATTGGAGAAGAAGGAGCCACTTACATAGCTCAAATACCAGGCATGGAAACATTGATTCTCGAGCACAATAACATCGGCAAAATCGAGGCCACTCACATTGCTCATATGTCAAGAATGATAAAATTAAACCTTGCTTCCAATCGCATCGAGGATGATTCAATAACACACTTCTTTTTATTGAAAAAAGTGACAGAGCTGGACCTCTCCCATAATCAAATCGGAGATCAAGGAGCATTTTACCTGGCTCAAATGAAACGAGTCAGACAACTCAATATCTCCTACAACAAAATCAGCAACAAAGGCTTTGCTTACTTTGATCAAATGCAAGAACTTGATTACTTAAATCTCTCTAACAATGAAATCGCAGTAAATGAATCACCTGAGTTTTCTCAAGTATCAAATAGCAGGTACTTAAATTTCTCGAACGATAGCATTCCAAGACCTCACGAAAATTAAATTCAGGACAAATTTTATTCGAGTTTCAGATTTTTACTGAAAATGCTAGAATCAAACCTCAGCCTCATCAGATGTCTTTTTAAAAAATGAAGCCATTGTTTCAAGTCAGTTAGGCCTTGTAACTTGAATATTTCAGAAGCAATCCAGCATCCATTCAAAGACATCTGAATTGATTTAATTTTAAACTTTATTGATCTAACTAAAACTTAAAAACACGATTTCATAGCTTTTTACTTGAACAAGATCCCAACCTGTGCAACTTAGAGAATGAGAATGGCAGGTGGTTCGTTCATGATTCTACTTTGTGCTATTATTGATCAAGAGAAGAGGTCTGCGAAGCAGTTAGAGAAAACTGTGTTGCTATTTCGTTGAACAGAAGTAAGGGGGTGAAACGATTCGATACGCACAGCGTTATTTTTTTATCGAATAAAAACAGGAGTATTCATTCAGTCTGATCAAATTGAATGCTTGGGTTCGTTCGCCATCAGTCTCAGGAGGTCCTCTTTTCGTAGAAGAGGCAATTGAGGGAAGGCGAAATGCAGATTTACCACTGAGATATTGCAGAACTTACGATGCAGTCTTAGAACTACTTCGACCTTTCACCTCATCAGCAGAGAATTTCAGCGATGATCCCGCACTTGATCAGCAATTTATGAGAAAGCCGTACTGATAAAGACAGAACATTAAAACTGTCTCATTTGGGTTGATAACTAAACGGGGAGTATTAAAAAATGGAATTGCCGAAAAAAACAAAGCTGCAAAAAAAAATCAAGGATTTAATACAAAAAAATGCTAATGCAGTCCACTTCATTGGACCTATCAGTGAAAAAGACATTCAAGGCATTGAGGCTTCTTTAGGAGTGGCACTGCCTAAGGATTATCAGTGGTTCCTCAGAACGTATGGTCACGGGGGATGTTTCGGATTAGAGATTGAAGGAGGCTCTTTAAATGGCGCTACTCCTAGGGTGGTTGAGGAGACAAAACGAAACAGGGAAGTAGGATTACCTCAGCATTTGATCACTATTGCCAATTGCGATGAGTATATTTGCTGTCTTGATACCTCCAAGATGAAAAATGGAGTTTGCCCAGTCGTTGGTTGTGAGTTCGATGGAGGTGATTTTTTGTTCCAGGAAGATAGTTTTTTAGAATATTTTTATCAAGAGCTTTTGGATCATCAGGAAAATTGGTATTCATAGATGCCTGAGACTGTCTTTTCGTTTCAAAAAAGTCTTAAAAATCGAAAAATCATCTGTAAAAACCTCAGGTCGGTCCTTTTTTTTGAAGAAAAAGCAACTCAATAAGAACAGTATTGCCATTTAAGACGTTGTAGGAACCCTTGGTTACCGTCTAGAAAAAGCTTGAGTGCCACTGCAATTTTACCTGAAACAAAACGGGTCTTTGCTAGTGCTCTTTTTTTTAGGCATTATCTTACTTCTCACAAGCCCCAATCTATGGTGCGAAGTCAACGGTTTCTTTGGCATAATCTTACATCGAATGGAGAGTAAAAAGGCTAAAGCTTTGAGCACTCGTGAACGTAAAATCATGGAATAAATCTAGATTAAAGCCTCAACTCACGAATAGCGAATCGAACCTGAGGACTCCTCGTCAGACCCATAATAAGACATCTTTTTCTACTGCAAAGTTCCCGAGAAGAGAGTCAAGTTAAGTCATCCTACGACTACATCGGCAGGCTCCTGCTCCATGGTTTGCCATCTCGGGATCACTGAGAGATCATACCTCTATGGTACGACGCCTCGAACACAGAAGTCCTTCCCAAGATAAGGGCAACAACTAGATCTCCGTGCGCACACCTCCTTACCTGCACTCTGTTACAGAGCCCTACCTTACGCAGATTCACTTTCGTTTGGGCAACAGGTTTGACTTCATCCTTCTTCAAATGCCTTATCTCTCAAGCCATATTCATATTAATTGATTTTCTTTGGGCACCCTTGAGGCTCTCCATTCCCTCCTTTCAGGGTCGAAACTAGCATTCCACCGCTAGTTATTGCACATAGGGGACACAAATACATTTTTCAATTTATTTTTTGACAACCTAAAAATAGAAAATAGTTGACATGAAAAGCATAATTCGTTATTTGGATTTCTATCGCATGACATACTTTTATGTGTCAGTTTGTAGTATATTTACGATTACTAGGTCATGGTAACTTTAGCTGCCGATTATCTATGATCTACAGTTCATAAGGAAATAATATACAAAAAAAAATAAAGCGTAATTTCATTTTCACCCTGAGAAGATATTTTTGTTTCATGAGCAAAGGTTTTTTGGCTCTCCTTTATTTTGAAGTTTTGATCATGACAACTCAGGAAGCTTCAGCACAGAACTTAGCCCTCTGCACCAGATGCTGCAGCTCGATGTAGTGCGAATCTTTTAACCACCGATGCCGAGACAAAGGGACGCAATGCCTGGTTCAGAAAGTGCCAGAAGGAGCTCTATGATGCTATTTTTGATAATGATGAATTCATGTATCAAGGCACAAAAAACACAGAAAGATATTATTATGTCACTTATGCAAAATCCGCTAATAGTAGTTCTGCAGTTTCAGACATCTGGCGAGCACCAACAGATACCAACTCACACTGCGAAGTTCGCCCGCCGAGCTATAAAAAGATTCATGTGTGCGTTACTGGCTGTTACGCTCCCGAACAAACGTTACTATTGAAGGACGAATGAGAAAGGGTCGAGGAATCCGCAACCAGTAAAAAAAGTGAGTTAGGGAATTCCAGAAAAAAAATATACCGATAGTTGACCCTAGCCTTCTTATTCATAGCTACGGCTTCCCGGTCTAGTTTTTTTATTTTATCGGCGACCTTGTCGAAGTCGATCTTGTTTTGATCTATTCTTCAAATTTTTTACCTTTTCAGGTCAAATCTACATACTCGATGGTGCGATTTTTCGATCCCA
>Ga0007824_1000389_pt1 | contig 12193 bp, 9 predicted proteins | sample CryBogCBE05Oct08_FD_71225 | JGI IMG/M metagenome (GOLD analysis project Ga0007824, IMG submission 71225) | Freshwater microbial communities from Crystal Bog, Wisconsin, USA - CBE05Oct08 | ecosystem: Environmental > Aquatic > Freshwater > Lake | place: Crystal Bog, Wisconsin, USA | collected... | reverse complement strand
ACGGGATACAACGTGCAGGTGCTCTCGGCGTCAGGTCAGGTCGTCACGCAACAAACGTTGCCGGCTTCGGCCACGTCATTTGGCGCGACGAAGCTCACCAATGGGGCGAATTACTCCTTCGCAATCACGGCAACAAATGCAGCCCTTCTGGCGTCAACACCAGTTGTCACTAGCAATATTGTCCCTCTGGCGGAGGTCAAGCTCACCGAATCGGCGGCGACCTACAGTTACGGCGCTGCAAAGTCGTTGCTCACCGTCAAGGTGGCGCCAACGGCCACAGGCACTGTCACATTCTCGAGCGGTTCGACAGTGCTTTGCACGGCGAATGTGTCAAAGGGATCAGCATCGTGCAGCGTCTCAGCAACGTCGTTGAATGCAGGCACCTATTCGATCACCGCGAATTTTTCGGGCAACGCCACTACCGCGCCTAGTGAAACCTCGTCCTCACTTGTCGTTTCCAAGGCAAAGTCAACGCTGTCGCTTGTGCTGAATAAGACCAAGCTCCCAAGGTCGCAAGTGGCAAGCATTATTGCCACAGCGGTACTGTCGTCGCCGATCGGCAGTACGCCTCCGGGTTCGGTCACCTTCACGCTTGACGGGAAGGCCATCGCCAACAACTCATCATCTCTCAGTTTTTCGAGCCTGGCCGGTCTGAATTTGTCGGCGGGCACCCACGTGATTGAGGTCACTTACGGCGGTAGCACGAACTATCTGGGCTCGACAGCAAAAGCAACGTTTACTCTTTCGTAGCCGATCGATTCCCCGATGTACGAAGCAAAGTCACCGTCGCGACGGTGAGATGGTGCTACTGAACGGCCTCAGTTTTGACGCTTCTAGATTTTGACTGCATTGCGGTGAGGCGCTGGCGGTGATTAAAGGCTGTAAAACTTTTCTGCCACCGGAATTTTTTTGCAGGGTAGCGTTCTCATCCAAGTCAACTGGATGGGATTGCTATGAAGAATCTGCTGCCTAAGTCGCGACTGGCGCATCGAATGAACGGTGTGGTCGCTGCTAGTCGGCGTGGCCTCACGCTGGCGGTGCTTCTGATTGCAGTGTGCCTCGCACCGCCGCTCGCCGCGACGGCCGCTCCAGCGGCACTGACCAATCAAACCCTTGGCGCCTACATTTCAGCGGGCTTGAACACCACCTCAGACCCTGCAATCATCTCGCAAATTGAGTCAATTACGTCCGCTGGATCGGTGGCGTCGTATGGTGCGTCCTACCTTCAGGCCTCGTGCAACTTTTACGTAAATCTGTCGTTGAGCGCCCACCCCAAGCCGTGCTTCTACGGCGACCCGAAATCTTCCAACACCGTCGTCCTCTGGGGTGACTCGTTCGCCAATGAGTGGATCCCTGCGCTTGACGTGGCGGGGAAGCAGTTGCATTTCAAGTTGGCGGTGTTCGCATTTTCCGGTTGCGCCACGCCGTTCCTCCCGGCGAACACCCTCGTCGCGGGGCCGAGCTTCGACGCCGCTCACGTCGCCGCCTGTATCAAGTTTCACCAGACACTCCCCGCGGCGGTGCACGCCTTGCACCCCGTGGCGGTGATGTCGGCCTCGGGCTCCCCGAGTTACAGTCCAAGTTATGACCAGATGTGGGTGACGGCCATGGCGTCGACGTTTGCCCAGTTGGCGCCCGGTGCCACGGCCAAAATTGTTATCGGCACCGGACCACACTTCGACCCCTACGAGCCGGTGCAGTGCGCTTCGCAGCACCTCACCAGTCTCAAGTCCTGCACTTTCGGAACGCAACCGACGACGTGGTCGCTCCTCCCCGCCACGACGCGAGATGCCACATTGGCCAAGACGCCAGGCATCAACCTCATTCCTGCTTCGCAGTGGCAGTGTGTCAACCAGCTTTGTCCAGTTGACGTTGATCATCATTTCGTTTATGCCGATCATGACCACATCACCACGAAGTACGCGCTGTGGATCGCACCTTTGATGGCGACAGCGCTGAAACCGCTGCTTCATCTCGGCTGATAATCGCTTGGGGCGTCCCCGTAGATACGCTGGCGGTTGACGCTCGCCTCGGCTTGAATCGTCGCGAGATCGGGGCGCTGCTGGGCCGCTTTACGCTGCGGCGCAATGCGGTAGTTCGTCGCGACAGGGCCTGGGGCGTCGGCCAGAAAGCTCCAGTAGCCGTTGGTGAGCGGACACGCCCGCTCGCCCGTGCGCTCAGTCGGCGAGTAGCGGCACCCCTGACAGAAATTGGTCATTTTCTTCAGATAGTTCCCGCCCGCGATGTAGGGCTTGGTGCTGGTCAGGCCACCATCAGCGAAGGTCCCCATGCCAATGACGTTGACCTCCATCACCCACTCGGCGCCATCAACAAAGTTTTCGGCCATCCAGTCATTGAGGGCCAGGGGATCGATGCCACTCAACGTGGCGGCGTTGGTCATCACCATCAGCCGTTCGATATGGTGCGCCCAGCCGTAGCGGCGCAGGTTGCCCAGCACGCTGTCTAGGCAGTTCATTGGGTGCTCGCTAAACGTGCGCCAGGTTTCGGGAAGTGGCGCAGTGGCGCCGAGCGCGTTGAGCGAACGGTAGCTGTCGTCGCGCAACTGGTGCCACCCCCACACCCACTCGCGCCATCCGATGATCTGTCGAAGAAAGCCCTCAGTGCTCGCCAGTGGAATGAGTCCTTGGTCGTAGGCCGCAACGACCGCATCGACGACCTCGCGGGGGTGCAGCAGGCCGAGGTTCATAGCCACGCTGAGGCGTGAATGAGCGAGGTGCCAATTAGTTGTGCTGGCGGCATCTTCGTACGGACCGAAGTGCGGAAGAATTCGCGTGACGGCGTCCGTTAGCTGGTCGAGGGCGTCACCACGCGTGCGCGGCCAGTACGCGACGGCGTCGCCGCCGGGGTGGCTCGCCGCGAGTTCATCAACGACACATTGCTCCTCGTCGGTCAGCGCACGCGACCAGGGCGCCGGCCACGTCCCGCCGCCCTTGGGGAGGGGGAGTCGGTTCTCTTCGTCGAAGTTCCACCGATCACCCACGGGGCCATCGCCATTCATGAGGACATTCAGCCGACGGCGCTGTCGACGGTAGAAGGTTTCCATGGTGGCGGGCTTGGCCGTGGTCACGGCACTGCGGAATTCGTCGAGTGGGGTCAGATAGAACGGGTCGTCAAGAAGGGTCACCCCTAAACGAGTGAAGAGGCTCGCGGCTCGCCGCCCGCGGGGGTGATTCATCATGATCTCGGTGGGCGCGACCTCGGCCCGATGTGCGGCGATGCCTTCGGCGAAACTCGACGCGCGCCGATAGTCGACGGTGAAGCCGAGCGACCGTACGCGCTCGGCGAAGGCTCGCATGGCCAGGAGGTAGAGCGCGGTCCGGGTGAGGTGGCGAGGCGCTTGCGTGAGGTGTTCCGTCTCGATGATCAGAATGACGGTGTCAGACGACAGCGTTGACCACGGCGTGACGTCAGTGGAGAGCTGGTCTCCAAGAACGAGGAAGGACGCGGGCATTCGACCAGCGTAGGGTGCGTCGCTCAGTGAAGCGCGAGTGTCGCCCCGAAAGCCGCACTGACCCAGAGCGCGATACGGATGCCGTGGACCACACGCAGTCGTCGCAACGTTGCCGTTTGAGTTCGTGTCGCCAACTGCTGGTGGAGGGGGACAGCGGCTACGGCGGTGAGAACTACCGCTGCCGCGGCAGGCCCTGCCGTGACCATCAAGTCGCGCGGCACGCCGTGGCTCGCCAGCCGCCACCAGATGAGGCCCATCGCTTGCGCCACCCACGCCAGGCCGACGGCCCACGCGATGCGGCGGCTGTGGTGACCATGAAAGCGAGGCCATTCGTTGGGTCCCACCAGAGCAAAGCCGGGGTACGTGACCATGCCAACGGTGACGGCGAGACCGACCAAGTACCAACTGGCGGCGCAAGTGACAATGATGGCGGCGCGCACCCCAAAACTCTACGAGGCGAACGACATCGTCGACGCAGGGGAGTACTGCCCTAACCTGCAGTCATGGCTCCTCGCACTGTCCTGGTTACTGGAGCCTCCGGCTACGTCGGTGGTCGATTGGTACCGGCACTGCTTGACCACGGCGACCACGTCCGGTGTCTCGTCCGCACGCCAGCCAAATTGGCTCAGGCGCCGTGGGTTGACCGTGTTGCGGTGGTGCAGGGTTCGGTAGGCGATGACCTCACGACGGTCATGAACGGCATTGACGTGGCGGTCTATCTCGTGCACTCAATCGGGGCCGGGAGTGACTGGGTGGAACAGGAGCAGCGCGACGCGGAGAACTTCGCGGCGGCCGCTCGCGCGGCCGGAGTTAAGCGCATCGTCTTTCTGGGCGGTCTGGGCTCGGACCGGGAGCGACTGTCGCGCCACCTGGAGAGCCGTCACAACGTGGGTCAGGCACTGGCCGCCGCCGGTGTACCGACGATCGAGCTGCGCGCTGGTGTCGTCATCGGCTCCGGTTCGGCCAGCTTTGAAATGCTGCGCTACCTCGCCGAAGTACTGCCCATCATGGTGACCCCCAAGTGGGTCTCCACCAAATGTCAGCCCATCGCCATCGCCAACATCATCTCGCTGCTACTCCACGCCATCACCGATGACACGGTGGCACCGGGCGTTTACGAGGCCGGTGGCGCCGACGTTGTTACCTACGCCCAGATGATGGCGCTCTACGCCGACTGTGCCGGACTGCCGAGACGCATCCTCCTCCCGGTGCCCCTCCTGACACCGCGCCTGTCGTCGCACTGGATTGGGTTGGTCACTCCCGTACCGGTCCCGCTGGCCAAGGAACTCGTGAACTCCTTGATCAATGAAGTGGTGGTGACGGGTCGCGACGCGGGCACCGCCTTCGGTGTCGAGGCCATGCCGTTGCGCACGGCCATCACCCGAGCGCTGGACGTCACTCGCGGTGGCGACATTCCCACCACCTTCACTGACGCCGACCTCGTCTATTTTCAACCCACCAAACTCGACCCCGCCTGGGCCGGTGGCACGGTCTTTTCCGACCGACGCTCGCAGGTGAGCAGCAAATCAGCGGCGGCCGTCTTCCACGAGCTCTCAACTATCGGTGGCGAGAAGGGCTGGTACGCCGGCGAACTGCTCTGGAAGGTGCGAGGCCTCCTCGACCAGTTGCTGGGAGGCCCCGGCATGCGCCGTGGTCGGCGACGCGACCTTCGTGTGGGTGATGCGTTGGACTTTTGGCGTATTGAGGCGGTGGTGCCGCCGCACACCTTGCGTCTCCGTGCCGAGATGAAACTGCCGGGTGAGGCCTGGCTGACGTGGCAGATCACCGAAGGGGCAGCCGGCTGCACGGTGGTGCAGACCGCCGACTTTCGCCCCCGAGGCCTGCTTGGTCGCCTCTACTGGGCCGCGGTGTGGCCCTTCCACGGATTTATTTTCCCGGTCATGCTGCGTCGCATTATTGCGGCCAGCTAACTAGAGCCGCCCACGACTGGCGAGTCCGACCAGATTGCCCTCGGAGTCGCGGATGAAGGACATGCGCTCACTCTCACCGGCCTCACCAAAGAGGCCATCGTCGTCACTAAAAATCGTGTGAGGTTCGGTGTCGATGGTGACGCCGGCGCTCCGGAGGGCCGTGACCGTCGCGTCGACGTCGTCAACGCGGAAGTACAGCGTGGCACTGGGCGCCGCCTGCTCAAAGAGCACTCGCGCCGTACCGATTTGGAGAAAGAGCAATCCGGGTGGGTCGAAGGTGGCCAGCACCCGGGCGCCGAGGTGGGTCACGTAAAACGCCCGGGATCGCTCGAGGTCCTCAGCGTGCTGGGCGACCTGGTGGAGGCCGTAGATGGGGCTCGTCATTACAATCTCCAAAGTTTGATAATTTCAACTCAAGTTTTTAGTCGAATCATCGACTCGCGGGGTGATTTCGGCTCGGAGGACGAATTCCGCTCCTTGATTGCGCCAAGAAGCGCCTCAGCCCCTAATGTCTGTTCGGCTCTCTTTTCACGCATTCGTCACGAAGGCGTGGGGCCCGAACCAGAGGAACTAGTTATGTCGACCAATCCCTACCGCCTGCCGCAGACCGTTGTCCCGTCGGCCTATCGTCTGCACCTGACCCCCGACCTGGTGAACTTCACCTTCACGGGTCGCGTGGCCATTGACGTTGAGGTCCGTGAAGCGGTCTCTTCGTTCGCGCTGAACGCCCTGGAGTTGGATCTTGGTGTGGCCACGGTCACGGCCGCCGGTGCGACCTTCACCTCGAGCACGCCTGTGCAGAGTGACGAGTACCAGACCGCGACCTTCTCGTTCGACGCGCCGCTGCCCGTGGGCCCGGCGGTGATTGAGATTGCTTTCGACGGAACGCTCAATGACCAGCTCCACGGTTTCTACCGTTCGACCTACACCGACCCGCAGGGCGTTGACCACATCATCGCCACGACCCAGTTCGAAGCCACCGACGCCCGCCGCGCCTTCCCGTGCTGGGACGAGCCGGCCTTCAAGGCGACCTACCAGGTCAACTTGACGGTGCCGTCGCACCTGCAGGCCTACTCCAACTCACCCGTGTCGTCCGACACGGATCTGGGCAACGGACTGCGTGAGGTGTCGTTCACGCCCACCATGAAGATGTCGACGTACTTGGTCGCCTTCATCGTTGGTCCCTTTGAAGAGACGCCCGTCACCACCGTGCGCGGCGTTCCCGTGCGCATCATCTACCCCAAGGGCAAGGGTGGCATGAGCGACATCGCCATGGAGACGGCGGTGCACGCGCTCGAGTTCTTCACCGACTATTTCAACATTGCCTACCCCGGCGACAAGATGGACCTGATCGCCATTCCGGACTTTGCGGCCGGCGCGATGGAAAACCTCGGCCTCGTGACCTTCCGCGACACGGCGTTGCTGGTCGACCCCGCCACCGCGAGTCACAACTCGGTGCTGCGCGTCGCGCAGGTCGTGAACCACGAAATCGCCCACATGTGGTTCGGCGACCTCGTGACCATGGACTGGTGGGAGGGCATCTGGCTCAACGAAGCTTTCGCCACGTTCATGGAGACCATCTGCACGAACCACTTCCGTCCCGAGTGGAAGGTCTGGGTCGACTTCAACCCCGACCGCGACCGCGCCTTCGGCGTGGACGGCCTGCACTCGACGCGCGCCATTGAGTACACCGTGGTCAGCCCCGATGACTGCCGTGGCATGTTCGACGTGCTCACCTATACCAAGGGCTGTGCGGTCTTGCGCATGCTGGAGCAGTACCTCGGTGAAGAGGTCTTCCGTGACGGCATCCGCCAGTACCTGAAGACGCACGCCTACGCCAACACCGTGACCGTGGACCTCTGGAACGCCCTCGAGGCCTCCTCCGGCCAGCCCGTCGGCGAGATCATGAACACCTGGATCCTGCAGGGCGGCCACCCCTTGCTCAAGGTCGAAAACGGCACCGTCACCCAGACGCCGTTCTCCTACCTGCCGCCGCAGGAGAAGAGCGCTATTGGCGCACAGTGGTTGGTGCCGGTCTTGAGCCGCACCCTTGGTGATGACACCATCGCCAAGCAACTGCTGCGTGAGTCCTCAGCGCCGCTGGCGCTCAGCGGTGACGTCGTTGTCAACGCCGGCGGTTCTGGTTTCTACCGCACCGCCTACGGCGACAGCGAGCTTGCCGCACTGTCGGCCAACCTTGGCGCCCTCGACGAACTCGAGCGAGCCGTGTTGTTCTCCGACACCTGGGCCGCCGTCCTCGTCGGTGCCGCGTCGTTGGGCAGCTTGCTGCAGCTGGCGACCGGACTGCGTGACCTGGACGAGCCCGCCACCTGGGCCGTGATTTCGACTGCCATCGGCATGATCGACCGCGTGGCCGACGACGCCGGTCGCGCCGAACTCGCCGGTGCCGTGTCGCGCATCTACCGCCCGGTCTTCGACCGCCTCGGCTGGGACAAGCACGAGGGCGAGAGCGCACAGGCCGGTGAGGTCCGCGCCGCGACCATCGCCGCCCTTGGCGTCTACGCCCACGACGACGAGGTCATTGCCGAAGCGCTGCGTCGCTTCGACGCCAACGAGGTCAAGGGTGACAACGCCCAGGCGATTGTCTCCATTGTGGCCAACGTCAACCGACCTGGCACCCTGGAGGAATTGGACCGTCGCCGTCTGGCCGCAGTGACCCCGCAGGACGAGCAGCTCTACCTGTTCGGCATGGGCGCCATTCCGAACGTCGAGATCGCGCTGTCGATGTACGACCGTTGCTACGACGACATCCGGATCCAGGACGCACCGTTCGTGATCATGTTCCTCGTGATGAACCGTGTGGCCGGCGAGACCGTGTGGCGCAAGCTCACCGGTGAACTCAGCCGCGCGCTGGCGTTCTTCCCGGCGAACATGCACGCCTACATGCTCGAAGGTGCCTCCACCCTGTACGCCAGCGACGAACTGGCGAAGGAAGTGCGGACGTTCCACGAGAACAACCCCATCGCCGCCGGTCAGCTCACCGTGCTGCAGGCGCTCGACAAGATGGACCGCGGTGCGATGTTTGCCCGCCGTGTTCGCGATGGCCTGACCGAGACCCTGGCGGCCGTCGGCACGAATTAACAAACAAAACGCCCCCACCGCTTTCGGACGGTGGGGGCGTTTTTGTGTTTCTGAGATTATTTCGGAGCGACCACGGTCGCAGCCGGTGCGCCGGTCGGACCGCGGGGACCCGTGTCACCGCGAGGACCAGTCAGACCGCGAGGACCGGTGGCTCCCTTGGCGCCAGTGGCTCCCTTAAGGCCGCGAGGTCCGGTGGCGCCAGTGGCTCCCCGTACGCCTTGTATGCCGCGAGGACCGGTTGCTCCAGTGGCACCCTTGGGTCCAGTGGCACCGCGTGCGCCGGCGAGGCCGCGTGGTCCAGTGGCGCCGACATCACCATTCAAACCGCGAGGTCCCGTTGCGCCGGTCGCGCCGCGTGGTCCGGTGGCGCCGCGAGCTCCCGCTTTACCTGGGGCTCCGGGGAGTCCCGTGAGGCCAATTGGACCGCGTGCGCCCGTCAGGCCGCGTGGGCCGGTAAGGCCTCGCGGACCCGTTGAGCCCTTCGGGCCGATCGGCCCAGCGACGCCCTGTGGGCCCGTTGCCCCTCGAGGTCCCGTTGATCCCTTAGGGCCGATTGCTCCAGCCACACCTTGCGGGCCAGTTGCTCCGCGTAGTCCGGCGGGCCCAGTCGCACCGCGAGGTCCGGTCGCGCCGCGTGGTCCTGCTGCACCGTTCGTTCCTGCGGCACCCTTTGCGCCAGTGGCCCCCTTGGGTCCCGTCGCGCCGCGTGGGCCGGTGGCACCGCGTGGGCCGGCCGGACCGACGGTACCCGCTGCACCCTTCGCGCCAGTGGCCCCCTTGGGTCCCGTTGCGCCGCGAGGGCCGGTGGCACCACGGGCACCATTGGCACCTTTAGCGCCCGTGGCTCCCTTTGGACCAGTAGCCCCGCGAGGTCCGGTCGCGCCACGTGCACCCTGCTGCCCGCGCTGACCGGTTGGTCCGACGGCTCCCCAACGCACGAGTTGGGTGCCGGCGGGGCAGGTCTCGCTGGATAGCGCGACGTGGGTCAGCGTCCCAGCACTGATATTGAGGCAGGCGTAAAAGGTGGAGGCAGCAATCGTGGTGGTCTTCGACGACGGCGTGGTCGTCGTCGTTGTGCCCGCGGCACTCGCGTTCGTTGCGCCGAGTGCGACCAGACAGACGGTTCCGAGGAGGCAACGCAGTAGTTTGTGGCGCATCACAGTCCTTTTCGCGGCTTCACAGGCACTTTAGCAATGTGCGGCGAATCTCCCGCTCATCGCCGCCACTGCCAGAGTCGGCTGAGTCCGTAGGCGAGGGCGCTGAAGATGCCCACGAAGAAGCCCACGGGCCAGTTCATGGCGTAGGCACTAGCGATCGCCGCCCAGAGAACCACCACCGCGATCAGGGCGGAGAGACTCAACGCCACCACTGGTCGTTTGGTGAATCCCCGCGCGGCCGCCGGCGGGCCAATCATCAGGGTGAACATCAATAACGTCCCGACGACCGGCACCGCGATGGTCGTGACGGCAGCGACGATGAGAAGAAAGACCACGTTGAGCCCGTCGGTGCGCAGCCCCCGCGCACGGGCAATGTCGGGGGTCAGCGAACTCAGCAGGAGCGGTCGAGCCAGCGCGATGACGATGAGACAGCTGCCGAGGCCCACCACCGCGACCGGCAGTAACTGATTCGTCCCGACGCCAAGAATCTGTCCGAAGAGGAGGCTGAAGACTTCCGGCTCGTAGCTAGTGCTCTGCGACAAGAAGGCCGCACCGACCGCCAGCATGCCAACCAGGACGAGGGCTGTCGCCACATCGTTGCGGGTGCGGCGCCCCAGGGCCGCAATGGCGAGGGCACCGGCCGCCGCGAAGACGCCGAGACCAATGAGGGTGCTCACCCCAATGAGGCTGGCGCCGGCCGCGCCAGCGAAGGCCCCGTTCGGGATGGCGTGGGCGGGGAAGGCCGAGTCGCGTAGGACGACGAAAAAGCCCACGACACCGGCGACGATGGCGACAATGGTGCCGACCTCCCACGCGTGGATCATGAAGCCGCTAAACACGAGTGCTCCGAGCTCGTCGCCACGCGCAGAGGCCGTAGGTGAGGAGGATCAGGGCGACCACGAAGAAGCTCACTGGCAGCCCCTGGTGAGAGGAGCGCCAGGTGTAGCTGTCGTAGGAGAGAACAATGCCGGCCCACGTCGCCGCAACGCCGAGGACGCTGGCGACAATGATGGCGCTGCGAAGGCTGCGGGTGACCTTGAGCGCGGCTGCGGCCGGACCAATGAGGAGGGCGGTGGAGAGAATGGACCCGATGGCAAGGGCGCACAAACCAACGGTGGTGGCCGCCACCAGCAGGAAGGCGAGGCCGAGGGTCAGCGGCGAGAGGCCGCGGGCCGTGGCAATGTCGGGGCTGACCGAACTGAGGAGCAGTGGTCGGGCGACGATTGCCATGACGACTAGTACCAGCGCGCCAATGAGCAGTGCTGCCGGCACCATGGCCGAGGAAACACTAAAGAGTGACCCGAACAGGACGCGCTGGGTCACCCCCGTACTGCTAGTGGTGGTGGCGGACAAGTACAGGAACAGGCCCGAAAGTCCCGTCGCACCACCGAGCACGACACCGGTGGCCACGTCGCGACGCTGCGCCCGTTCGCGCCCGATGAGTTCCATAGCGCCAGCCCCGGCGACCGCGCCGGTGAGAAAACCGACCAGTGGGGTGAGTCCGTAGAGCGCGGCGCCCGCGCCTCCGGTCGTTGCGACATCAGTAAGGGCGTGGCCGGCAAACGACTGCCCGCGCACCACCACAAAGACGCCAACCACGGCGGCCGTGAGCGCGATGAGGAAGCCAAGCAGAAGTGCTTGGCGCACGGGCGCCGATGCCAAGAGACCGGGGGCAAACAACCAGTGCATTAGGCGTCGAGGTTGAGGGTGGCGTGGCTCGGCAGGTGATCGACGTCGTCACTAGGTTCGGCGACCACGAGCACGCGGCCATGCAGGCGCAGCACGTCGACGTGGTGACCGTAGAGGGCGCTCAAGACGTCCGACTGGACGACCTCGTCGGTCGTCCCGCTCGCACACCGACCGGCCGTCAAATAGACGATGCGATCCATAACGGGGAGCAGGGCGTTCATTTCGTGGGCGGAGAGCAGGATGGCTACCTGAAAGTCCTGGGCAATGCGGTGAAGGAGCGCGACGATTTCTTGGACACTGCGGGGGTCAAGGTTGGCGAGCGGTTCGTCGAGCAGCAACAGTGAGGGGTCGCTGATAAGCGCGGCCGCAATCAGAATGCGCTGGAGCTCACCCCCGGAGAGTTCACCCAGGCGGGTGTCAGCGAACGACCCTGCGCCAACGGCCGCGAGCACCCGCTCGATTTTGGCCCGTGACTCCTCGGAGCGACGACGAAGTCCGAGGCGATGGCCGTCGAGGCCCAGCGCGACGAAGTCTCGGGCGCGCAGTGGCGCGTCGGGGTCGACGCTGACTCGCTGGGGCACGTAGCCGATGGCACTGTGCGCCTTGGCTCGCGGCTGCCCGTTGATGGTGATGGTGCCCGCCGAGGTCTTCTGCAGACCCAAGATCACTCGAAGGAGTGTGGTCTTGCCAACGCCGTTCGATCCGATGAGTCCAGTGAACTCACCGGGAGCAATTGCGAACGAGACGTCATCGAGAACGCGGCGTCCATCGAAGGACACGGTGACGTTGCTGACAGCGAGGACGGGGGTGTCGGTCATGGGCTTATCCCTTCGGGGTGCTCT